>Ga0209535_1000289_pt1 | contig 34780 bp, 25 predicted proteins | sample LinPmetageLP28_FD_184041 | JGI IMG/M metagenome (GOLD analysis project Ga0209535, IMG submission 184041) | Marine viral communities from the Pacific Ocean - LP-28 (SPAdes) (version 2) | ecosystem: Environmental > Aquatic > Marine > Oceanic | place: Pacific Ocean | collected 2009-08-22
TTATAACGAAAATTTAATAATATGATATTTATTAACAAGTAAAGTAACAAGGAAAATTATGGCAAAACAAATCAAACTAAAAGATATTTTAAAAGAACACACACTTTCAATGGTGGGTGGAGTAGTAACTACACCAGCTATTAACTCAGGATATGGTTCTTTAACACAAATCGTTAAAGAAAAATATGGTGATGTTGAAAACGAACCTAAAGTAAGTTCAGAACAAATTTTATCAAAAATACAAGAATTTGGTAAACTAGGTAACACTATTTATCAATCTGGTGATTTAAAAGAAACAGCAAAAACACTTTCTGATATCGCAAGTGCAGCTAGTGTTCATACACTAAGAGAAACAGAAGATTGGTTTGACAAAGTTACGGTAAATCGTAATATGAAAGAATTAACAAACTTATCAAAACAATTCGGTAAGTTATCTGAAGAAGCAAGTTCAGTTCAACAAAGACTATCAGCATTATACGAAGATATGGGTGGTGTATTGGGTCGTTACTATGACTTAAACGAAACTCATATAGACGGACACGAGTCAGATGATGATGAAACTATGGGAGTTGAAACCGGTAAGGAAAATCCTTACAGAGAACCAGTTTCTGAAGCAGATAATAAATATGCAGAATTTTTTAGAAGTGCTCTAAACAAGTTTGGAGTAAGTTCACCAGCAGAACTAGGTGATAAGAAAAAAGCTTTCTACAACTATGTAGATAAAAACTATCAAGCAAAACAAGAAACAGACTAAGAGGTTAAATTGTTCAAGGTTACAGTAAAAAACAACAACATAGAATACGCATTAAGACTATTAAAGAAGAAAGTAAAAGACTCTGGATTACTGATTGAGTTAAGAGAAAGAGAATTTTACACAAAACCTTCACTTAAGAAGAGAGAGCAAAGAAAAAGAGCTCGTGCGATGTATAAAAATTTATCAAAAAATAAATAAAAAGTCAAGAAAAAAAGACGATTTTTTTCATACTTTTATATTTATATGTAAACACAATATCGGTCTATCTGACCAATTCATATATTGTATATTAATAACCTTATTATAGTTCTCAATAACTATACTTGATTCCAATGGAGAAATAAAATGGATGATATTTTAAAAGAAGCAATCGCTGATGCTAAAGCACTTCGTGCAACTGCGTTAGAGAATGCAAAAATAGCTCTTGAGGAAGCGTTTACACCGCGTTTAAAGAATATGTTATCTCAGAAAATTCAATCTGAAGTCGAAGGCGAAGATGAAGTTGAAGAGAGAATGTATGATGAAGACGAGGTTGAAGATGGACACGAAGATGTTTCTGAAACTGAACACGAGGACGATGTTGCTGAAAGAATGCACGACGAAGACGAGGATGAAGTAGAAGAAGCGGAACATATGGAAGACGAAGCTGAACATATGGAAGACGAAGACGAACATATGGAAACCGAAACTGAAGACGAAATGTCTGATGAAGGTGAACATATGGAAGACGAAGCCGAACATATGGAAGACGAAGACGAACATATGGAAGACGAAGGTGAACATATGGAAGACGAAGACGAAGATGAATTAGATTTAGAATCAGTAATTAAAGAACTTGAGGAAGAATTAGATACATCAGCTGTTGGAGACTCTGAAAATAAAGAACCTTCAGACTCAGCAAGTGACTCATCTGCAATCGGACAAGGCCCAGAAGCCGAAGGTTCTGATAAAGACGGCGGAAAAGAAAATTCTGATGACGAAGATGTCAAAGAAAAAGTAATGGAAGCAGAAGAATCAGAAATGTCTGATGAAGACGAAGAAATCGACCTTGACGAAGTCATTAAAGCTCTTTCTGAAGAAGAAGGAATGGAAGACGAAGAAGAGGAAGAAAGTGTTGACGAAATGAAAACTACACTAAAAGAATACAAGGATACAATTGGTTTCCTTCGTGAGAAATTAAACGAAGTTAATCTATTGAATGCTAAATTACTATTTACAAACAAACTCTTTAGAGGGTTTGGTTTAAATAATAATCAAAAACTTTCAGTTGTAGAGCAATTTGACCGCACTAAAAACTTAAGAGAAATCAAACTAGTTTACACTACATTAGCAGAATCTTTTCAAGGTAATGGTAATAAGAGAGTAAACGAGAGTAAAGGTCAAGCATCTAAACCTGTTCAATCAACTGCACCGAAGAAAGAAGTAATTTCTGAAGGCGCTGAAATGAAGAACAGATTCAAGAAGCTTGCAAACTTAGTATAACTTGAGAAATCAATTTATAAAATTTAAACAAATTAATCAAATCGGAGAATAAAATGTCAGATTTAAAAAACATCAATCAATTACTTGATGGTAACAATCCACATCAACAACTCTTAGAACAAACAAGACAACTGACTTCCAAATGGGAGCCAACTGGTCTATTAGAAGGTATTGATACTGAAACACAAAGAAGTGGTATGGCAGTGTTGCTTGAAAACCAAGCAAATCAACTTGTCAACGAAGCTTCAAGCGTTGGAACAGCATCAAACAATGAACAATGGTCAGGTGTTGCTTTACCGTTAGTTCGTAGAATTTTTGGTGAGTTAGCTGCACAAGATTTTGTATCTGTGCAACCAATGAATTTACCATCAGGTCTAATATTTTATCTCGATTTCAGATACGGAACAAATCAATCAAACTTTGATTCCAACCAAAATGTCCACGGTGTAACATCAGCTTCTGGTGATGCAACTGAAGGACTTTATGGTGGAGGAAAGTTTGGTTATTCAATCAATGATACATCATTAACAGTAACAACAAGCTCATATTCAACAGCTTCAGTTAACTTTGGTGATGTAGATTTTGAACCATCATTAAGTTCATCATTCACTAATCTAAGACAGATTATAATCGCTAAATCAGCGTTTACAAATCCTGACTTAGATGGTGTGAGAGCTTTTGAAATTAGTGGTAGTGGAGACACGCATTTAGATGCAAGTTACCCAACTTTCACAAAAACAACTGGTTCAAACATCTCATTTGTCGTTGACCCAACATTAGTAATTACACCATCATCTATTTTTGGTAGTGGTTCAAGTCTTGTATTTAAATATCACAAGGCTCCAACCGATACTACTAGAGGTGATTTTGAAGCGACAGCAGACGGAACAGCTGCGGAGTCGGATGCAGGAATTCCTGAAATCGATATCGCACTAAGAAGTATTGCAATAGTTGCAAAAACAAGAAAACTAAAAGCTGTATGGACTCCTGAGTTAGCTCAAGACCTAAACGCTTATCATTCAGTTGACGCTGAAGCAGAACTAACATCACTATTAAGTGAGTATATTTCAATGGAAATTGATTTAGAAATACTTGATATGTTGATGAGTGGTGCTTCCGCTAAAACAGAAAGATGGTCAGCTTTTGTTGGACGCGAGTATGAAAGCTCAACCAACTCTTTCAAGAATACTGCAACTAACGCTAGTGCTTACACTAAGGGAGAATGGTTCCAGACATTAGGTAACAAGATACAATCAGTATCTAATGCAATTCACCAAAAAACTCTAAGAGGAGGAGCTAACTTTATAGTAATCTCACCTGAAACTGCAACAATCCTAGAATCTATTCCTGGATATGCAACAACTTCAGATGGTGCTGTAGATAGTTCTTACGCAATGGGTGTTCAAAAAGTTGGTCTATTAAACAATAGATTCAATGTATACAAGAACCCTTATATGCAAGAAAATCAAATCCTTTGTGGATTTAGAGGTTCAAACTTCTTAGAAACTGGTGCTGTGTATTCACCTTATGTACCGTTAATTATGACACCGTTAGTTTATGACCCAACTAACTTTACACCGCGTAAGGGAGTTATGACTCGTTACGCTAAGAAGATGGTTCGTCCAGAATTCTATGGTAAAGTTATTGTTGCAGATGTAGACAAAGTGTAATAAATGACAATCAGAAGTCGAGTAGTTAATTTTTAATTAACAACTAAAAAAAACCCCCAGTTCGCTGGGGGTTTTTTGTTTCGTATATTAGTGGTTTTTATAACTTTCTTATATTTATTTATAGAATATTTAACGGAGAAAAATATGGCTCAAGAACCAATATGGCCTGGTTCAGGTTCAGCAGTTAGTGGTAATACACCATTTGGAACTTATGATGATGATTCAACTTATCAATCAGAAGCTCCAAAGTTTGCTGACTGGTGTTCAAAACGATTAGGTTATCCACTAATGAATGTGGAATTACAAGATAAACAATTTTATGCTTGCTTAGAGGAAGCTGTGACTGAATATTCAGCACAAGTAAATCAATATAATATTAAAGACAATTTACTTTCCTTGCAAGGACAACCAACATCATCAAACTTAACTCATAAGAGAGTAACCCCGAATTTGGGAAGAAGTGTATTCTTATCACAAGCTTACGGAACTGAAGCTGGAGTCGGTGGTTTAGTAGATATCAAATCTGGTTCACTTGATGTAGTTAGTGGTTCACAAGACTATGATGTAGACGCTTTATTCGCACAAGTGAGTGAAAGTGGTAACGCTATAGAATTAAAGAAAGTGTTTTACCAAGAATCACCAGCAGTTCAAAGATATTTTGACCCGTATGCTGGAACAGGAGCTGGGACAATGAATATGATGGACCAGTTTGGATTTGGTGATTATTCACCAGCAGTATCATTTTTAATGATGCCGGTATACGCAGATATGTTGAGAATACAAGCTATTGAGTTGAATGACCAAATCAGAAAATCAGCATATACATTTCAATTAAGAAATAATAAATTAAGAATTTTCCCTAAACCAACTAATGATTATAAATTACATTTTAATTATGTAGTTCGTTCTGATAGGGATAATGTAATGGTTACAGAGTATTCAGGAAGTTCAGATGTAATTTCCGACTTTTCCAACGCACCATATGATAATATGAATTATGGAAGTATTAATGATGTGGGAAGACAATGGATTAGAAAATATGGTTTAGCTCTAACAAAAGAACTGCTTGGAATAGTAAGAAGTAAGTATGGAGCAATACCAATCCCAGGCGCTGAAACAAGTTTAGATGGAGACACTTTACGAACTGAAGCATCAACGGAGAAAGAAGTTCTTGTTACACAACTTAGAGAAATGCTTGACCAAACTTCTCGTAGAGCACTACTAGAAGCGGACAAAGATGAATCGGAGTTCCTACAAGAAAAACTTAAACGAGTCCCATATCCAATCTACATAGGTTAGGAGTGAGAGATGGCCAATCCACGATTTTTCGGAAAAAATGATTTAGATTTATTTGATAGAGTTAATAAAGAACTCATCGGTGATTTAAGTAATGCAAATAGTGGAATAATTGACCAAACTGTTATTGTTTACAAAATATCAGCAAGCAATACAGAAATAAATATGTATGGTGAATCATCAAGTGGAAAGGTTTTTAAACCTGGTATTGAATTAGCTTGTTTGGTTGCATCAGATGATATGACATATAATACAGATGAATTTGGTCCTGATTTAAGACAAAATGGAACATTCTCTTTTGTGAGACAATCCTTGAGGGATTTAAGTTTAGTATTGGAAATAGGAGATGTTATCGAGTGGTTTACAGCTTATTGGGAAATAACAAATATTAATGAAAATCAATTAGTAGGTGGACAATATAAGCAACTTGACGGACAACACATTCATTCAGTCGTATGTAGTGCTAACTTGTTAAGACGAAGTAATCTTAACATTGAAGAGGTGAGAAGTATTTAATGGAAAGAAGTAAGACTTTACCAAGAAAAGAAGACATATTATCAACGAGAGAAAATTTTAACAGAGGATACGATACAACTCGTAGAGATGATAAAGATAAACTAGTATCAATTGGTTTAATGGATATTGACGCAGCTGTAATGTATTACTTTAATGAGGTAATTAAACCAGAAGTAATAGATAATAATGAAAAAATACAAGTTCCTGTTTATTATGCAAATCCTGAAAGATGGAAAATTATTCAAAGAAATGGATATCTTAGAGATGTCAAAGGACAAATGGTTACACCATTAATTATATTTAAAAGAACATCAGTTAACAAGGATACAAATAATACTTTTATAGCTCGTTCAATTAGTCCAGCATCATCAAATTATACATTTAAAAAAAAATATACAAAAGAAAATAGATTTACACAAACTTCTACATTATACAGTAATGATGAACCATTGGAAGAAGCACACAATGTTGTGATGCCAAGTTTTGTAACAATTAATTATAATTGTATTATATTTACACCTTATATAGACCAAATGAATCAAATTGTAGAAAAAATTAGTTGGTCAAAAAATTCATATTGGGGTGAACCCGATAAATTTAAATTTAAAGCTGGTATAACAACCTTCACAGATGCATCTGAATTTGAAGGAGAAAGAATTATTAAAACTACATTTGATTTGAGTATGAAAGGGTATCTGATTCCATATTCATTTGACAACATAGTCAACACACAAAAAGAATATTCAGATAGAATTGGGTTAGAGATAGGAGTTTAATAGTGGCCAAAAGAACAAAACCATTACCAAGAAAAGAACGAATACTAAAAGGTAGAGAACTTAATAGGGGATTACAAAGAGGTAGAGGTTCTGAAACAAACCAACGAAACGATAATGTAAAAAATATTTCAGTTGGATTAATGGATGTTGATGCGGCAATTATGTATTACTTTAACGAAGTAATAAAACCAAGAGTAGTTATAAATAAACAAGAAGTAAAAGTTCCTGTATTTTATGCTAACGCAGAAAGGTGGAAGTCTATACAAAAAGATGGATATGTTCGTGATGTAAAACAACAATTGATTACACCATTGATTGTATTTAAAAGAGTATCTATCGAATCAAATGAAGCTTTACCAATTGATAAATTGGATGCTAACGACCCAAAACAATTTTATACATTTGAGAAAAAATATTCTAAAAGTCAAAGGTATGATAGATTTTCAGTCCAACAAGGTATATTACCACAAAAGGAATATTATACAACAGCTGTCCCTGACTATATGAATCTAAACTATGAATGTATTGTATGGACACCTTACATTGAAGATATGAATAAAATTATTGAACAAATCAATTTTTCTGAAGGAGCTTATTGGGGAGAACCAAATAGATTTAAATTTTTATCATCAATAGATTCGTTTGAAGACGCAACAGAGATGTCTGACAACGAAAGAATTATCAAGACAACCTTTAATATGAGTTTCAAAGGTTATCTCGTTCCCGAGTCATTTAACGAGTTTATGACTACACAGAGATACTTCACACCAAAACAAGTGGTGGTTGAAGATGAATCTGGATTGACAATATCATCATTATTTTCACCCGATAGTAGAAGTGAAAAAGTTAGTATTTTTTCAATGGGTAAATCGTCTTTACCGAGTGGATTAGGAAGTGCAACAGATTTTATAAGAGGAGCATCAGTTGGGACTGGTAATCAAGCACAAGATTTAGAATTTACAAATACTTTTGGTGGCAGAACTTATTATATAATGAGGGGGAGTGGAGAACCTACTTCTTCAAGAGATGATAAAGCATTAATATCAGTTTCAAATGCAAATTCTACTTATAATTTAAAATCATTCAGAGTCTCTGGTAGTCAATCATCATCCTTATCTGCAAGTCAAGGACAAGTTTATCAACCAACATTAGAAAGTGATAGAAGAATAATGAGTTCATCAGTTCAAGTAAAATTAAATGGATTAGAGATTACATCAGCTAATGAACAAGTTGGATATACAAGTGGATTTGATTATTATGTATCAAGTTCATATAAAGATGTGGTAATAAGAAAAAGACAATCAGATAATTCAGGATTTACTATAACAAATAGTGATTATGTAACAATCATATTTCAAAGTGAGATGACATAATGGCAAGAAAAGAATTAGTAGGATTAAAAACAAAGACAAGACCATTTATGTTACCAGTAAGTGAATCATCATTTTCTGCAGATAGAATACAATTTAAAGATACTGGTAGTATTAATTTAAATTATAGTATAGACAACAAAAATGGTTTCCCAGTAGTAGATACAGATATAATACATTTATCGAGTGGGAATGAAAGATATTATCAACAAAGAGAACATTTCACATTTTCAGATATAGATAGTTCAACTTCAGTATATAATGAATTTACACCAATAATAGCTGACAATTATCGTATCAGAAATGGTTCATTACGAATATTTATTAATGGTATTGAACAATTGTCAAATGTTGACCAAACTGAATCAGCATCAGCAGATTTTTTTATTGATACAACACAAACAAAGTTTAGGGTTCACAAATTAACATTTGATAATTTTGGAATGGAATTAAAAAGTGGGTCAGTAGTAACAGAAGGTGATAGTAATTTTTTACCACCAACAACAACAGGAGATGGAAGTGAATCTTCCATACAAATTAGTTTTCAAAGAGAGGCGTCAGTATGACATTAATTGATTTAACAACACAAGCACAAGCCCCACAATCTGGTGGTTTGACTTTACAAAGTTCAGAAACTACAAGTTCTTTAACTGGATTATATACATTAGAGTTTGATAATATTAATGTAGATAATATCGGAACAGGTAGTTTGAATATTGGAACAGTCAATACATTAACAGCAGGTAAATTAAAATTAGCTCACCCAACAGACCCAGTTATTATGGATGCTAATGATAATAAAGTAATACAAATTTTAACATCGGGTGTTCCAAGTGGTAGTATAAAAGTGTTCGGTGATTTAACAGTTGAGGGTTCATCATCATTTAATAATGTTGAAAGATTTACGGTAGAAGACCCAATTTTAGATTTAAATTTTGTAGGAGATACTGCAGGTTCATCAACAGATTCTGGATTAAGAGTTGGTAGAGCGGGGTTAACAAATGCACAATTATTATTTGACCATAGTGAAACCAGATGGGCAATAGACAATACAAGTGGTTCGTTAATAAACCTTGTTGGTATTTCAACAGAAGATATATTAACTAATAAAACAATTACTGGACTAAAAACTTCAACAATGGCTAATCAAGCCGACTTAACATTTAGTGGAGACGGAGAAGTATTAGGATTACCAGCTAATCCAAGTGAACAAGGTTCTGGTGTTTCAAAAGCGTATGTAAACGCACAATTAACTAGTAGTGTAAGTTCATCAGGAACAGATTATTTAAGAAAGAATTTTGTAAAAGTAGCCGCAGGAATAAGTGGTTCAAATACAGCAAGTTTTGAAGCAGTAACAGCGTCAGCTCCAACCGGTATGACAGCAACAAGTGAAAATGATTTTATATTCTTTATGAATGGTGGATATATGGAACATAACGCTTTAGAAGTAGAACAAAACGGAACATCATTTTTATTAAAAGTTGATGTAAGTAATATGGGATACAATTTAGAATCAGATGATGAAATCATCGCACACGGAAAGTTTGATTCATAATGGCCGATTTAAAGAGAAAGCAGTTAAGACAATTTTTATCAGGTTCGTTTAATATAACGGGGTCACTAAATGTAACCGGTTCAGTTGAGTTTGATAAAAACATTAGTGGTTCAATTACTTCTACTGGTTCGTTTAGTAGATTACAAAGTGATACAATATCAGTAACACATTCACCATATGCAAGTGGTTCTGGTGTTCAAGCACTTATGGACGCAACTGGTTCTTATGCATCAGCTTCAACAAAATATGTAAAAGAATCTCAAACGGGTTCATTTGGTAGTGGTTCTGATGTTCAAGGACTTTTAGATACTTATGTAAGACAATCAGAATCAAGTTCTTTTGCAAGTGGTTCAGATTTACAAATTATACTTGCAGAAAGTTCATCTTATGTGACACAAGACGAAACTAGTAGTTTCGCAAGTGGTTCAGACTTACAAATAATTCAAGCAGAAAGTGCATCATATGTAGTTTCTACAAACACAAGTTCTTTCTTACAAAATTCAGATACCGCTTCTTTTTCAACATTAGTTGTTCAAGGTAATATTACAACATCAGGTTCCATTACAGCACAATCGTTTAATACAGAAATTGTTTCATCATCAGTAATATTTGAAAGTGGGTCTACTAGATTTGGTGATACAATTGATGATAAACACGATATAACAGGTTCATTATTTGTAAGTGGTAATGTTACATTTGATACAAATTTAACTGGTTCTATTACATCAACTGGTTCATTTGGTAATTTGGTTGTTGGTGGTGGAGGTATTTCATCAGAAGGAGATATTACATTAGAAGCTGACGGAGCAGATGTTATTCTTACAGATGGTGGAACTGAGTTTGGTAGATTAAGTAATGTTTTGGGAGGTTTAACTCTTAAATCTGGTGCAAACAATAACGCAATAGTTTTTTCAACAGACTCTAATCCAAAAGCAATTATGGGTGGGGTTATTAGTTCAGCTCATAATATTCAAACAACCGCAAATGTTAGTGGTGGATTATCATCTACTGGTTCTTTTCATAGATTAGAAAGTGATACGATATCAGTAACGAACTCACCATTTGCTAGTGGTTCAGATTTACAAGTTATACTTACAGAGAGTGCTTCATATTTAAATAATGATACTACTTCATCATTTGGTTCAACAACAATCTCATCAAATTTAACAATTGGTGGTGATATAACTAGTTCAATCACTTCAACAGGTTCTTTTGGTAGAGTTGATGTAGCAGAAAATACATTTATACTTGGTAATTTGGGAATTGGAACAAGCACACAAGGAAATAGACTTCAAGTTGCTGGTGATGCAACTATCGTTGGAGCTCTTGATGTTCTCAATTCAGTAAGTGGTGGGATAAGTTCAACTGGTTCATTTGGATATGTGGAAGCACTAGGAGTTAAACTTGTAAATTCAAACCAAACTGCTTCTTTCGCAAGTGGTTCAGACTTACACACAATATTAGCCGAAAGTTCTTCATATATGATGTCAGACCAAACTGGTTCTATGGGAGCAACTTCAATATCTTCAACATTATCAGTAGTTGGAGACATTGCAACATCAGGTTCGGTTATTGCAAAAGAATTTAAAACAGAATTTGTATCATCGTCTATTATATTCGCATCAGGTTCTCAAATATTTGGTAATTCCGAAGATGACACACACGCATTTAGTGGGTCGGTAAATATCGGTGATATGGTCTTATCTGGTAGCCGAGTCGGAGTATCTAGTGACTTAGACTTATTAACTCTTTCTACAGACAACCTAACGATAAACGGGGGTATTGTTGTAGATGACGGAGCGAATATTGGTGTAGATTCCGATACGAATTTACTAACTTTAAATGACCAAAGTCTTGTTATTAATGGAACATTAGATTCAACTGGTAGAATTGATGCACAATCAGGACTTCAAGTATCAGGTTCATCATTACAAGTAGGAAATGATTTAACACTAAACTACACTTCCCCAGTTAGTCATAGTTTAATGTTTGTAAATTATACAGACAAAACTGTGGATTTACTTCCCGCAGCTTCATCAAGTGGCCAGTTAGCTCAATTCAATGGAACTAGTTGGGTAATTACTGATGAAATTGACGGTGGAAGTTTCTAAATAAAAAGTCAAACTTTTCAACTTTCTTATATTTATTAATGACTATAAATATAGTTAAATTTTATATAAAATAAGTAAAACCATATGGCTCAATCAATTAAATTAAAACGAAGTGCCGTTGTTGGTAAAACACCACAAACATCATCTTTAGAATTAGGTGAGTTAGGGATAAATACTACCGATGGTAAAATCTATTTTCATCGCTCAAGTTCGAGTGATGATTCCATTCAAAGCGTCCTAACAACAGACGCAACTATAACTGGTTCACTAAAATTATCTGGTTCACAACACCTTTCAGGTTCATTAAATGTAATGGACGATTTAACTTATGGTGGTAATTTAACCGCATCATTAGGTTCAACATCATCTTTTAGTAGATTAATATCAGTAGCTACAGCTTCCATAGGATACTTGGAAGTAACAGGTAGTAATTTCGCAGTATTTGATGCCGAAACTGGTTCATTTGCATCAGGTTCTGATTTACATCAAATATTGGGTGAAAGTGGTTCTTATTTAGTAGATACCGATACCGGTTCATTAGGATTACTTACACTTGGAAACGATATAACTGGTTCAATAACTTCAACGGGTTCATTTGGTAAATTGTTTGGTGATGGTGGAAGCTTAACAAATGTTGCAGACCCAGACGCAATTAGTGGTTCTTTTCAAGGTGGTGGTTCAAATCTAATTAGTGGTTCTATTATTTCAACTGGTTCATTTGGTAAATTGTTTGGTGATGGTGGAAGCTTAACAAATGTTGCAGACCCAACAGCAATTAGTGGTTCTTTTCAAGGTGGTGGTTCAAATACTATTAGTGGTTCTTTAATATCAACCGCATCATTTGGAAAATTAGAACTTATAGACACAGTTCATATTTCACCATTTGCAAGTGGTAGTGATGTTCAGACAATTTCAGACACTTATGCGAGTGGTTCAGATTTACACCAATTCCTTGCAGAAAGTTCAAGTTATGTAGTAGAAAGTGAAACTGGTAGTTTCGCAAGTGGAAGTGATGTCCAAACAATTTCAGACACTTATGCAAGTGGAAGTGATGTTCAAGGAATTTTAGACACTTATGCGAGTGGTTCAGATTTACATCAAATATTAGCAGAAAGTTCAAGTTATGTATTAGAACAAGAAACTGGTTCTTTTGCAAGTGGTTCAGATTTACAACTAATTAAAATAGAAAGTGCATCTTATTTAAACAACGATACTACTTCATCATTTGGTGCAGTAAGTATGGACTCAACATTATTTGTTCAAGGTGATATTACTACATCTGGTTCAGTTATTGCACAACAATTCCGAACTGAGTTTGTTTCGGAGTCAATTATATTTGCATCTGGTTCAACAAAATTTGGTGATGATGCAACTGATAAACATAGATTTAGTGGTTCGATAGAAATAACCGGAAATGTGAGTGGTTCAATTACTTCAACTGGTTCATTTGGAAACTTAAAACTAGCAGACTATGGTGGATTACCTTTCGCAAGTGGAAGTGATTTACAACAATTCCTTGCAGAAAGTGCATCATATGTAACTTCAATCTCAACAGGTTCTTTAAATGTAGTTCTTGGTGAAAGTGCATCTTATTTAGTTAAAGCCGAAACAGCGTCATTAGGAAAAGTAACATTACTAAGTGATATAACAGGTTCAATAGGTTCAACTGGTTCATTTGGTAAATTATTTGGTGATGGAAGTGATTTAAGTAATTTACCAGAGTCATTTACATCAGACTTAATTAGTGGTTCATTTCAAGGTGGTGGTTCTACAAATATTAGTGGTTCAATCACTTCGACAGGTTCATTTGGTAAAATTGATGCAGTTAATAATATTGATTTACCTGACAATGGTAATATTAGATTCGGAACTTCTCAAGATATGAATATCGTTCACGATGGAACAGACACATTCATAGATAATTACACTGGTGATTTAACAATAAGACAAAATACAGATGACAAAGATATATTATTTCAATCAGATGATGACTCTGGTGGAGTAAAAACTTATTTACAATTAGACGGAAGTGAAGGAAATGTAAGAATTCCAGATTCAGTAGAACTTAATCTTGGAAATGGTCAAGATTTTAGAATAGTGCACGATGGAAGTAATAGTCAAATAAAAAATTATACAGGAACTTTATTTATTTCAAGTTTAGGAACAAATGGTGATATAATATTTCAAGTAGACCAAGGCGGACAAGACCAACGACTTATGGTTCTTGACGGAAGTAGAGATGCTGTTTCAATAGGAAGAAGAACTGATGCTGGAAGTCTCGACCCAGGTGATGATAAATTATTAGTAGCAGGTGATGTAGGTGTTACTGGTTCTTTATTTGTATCGAGTTCAATCACCACACAAGGAGACATATTAGGAAACATCAGTAGTTCAGCATCATCAACAAGTTCACTCGGAGCATTAAATCTTCATAATACACTTTCAGTTAGTTCACAAAGCGGTCATCTAAATGGAGGCCCAAACAATATACCTTTATTGGTTTCAAGAAATAATTCAAAAACATCAACACTCGCATTAGTTTCGACTGGTTCTGCTGGATATGCAAATTATATGCAATTCTTAACATCAGAATTAAATCAAATGGGTTCAATTGGATTCACATTAGGAACAAATAATAAGTTTACTATAACGAGTAATATGCAAAATCAAGATATGATTTTCCAAGTTCAAGATGCCGCTAACAATCTTAGAGAAGCACTTAGAATTGATTCATCAGCAAACAGAGTTGGTATTTATAATTCATCACCTACAAAAGAGTTGGTGGTGTCAGGTGCTATTAGTGCAAGTGGAGATTTATTTATTGATGATATAAACACCACAGGAACTTTTACTAACACTAGTGGAACTTTAAAAGTATCACAAAGTGTATCAGACGGAGATATAGAAATCTCAGTTAATGATGGTGGAACAACTAAGAAAGCCCTAACCATAGACGGAAGTGATGCCGGTTCAGTCATACTTGGTAATAATCTTCGTATGGCAGATAATCAAAAAATTAGATTAGGAACTGCTAATGATTTTAATTTATATCACGACGGAACTCATACTTATGTAGAAAATACCACTGGTCACATATTAATGAGAAATCAATCTCACGGAAACAAAATACATTTTGGAACAGAAAATAGTAGTGGTGTTTTGGAATATGTTTTAAATGTAACAGGAACTCATAGTGTTGGAATTGGAACTAGTATTACAGGTGACGAAAAATTATTAGTAATGGGAGATGTCGGAGTTACTGGTTCACTAAGTGTATCAAGTTCAATTAAATCAATTACAGGTAATTATACTGGTAATGTTAGTGGAGCATTAGGAAATACTGGTTCTTTCGATAGATTAGAAGGAATCACATTAAACGCAACTATCTCACCATTTGCAAGTGGAAGTGATGTTTCACAAATTCAAGCTCAAACTGGTTCATACGCAACTGGTTCTGATTTACATCAATTCCTTGCAGAAAGTGCATCATACTTGGTAGATGCAGTAACATCTTCAATGGGTGCTACAACAATGAATTCAACATTGTTTGTTCAAGGTAACATTGCAACATCTGGTTCAATAACAGCACAAGAATACATTGTTAATTCATCAGTAACAAATACAACACAAAGTTTTTCAAGTGGTTCAACAATATTTGGTGATACACTTGACGATACACACAAATTTACTGGTTCAATTGATGTAACCGGTTCAATAACAATACCAACCGGTAGTATTACTGTAGAAGGTGGTGTTGGTGGAACAAACATTGCAAGATTTTCAAGAAATGTAGGAACTGCAAGAACCGATATAGATATTCACGCTGGAGGTGGAGACCCACAAATTACATTTACATCACCAACCGCAAGAAATTATTCAATTGGACAAGACATAAGCACAAATGGTTTTAAAATTTCAGAACACACTGCAGTAGGAACTGATGATAGGTTAACTATTGCCGACAATGGTGATATTTCAGTTTCTCAATCATTATTTGTTACATCTGGTGATTTTGAAGTAAAAACAGGAAACATTAGTGGTTCAATCACTTCAACTGGTTCATTTGCTGAATTGAGATTACCTACTAATACCAGACTTTACTTTGATGGTGGTAGTCATACTTATATTTCAGAAACTTCTGCAGATATATTAGACTTTTATGCCGGTGGGTCTCATATGTTAAGACTTGATGAAGGGAATAATATAGTTTCGATACCACAAGATGCCGATGCCGCAACATTTAATATTGGTGCTGGTAATGACTTAGAAATGTATGTTGACTCGGGTGGTAGTAATGAAGCAATAATCAGAAGTAAGAATGGTGATTTCAAAATTATGGCACAAGCAACTGATGCTGATATGAGATTTTTTTGTGATGATGGTTCTGGTGGAGATGACGAATATTTAAGATTAGATGGTGGTGCAACTTCTCTTGATTTCTTTGTAGATGCAAGATTAGCTGCTACAAAGAAACTTTACTTAGATGGTGGTGGAGATACTTATATACACGAGGGTGGAGCTGATACAGCAGAATGGTATGTTGGTGGAACAAGACTACTTCAATTAGCAGAAGGTGGAACTAATTATGTCGCTGTTGGAGATGGAACTTACTTAGGTGCTGGTAATGACATTGATTTAAATATGAGGCACGATGGAACTAATACAACTATAAGTAATGCTACTGGTAATTTAACAATCACAAATAATGCAAACGACAAAGATATTGCATTACAATCAGATGATGGTAGTGGTGGAGTAACTAATTACATATTATTAGATGGTTCAACTACCAAAGTAGAAGTTGCAAAAGACACAAACTTTGCTGGTAATGTTAGTGGTTCAATCACTTCAACTGGTTCATTTGGTAGAGTTAACTTTGACGGAGTGGATGGACATACCTTTATACAAGAAACAGCAGATGATACATTAAAGATATTTGTTGGTGGTGAAGCCAAAATGGAGTTTGCTGAAGGTAGTGAAAACATCTTTATGCAAGCTAACAATTATAATTTTAGAGATGCATCTTTTAATAGTTCTTTCAAGATAGAAGCAAATAATCATCTTTTAAGTGGTTCATTAACTTCAACTGGTTCGTTTGGTAGAATAGTTGTCCCAACAGGCGGAAATATAGGCCCTTCATTTGATTTTTCATCAGGTGGGACATTAACTGTTCAATCACACGGTGTAGTGAATTGGGATGCTGGAGATTTTAGGGTTTACGGAAAAGCCGGTAAAAAATTACAATTAGGTTCAATGAATACTCCCGGAGTATTGACAATATCTTCAAGTCATGCGGACACAATGGTGATATCCGGAAGTAATGTTGGGATAGGAACAGCAACGCCCACACAAGACTTAACAATTTTTGAAGATTCAGGAGATAGTAATGTATTAATATCTTCTGCAAATGGTGCTTCACAAATATTCTTTGGAGATGATGAAGATGATAATATAGGTATTATTAGATACGACCACGGTAGTAACTTTATGAGATTTACTACTAACACTGGTACAGCAATGGTAATAGATAGTTCTCAAAATATCGGAATAGGAACTTCAAACCCGAGTGCATCATTACACATATTTGACTCTGATGGATTATTAGGAAGAGCACCTGAGACTCAAGCTCAAGATTTAATAATAGAGTCAGATGGTAATGCCGGTATATCTATTATTTCAGGTAAAGGTAGTATAGAAAAAGGAAGTTTAGTGTTTGGACACGACGACGATTCATTCGCCGCTGGATTAATTTATAATGCACACGGAGACCAATTATCATTACAAACTCAACAAGCCTCCAACACAATAAGAATAGCAACTGGTAATAATGATGAAAGTTTTATATTTTCTGGATATAATATTAGTGGTTCAATAACTTCAACCGGTTCATTTGGTAGAGTTCATACACCTGGAACAATTAAATCAGACACAAGATTAGAAATAGGAAGTAATTCAAACTTCTTAACAGACCAATTAAAAGTTTCAGACGGAACAAGAGATATTAGATTAAATGCAAATCACGGGTCACAAGCAGTTGTCGGTACGGTAGGAGCACACGATTTCAGTATAATTACTGGTAATGCAATTAGAGCAACTATTGATGGTTCTGACGGAGGAGTTCAAATATCTGGTTCAATACTTCCATTTGCTGATAATGTAGTTGATTTAGGTTCTGCAAGTAAAAGGTGGAATGATGTATTTGCAGTTCAAACAACGATTGGAGCTTTATTTGAAACAGGATTAAGAAGTAAAGGAATCGGTAAAGAAGAAACAGGAACAATAGTAGTATGGAGAAATGGTGGATTAGTTCCTTGTGATAAGTCAGAAGATGTAATGGTAATGGGTGTTATTAAGGAAGGAAAAGACGAACCTATTGTAATGGGAGCGGAACCAGTATTAGTAACGGGTGATGTAAAAGAGGGTGACTTTATTACTACATCAACTAAACAAGGCCACGGTAAAAAATTAGAAAATGGATATTTATTAAAGAAAGAAATGTTTGGTAAAGTTATAGCACAAGCGTTAGAAGACTCATCAGGTGAGTCAAGTTTAATTAAATGTATGATTAGGAAAATGTAAAAATGTCTAAAATTAAATTAACAGGAACAGCAGTAAGTAGTTCGTTAACTTCAACTGGTTCATTCGGTAGAGTCGATATTGGTAATGCAGATTTTAGTGGTGATATAAATATGACTGGAACTGGTGTTCACACAATAAGCACTTCTAATGATGTTCCATTTAGAGTTAAATCTACTGACGGAACAGCTGCAATTTCAATAGCAGATAATTCTTCAGGTGCAGAAACCCACAATAGAATCCAAGTGGTTGGTGATGTAATGCAACTTATTGCTGCTAACAAATCACTGGCAAATTTGTATACAAATTCTTTTACCATTAACGAAGATAGTAATGACATTGATTTTAGAGTAGAAGCTAATGATGATGCAAACGCATTTAAAATAGATGCCGCTACAAATAAAATAATGATTGGAACAAATGTAGTTGGAGACGAAAAATTTAAAGTAGCAGGAAATGTTGGAATAACAGGTTCACTGCATGTATCAGGAAATATTACCACATCTGGTTCAATTATAGCAAAAGAATTTAGAACTGAATTTGTAAATCAAATTATTGCAACTTCATCTGGTTCTACACAATTTGGTGATTCCATTGATGATGTTCACCACTTTACAGGTTCATTATTAGTAAGTGGTAATATTAATTTGCCTGATAGTGTTCAAGCAAATTTTGGAAATAGAAGTGGTGGTGATATGCAAATATACCACGATGGCAGTAATAATTATATCAATGCAAGTGAAGGACATTTAATATTAGAACAAAATGAAAATGACCACGATATAATTCTAAAATCAGATAATGGTTCAGGTGGAACAACTGCTTACCTAACATTAGATGGTAGCACCAAAAATATTAACATAGATGTAACTACAAGAATTACAAAAGATGTTGGAGATGGTGGAATCTTTTATATGGGAGCAGATAGTGATTTAGCATTATATGTAACTGGTGACCACGCAGTCTTTAGAAATTATACATCAGATGGAGATATTTATCTTTCAGTTAATGATAGTGGGTCAGCAGTCAATGCTGTTCAAATAGATGCAAGTGATGCTGGAACTGCAATCTTTAATCACGATGTTCACATAAAGGACAATGGTAAACTAAAAGTTGGAACTGGTAATGATTTAGAAATGTATCACGATGGAAGTAATAGTTATTTTTATAATGAAACAGGTAATTTCCAAATCTTTAACAAAGCCAATGACAAAGATATTATATTATCTTCAGATGATGGTAGTGGTGGTACTACTGCATACTTAACAATAGATGGTAGTTCAAGAAATATTAATGTAGATATAGCAAGTTATATGGATATAAAATCAGCAGATGATGGTGAAGGTGGAATTACACTTAGTAAATCTGCAACTGATGGCACTCATACTAAATATTCTATATCACATAGAGATGATAACCAAAGTTTAATTATTTATTCTCACGATGGCACAACATTTAGAAACTGGTTTACTGCAGATGAACCAAATGCTTTATTAAAATTAGGTAGTAATAGTTCAGCATTATCTCAATTTGATAATGATGGAGATTTCTTTCCTTTTAGACATATTGATATGGGAGATGGAGATAGAATCAAACTTGGAGATTCTGATGATTTACAAATAGTTCACGATAGTAATATTAATTTTATACACTCTACTATTAGTGATAGAGATATTTATTTTAGAGTCAATGATGGTGGTTCAAGTGTTGATGCTATAATTATAGATGCAAGTGATGTAGGAGCTGTCAAACTTCCTAACGATAATCAATATTTATACATTGGTGCTGGTAACGATATTTATTTTGGACACGGCGGTACTAATTCAGTTTGGGGAAATAATACTGGAACTTTACAAATAAGAAATCACACTGCTGATGCAGATATGTTTTTATCGGTTAATGATGGTGGAAGTCATATTAATGCTATTCAAATAGATGCAAGTGATGTAGGTAGTGTTATTTTACCTTCCGATAATCAAAAATTAAAGATTGGAGCAAGTAATGATTTACAAATATATCACGATGGTAGTAACAACTATATAAACAATGTAACATCAGACCAAGACTTCTATATTAAAGTGAATGATGGTGGTTCAAGTATTAATGCTCTTCAAATAGATGCAAGTGCAGTAGGTAAAGTTAAATTACCAAATGATAATCAAAGATTAACGATTGGTGCTAGTGATGATTTACATTTATTTCACGACGGAAGTGATACTGGAATTGAAAACTATGTCGGTGATTTATACATAACAAATAATGCAGATGATAAAGATATTGTTTTAAGAAGTGATAATGGTAGTGGTGGAGTAACACCTTACATAACATTAGACGGAAGCTCAGGAATGACTTTAATTACAGGTGGTGGAGCATTAAAAATTGATGTAACTGCAGACCAATCGGTATTATTTAACAGAGATGGTGGTAGTCCAGTTAGTATAGAACACGATACTTCTCAATTATATTTTTATAACAGAACACAAAATAAATCTACTCTTATGTTCAAACACGCAGGACCTGTTGTTATTAATGAAGATTCAAGTCCTTTAGTAGATTTTAGAATAGAAACTGATGCACAAAGTCACGCTTTATTTACAAATTCTAGTGATAATACAGTTGGAATATTCGCAGCTTCCTCCGGTTTATCTGGTTCATTAGTGGTGGGTGGTGGAACTGGAACACCTGGTGGAATTATGATATCACACCAAAACAAAGTAGGAACATCACAACCTTCTACGGTTGAACAACATCCAGTAGGACACTATACAACTGGTGAAGAAATATTTTCAATAGACCAAACTTGGTCAGATTCAAATTTAGCTAAATGGTTTGGAGATAATGCTAAAGATGATGTATACTTTACAGCATCAGCTGATGCTCCTGGTGGATACGCAATTAGAATTGATGGACAAGTGAGTGTTGGTGGTGAATATAATTCAGGATTTCCTTATATTCCAATAAGAGACGGTGATGTTTATTATATGGAATGTTGGATACAGAATGTAGGTGATAATCAAACACACTATATGGGTTCAAATGAGTATGACCAAAACTTTGCTTCTACTGGTGGTAATCCAGGTTCTTATGGTTATTGGGTAATGTCAAACACAAATACAGGAACTGGTCAATGGATAAAACAAACTGGATACATTTCAGGTTCTTCCATTTCAACAACGGGAACTTTTGAAACAAGTTCTAGGTATTTTACACCAATGGCCTTATTTAATTATGGTGCAGGTAGTGGAACAAGGTCTTGCGTAATCTCTGGGTGGAAAGTTGTAAAAATGAACAATAGTGGAAATCAAATATTTGATAATATGTTGGTTAGTGGTTCTATTGCACTTGGTAATAAATCAAACACAAATGTAACTGGTGGTCTTGGATTAGATGCATCCGGTTCAGCCAAAGACGCAAATCACCCGTGGCACGGAAGAACAAGAATTGGAAGTCCAGAAACTTTGCAGCTAGCTCCAGCACACGGTATGGGAATAAAAACACCACACGGATATGTATTACACGGCCCAAGAAATTCAAGTTGGAATCACATTATAACAGATAGAAATGGTAATTATTTCAATACAAAATTAACGGTAGATGGTGGTATTGTTGAATCGTATGATGAAGCTTTACAACTACGAAGATATCAAAGTAATAATAATAGAATTACAATTGATGACGGAAGACAAGTATTTGAAATGGAAGGTAGAGCTGTTTTAAATATGAACGCTTCAACCACAACTGGTTGGGTAGGAATTAGTGGTTCAGTAGATATCTCTGGTTCAATAACATCAAACGGTAGTGCACCAATGTTAAATGTTGGAGAAACTGGAGCTGGTGCAATCGCAGGTTCAGCTCATCAACTGATGGTTGGAGGCCCAAGTGTTTCGGGATATACAGGAATACAAATCGTTTCAGATGCAACAGATGGAAAAGGAGTTCTTTCTTTCGCAGATGGTAGAGGAGCAAATGATAATTGGAGAGGATTCATAGAATACGACCACGGTTCAGATATACTTAACTTTGCAACTAATGCTGTAACAAGATATACAATGAACAATGCTGGATGTTTATATGTTTCTGATAAAGTTCAAGCTGGTGGTAATGGTATAGAAATTTGGGATGGAACTCACGGATTTAAACAAGTATTAGGAAAAGATAGCACTTATACATTTTTAAAAAATAATGATGGTGTTAGTAATATCTATCTTGGAGATAGTGGAGATGCACAAAACTATTACGACAATGGTGTGCATATATTTAGAAGTTCAGGTGGAGGAGCAGAATATGCAAGAATTGGTTCAGGATATATTCGTTCAGCAGGTTTAGGTTCAGATGGAGCTCCAGCATTTAGTTTTACAGGAGATACCGATACTGGTATACTTAGTCCAGGAGCTAACAATATAGCACTTTCAACAGCAGGAACAAGAAGATATTTAATAGATGCTTCAGGTAATCATAGTATTTATGGTAATACTTCATTTAGTTCCCCAATGTCAGTTAATTATGGAGCAATATTTAATGAAGGTAGTCACGATTCAGATTTTAGAGTAGAGTCTAATGCTAATACTCATATGTTTCTTGTTGATGCTGGAAATAATAGAATTGGTATAAATGTTAGTGCGCCTGCAAAAGATTTACATATATTTCAAACTGAAGGTGCAGTTGGTGCAAAACACTCTACACTTAGATTAGGTGGATATTCTACAACTGGTTGTGATATATCATCTTTCAGAGATACAGGTAATAGTAACGACCAAGGTTTATTCATTTCAGTTTATAATGCTACAAATGCTCAATTAGATGCCATAAGAATAGATAGTTTAGCAAATATCCAAGTAACTGGTAGTGATGGAACTAAATTTATGCTATCACAAAGTGGAGATTTCCACGCAGACGGAGATGTTATAGCCGCTTCAACACAAGTTGGTTCTGATATAAGATTAAAAGACGAAGTTGAAGATTTGAATTATGGGTTAGATGAAGTATTAAAATTAAGACCAGTAGAATTTGATTGGAAAACACGAAGAGGTGGAAGACACGATATTGGTGTGATTGCACAAGAAATAGAATCAATAATTCCAGAAGTTGTTACTGATTCAAAAGACATAAGAGATGATTTACCTTATAAATCAGTAGATTATTCAAAATTAACAGCGGTATTGATTAAAGCTGTTCAAGAACAACAAGAACAAATAGAAGAATTAAAAGAAGATATCAATGAATTACGGGGAGATGACTAATGCCTATTAATGGAGCAGCATTAAATAATTCAGGTGAACTCAGAATGAGTGGTTCGTTAGAATCCAATGGTTCAACTGCAACAACAGGTATGATAAATTGTGCTTTTGGTGGAGCCGCTCACGCAAACTCTAATCTTACAGCAGGTAATAAAATTAACATAAGTTTAACAACTTTAAATACAACAATAGGTGGATTCACAAATGATGGTAGTTGTGACGGAAATGCTCCACACGGAATGGTAGAATGTAGAGGTGCGTTCGTAACTGATGAAGAACTCGGTGGTGGAGGAGGAGGAAGATAATAGGTTATGAAAGGTAGAGCGTCTATAGCTAAATATACATTTACAGATACTCAAATATTAGATACAGAAATTGGTTGGGAAGTAATGTCTGATTGGGAAGACCCGATAATGGTCAAACACGCAGAAGTAGTTACAAAAAATGGTGGTGACATCTTAGAGTCTGGATTTGGTATGGGTATTAGTGCAACACATATACAATCACACGATATTAATTCACATACAATTATAGAAATAAATGATGAGGTGTATGAACGACTATTAATATGGGCAGAAGATAAACCAAATGTAATTCCTGTTAAAGGTGATTGGGCAGAAAGTATACCAACAGATAAAAAGTATGATGCGGTATTTTATGACCCATATGGTGATATGAAAAATAAACCATTATTTCCCTGGTTGATTGCACCATATTGTAAAGAAGGAGCTATTGTTAGTTGGTATAACAATATACTAAGACCAAGTTCAGTTTATTCAGAGGGATACGAACATCATCATCATTATTGGGATAACGATAGAATTAGTTATCACGAAGTAGAATTAGAAGTCCCAGACGAAGCAAGAATAAAGTGGTATTTAGAGGGAGAAGGGAATATTTATTATGCACCAGAGATAATTATGGGTGAACAAGATAATAGAGATGAATTTAAAAGAATTTGGATGGGAAAAAGAGGTCCCGTTTAAAATAAAATGTAATAATAACAAACAAGATGATATTTATATACATATGAGTTGGATAGTAGTAAAACAATATTTTTTAACAGGGTCATCAGACCCCAATTGGGCAACAAAACAACAATTTTGGAGTCAACTTAGTGGTTCTGGTGATACTCAAACTTTTTCGTTTGATGACGAACAAGAAGCCTGGGAAAAAGCAATTGAACTACAAAACGAAGATAGTTCAGGTCGTAGATATAAAGCAGTAAAACAATAAGGAGTTACAAAATGGCTGAAGAAACAAAATTAAAAAGTCAAATGGGTTCAGATGAACCAGTAAAATTCACAGATGAAGAACTTAGTTCGTTACAAGAGTTACAAAATACTTATGCAAGTATTTCAACTCAATTTGGACAAACTAAAGTTAGTCGTATTAATTTAGAAAGACAGATGTATAGTCTTGATGAAATGGAAGATAATCTTACGAAAGATTGGGAAACAAATCGTCAAACTGAATCTGACTTAGTTAAATCTCTAAATGAAAAATATGGTGCTGGAAGTTTAAATCCAACAACAGGTGAATTCATACCAAGACCTACTGAAGAAGTAGAAAATAACTAAAAAAAATAGTCCCATATATATCGTTTGGGATTACTATATACTATTTATTAGTATATTAAAAATTTCATTAATTGGAGAAAACAAATGGCAGAAAGAATAGTTAGCCCTGGTGTATTTACACGAGAAAAAGACTTATCATTCTTACCACAAGGAATTTCTGAAATTGGTGCGGCAATAATTGGGCCAACACAAAAAGGCCCAGCGTTCACACCAACACAAATCAGTAATTTTAGTGAGTTTGAAGAGATATTTGGAAGTCTTGACTCTCGTTTTTATGTCCCTTACACGGCTAAACAATATTTAAAATCTGCTGGTACAGTAACAATTGTTCGCGTTCTTGGAATTGGTGGTTATCAAGCTAATGTATTAGCTATAAAAACCACTGGTTCATTAGCAACTGTCGGTGGAGCTGACGCAGCAGAAGGATATCCAGAACTATTTGGAAAAACTATTGCAATATTAGCACCTACTAGACTAGGTGGTGTCACCGGAGCAAACATAAGTGATGGATTGATAGACCAAAGAGTAGCACCCTTATCATCTTCCTTGTTGGAGATTACAGGTTCTACAGCTTTGAGTAAAACAATTTCATTCGATACGGGTAGTGAGTCTTATATAGACAAACTATTACCATATGACCCACAGAACAACACAGTACCAGTATATTTATACAAAAACTTTAAATCTCTTCACGGAGATATGAGTGGAAAAATAACAGGTAGTTTCATAACAGCAACATTTGATGCAACTGGTTCACAACTTTCAGTTGGAGCAACTGGATTTAATGCAGACGGAACAGCAACTACTTGGACAGGTAATTCTGATTATCAATATGCAAGAACACCTTACATACAATCGCAAAATGTAGGTGGTTCAAGGTATAGTCTATTCAGAGTTTACACTCGTGCACACGGAAGTAATATTAACCAAGAATTAAAAGTTAATATTATGAACATAAAAGACGCTGGTAGTGTAGCAGGTTCTGATTACGGAACTTTCTCATTACAAGTTCGTTCAGTAAACTTTAAAAACGATTCAAGAAGACCTAGTAATGATAGTGTCATAGAACAATTTGATAACTTATCACTTGATGTAAACGAATCTAATTACTTCGCAAGAGTAATTGGTGATAGACACACATCTATCGATTCAAATGGTAAATTAACTTACTATGGTGACTATCCTAATAAAAGTAAACATATAAGAGTTGGAGATTTTCCTGATTTAGAAACATTTCCAACTACAGTTGTTCCTTTTGGACACAACAAAGTATATGTTCCATATTACTCAGAAAATACAACAGCAACAAGTATACCAACAGCATCATTTAAATCAAACCAAAGCTCATCAGTAGCCGACTTTGACCAAAATGTATTCTATGGTTTAAACTACTCTAACCTAGATAATAGAGAATATTTATCACCTATATCTTATGGAACAAGTGGAGCAAATCAAGGTAGTAATGTTACTATGTCATTGGAAAATATGTTTGGTTCAGACGGAGCTACAGCAGTAGCAACTAACTATGCAGGACAAACAGAATTACTAACACTTTCAGGTTCAGCAGTTGAACAAAGAAAGTTTGTAGTTCCTTTCCAATGGGGATTTGATGGTTCAAATCCAGCAACACATTATGCAACAGGTGCTGATATTAGTGCAACAAACACTCAAGGATTTAATTTGGATGGGGGAGCTAAAACCGGTTCAGTAGTTTATAAAAGAGCTATTAACGCAGTAAGTAATCCAGACGAATTTGATATCAATATGATGGTATTACCTGGTGTTATTCACGGAACTCACACAAATGTTACTAATCACGCAATAGATAAATCAGAAGAGAGAGCAGATACTTTCCTTATTCTTGATGCAGCTTTGTATAGTGATTCAGTAGATACTGTGAGAGATAATGTGAAATCATTAGATTCAAACTATACAGCAACTTATTACCCGTGGGTAAAAGTTCTTGACGATAATACAAACAGACCAACTTGGGTTCCGCCATCAGTTGTTCTACCTGGTGTCATTTCATTTAATGACTCAGTAGCACACGAATGGTTCGCTCCCGCAGGTCTAAACCGTGGTGGTTTATCAGATGTGTTAGAAGCAAAAACTAGACTAACTCATAGTGAAAGAGATAAGTTGTATGAAGATAGAGTCAATCCTATCGCAACATTCCCTGGACAGGGTGTAGTTGTGTTTGGACAGAAAACATTACAAGGAAAACCTTCAGCATTAGATAGAGTAAATGTAAGACGATTATTGATAGCTTTAAAGAAATTTATCGCATCAACTTCTCGTTTCTTAGTATTTGAACAGAATACTAACGCAACAAGAGCTCGTTTCTTAAATGTTGTTAATCCTTTCTTGGAAGATGTTCAATCAAATAGTGGATTGAGTGCATTTAGAGTGGTTATGGATGATACAAATAATACTCCCGAAGAAGTCGATAGAAATCGTCTAATCGGACAGATATTTATTCAACCTACACGAACAGCAGAGTTTATAGTATTAGACTTTGTAGTTCAACCAACAGGTGCTACATTCCCTGAATAATAGTTAATAAACTGAAGAAAACCCCACTTTTTGTGGGGTTTTTTTTAGCATATAAAACTTTCAAAAAACTTCCAAAGTATAATGAAATATATTTAACGATTTTTTTCGTTTTGTTATATTTATTACTGAATATAAAACACGGAGATTTTTAAATGGCTAAAGTATTAGACCCAAGTGAAATAATGTTTACACCCTTTGAACCTAAAACTAAAAATAGGTTTATTATGTATATTGAAGGTATACCAGCCTTTACTATCAAAGCAATGAATAGACCAACTATTCAATTTGATGAAGTGGTGTTAGAACATATAAATGTTAAAAGGTATGTAAAAGGTAAAGGTGCATGGCAACCATTAGAAATTACATTGTATGACCCAATCGTTCCTTCCGCTTCACAAGCAGTTATGGAATGGGTGAGAGAACATCACGAGTCAGTTACAGGTCGTCAAGGTTATTCAGACTTTTACAAAAAAGATATCACATTTAACCTATTAGGTCCTGTTGGGGACATTGTTGAAGAATGGACTCTTAAAGGAACATTTATTCAAAGTGCTAATTTTGGAGATATGGACTACGGAACATCAGACCCAGTTGAAATAGCATTAACACTTCAATACGACTACGCAATATTACAATTTTAAAACTTCATAAGGAGAATAATAATGGGATTTAGTGAAATATTTAAAGATAAAAATGAATACAACGAAAAATCAATAATTGGTTTTATGTCTTTCGCAGTAATGACAATAACAAGTATCGTTGATATGGTTACTGGTGCGTTTGGAAACGAATTAGTAATACAAGAATTCATTTACAATTCATTCGTTGTTATCACATTAGGTTGTTTCGGTATCGCAGGTGCTGAAAAAATCTTTGGTGGTAAAAAATAATATAGTTATTTAAAAGGTTTTAACAAAAGGAGTTAATCAAATGACAGAAACAAAGTTTCCTACGGAAATCGTAGATTTGCCGTCAACAGGACACTTTTACCCAGAAGATAATCCATTATCATCTGGTAAAATAGAACTAAGATATATGACTGCTCGTGATGAAGACATTCTCACATCAGTTAATTTAATTGAACAAGGAAAAGCGTTAGACAAACTTTTACAAGAATTAATAATCAACAAAGATATTGATTATAATGATTTATTAGTTGGTGATAAGAACGCTATATTTGTTGCAGCAAGAATACTAGCATATGGTAAAGAATTTGGTTTTTCATATTTAGATTCGTATGGTGAGAGAGTAGACGGAAAAGTAGACTTGACAGAAATAGAATCAAAAGAATTAGATTTTTCAGAATATAAAAAAGGTGTAAATTTATTTTCTTATACTTTACCAAAATCAGAAAGAATAGTAACATTTTCTATCCCTACACACAAATCAGAAATGGATGTAGAAGGTGAATTAGAAGCTATAAAGAAAGTATTTAAAGATGATATAAATGCAGTCAACAGAGAAAATTCAACAAGACTAAAACATCTTATAAAGTCAGTAGATGGAAAACAAGAAAAAGCATATATTAATAACTTTGTTGATACTGAATTCTTTTCAGTCGATTCAAATGCGTTCAGAAAATATGTTTCAGAAAAAAATCCCAACCTAGACTTCACAGCAACCTCAGAGAATAGTAGAGGTGAAAAGGAGAAGGTGGCAGTCCCTATGACTGCTAAGTTTTTTTGGCCTGACTCCACAATATAAAACGGACTTACACGAACAAATATTCCAAATTATCTTTTATTCTAAAGGTGGTTTCACATTTACAGAAGTTTATGACTTACCTGTATATCTTCGTAGATTTTATTATAAACGACTTGTTACTCAATATGAAAAAGAAAAACAAGAACACGATAAAGTTGTGAACCAACCAAACCAATCTAATCAACGATTTAAGTAGTAAAAATATTAAAATCTTATATTTATTATTGAATATAAATTAAGGATTATAAATGGCTAAATATAAAAAAATAACGGAACAATCCAAACAAGGTCTTTTAGACAAATTGTTTTACTATCTTGGTAGAGGTATGAGACCTACTATGGTTAAAAAACTAGCTAAGAAAGACCCAGAGTTTGCTAAAACTTGGAGTGAACTCGAAAAACATCAGAAATATATGGATAGTATTTTTACGAATAGAAAAAAATAGCATTAATTCATTATTTAGAACACCCCAATAAATCAAAAACAAATAGGAATATATAATTTATGGCTAAAGCAAAACCAATTATAGACAGAAGACTCAAGGAGTTTAAAGACCTTCCTTCCACTATTGAAAAAGTAAACAAAGCAGTAGAATCTGGTTTGGTGACTGCAAAAGAAGCTATAAAAGATATTCCAGAAGCTTATCAAGGTCTAATAAGTAAACAAATGGAGATGAATAAGTTACTTGAAAGTGAAGACGAAAAACGAAAAGGTCTTGAGGGTTCATTTAGACGAGGATTAGGTTTATCATACGAACAAGCTGATGTTACAGAAATACAAGAGAATTTAACTCAAGCCGTTTTAGCAGGTGATAAAGAAGCCGCGGAAGCTGCAGAAGACAAAATAGCAGCATTACAAAAACAAGCAAAATTAAATGAAGAAGCATATGGTGCCATACAAGACTTCTTTCCTGGTATATTTAGTGCTATTAAAATGGTTCAAAAAGCTCAACTAGTATGGAATCAAATAGCTAATATGAATCCATATGTTGCAATAGCTTCAATATTAATAGCAATGGTAACTACATTGATAATGATAGTTAAACGAGTTAATGCAATGAGAGAACAATTTGGTCTTGCAGGAACGGAAGCCGCTAAAGTAGCTGGTCAACTAACATTAATAAACATCAAGATGAAGTTCTTCGGTATATCTGCAGAACAAGTTGCATCTTCAATGGAAGCCTTAGCAAATACCTTTGGTGAAGTAAGTCCAGCTATGGTTCGTTTTGCTGGAGATATGGCCCTTACCGCAAGAAATGCTGGTATAACATCTGAACAAGCCGCTTCAATGGTATCATTATTTCAAGCCACACACGGAGCTACTAAACAAGTCGCATTAGATATGATTGAAAGCACTGCTGCTATGGCAAGACTAACTGGATTATCACCGAGTGTAATAATTGGAGAGATGGCAGAAAATGCAGACTTATTCGCAAGTCATCTCGGACAGAGTGAACAAAATTTAATGGCCGCTGTAGCACAAGCTAAAAAACTTGGTATGGAATTTGGACAATTAACTGAATTTGGTGATGGACTATTAGATATTACAGAAAGAATTAATAAAGAACAGATGTTATCTGCAATGCTTGGTAAACAAGTTAATTTACAAAGAGCTGCAATGTTACAAGCACAAGGTGATGAAGTAGGGTTTATGCAAGAACTATCTAATCAATTACAAGGTGTGGGAGAACTAACAGCTCAACAAAGAAGATTATTTTCATCAGAACTTGGTATAGCAACAGCAGATGTTATGAAGTTAGCAGGATTACAATCAGGTATGGCACAACGAGGAGCACAAATTCCTGGACAAAATCCATATGAACAAGCAAGATTTAAACAAGGTGAGAAAATGTTAAAAGCAATAAATAACCCACAATATGCATCATAGAGATAAATAATGGCATTAAAAGATACAGAAACAGCAAGAATACTAAAACGAGGAATACCAACAAAGGATAAAAGCTTTCTTAGTAATAAATCAAAACTAAATGAATTTGGTGGTCAACGATTTAATCCAGATGAAACTTATAGTGATTCTGGTAAACCAACTCAATTAGTTGATAGTGTTAATCCATCTGGTCGTAGTGGTGGAGTTAGACCAAGTATAAGAACATTTACAAAAGGACTTGAAATGTTTGGTGTAAGTATTCCAGTTGGAGATAGATACGAAGATACTATCAAGAGAGATTCAATATTTAACGATAGTGTTATTGGTGAACTCAATAAAAATATTCAAGGATTTAAATCATTTAAAAAGTCAATCAAATCTTTTTCAGATAATCCTTTAAAATCTATAAGTGATTTAGCAAATATAGACCAAGAAGCTAAATTAATAGAGTATAGAGCAAAAGCCTATGGGAAACAAAAGAAACTTGGTAATCCAGCTGCGAAAGTATTACTTACTGATAGAAAAATAGCAAAAGCATTTGAAGGGCCAATTAAGGGTGGTAAAACTACAAGAAATGTAAATCGTGCTAATATGACACCTTATGGTAGTGAAGGTAAAAATACAGATTTAGTTGATTTTAGATTTAAAGATATACATAACGAAAAGTTTATCAACTTTAGTGCTTTACTTTCAGGAATAACAGACACGATAACTCCTGAGTATGCAACAGAAAGATATATGGGAAGACCAGAAAGTGTTTATATTTATCAAGGTGTTTCAAGGACAGTAGGTTTTAGTTTTCAAGTTTACCCAACAACAAGACAAGAATTACCAGTCTTATGGGAAAAGTTAAATTACTTAGTTGGTATGTGTTATCCTAATTGGGTAGATGCACCAAAACCAGATTCTGGTTTTAAACCAGTAACTATGTTAAGTCCTATGATGGAATTAACTATCGGTGATATGTATAGAAATACACCTGGATATTTATCAGGAGTAACACTTACGGTTCAAGATGGTTCAACTTGGGAATTTGAGGAAAATTTACAATTACCACATAATATCCAAGTAGATGTTGAATTCCAATATATTGGAAAATACTTACCAAACGCAAAAGGAAAACATTTTGAATTAAATTGGATTAAAGATGTATCAAAAGACCCGACTGGTATTGAGGAAAAAAGACAAACACAAGAAATAGTAGATAGGATGTTTCCTAAATCGAAACCGTCCGGACTTAGTTTGAAAACCAAGAAAGTAGATTTAGCTAATTTTAATACAAGTATTGGACTTAAAGCAACTGGATAAGGTAATGGGTAGATATAGTAACACAAGAGTAAAAATAAACAATAATTCTAAAAGAGTATATTCATATACACTCTATCCAAAAATAAAGCTAAAAAATTCTGATATTTTTATAACACCAAAGTATAGTGAAAGATTAGATATTTTAGCAAATAAATATTATGATGACCCTTCATTATGGTGGATTATAGCACAAGCTAATGGAATAAAAGGTTTTACTTCACTTTATTCAAAAAATTTTAAGGGAGAACTTCGTATCCCAACGGAGATATCAGATATATTAAGTGAATTTAATTCAATGAATAGGTAAAAAAATGCCTTCAGCATCTCCAATAAATCCAAAAATACAAGAAGCTCTCAATGAAAAGAGAAAAGTTTATAGTAGAAGTGGGGAAGACAATCCTTACACATCAAGGTCAAAGAAAGCCAAAGAACAATACCTAACAACAATTCAAAAAACACCATATCTTTATATGTTATCTACTGAAAGTATTCAAGAAAAAAGAAGAAATACTGAAGAGACACAAAAGAAATTTAACAAAAGAGAATCAGAAGCCAAAACTGGAAGATTACAAGAGGATGACATAGCAGAAGATAAATCATATTTAGGGGGTAATTTTACAAAAGGCCCAATACTTCTATCAAACACAGAGTATTCTAAATCGGTTGGTAAAAATATAAGATTTGGTTTAGATGCATATCAAGCAAGGGGTGATAGACCATATAGACCAAACGCTGGTATAAAAGGACTAACATCAGAATATCTATCAAGTGGACAACAAGCCTTTGTAAGAAAAATCACTGTAAATTGGACTTGTTTTACATTAGAAGATTTAGATTTTTTACAAGAAAGATTTATGACATTGGGTAGAAAAGTTTATGTTGAATGGGGTTGGGCTTCAACAAAAATGAATAAAGCTCCTGTATTTTTAAAAGACAAAGGCGGAACTTATGTTGTAGAACCCGGACTTGTAAATGACACAAAACCATCTCAAGAGAATCCAAAAGGAGAGTCAGCAGCTTTTAAACTAAAAAAAGAAGTTCTTGAGAGTGGTGGTTCTTTTGATGCAATAATAGGTTATGTTGATGGATTTGAATTTAGTCAGAGAGATGATGGTGGATTTGATTGCACAACAAACTTAACGGTAAATGGTGGTAATATATTTCAAACCAAAAAAGAACCAAAAAAAGAAGTTAAACCTGGTAAACTTAATGAAATTGGTATCAAGAAAGCTCAAGATGGATTTATTGACTCTATAAATAAGTTACCAAGAATTTTAAATGAGTATATTGATAAGTCTTCAAACAAACCAACATCAGCGGAAATTTATAAAGATTATACTACAGCAGATTCTTTCGAAAGTGAAATTATCAATAAAGACAAGTTTTGGAAAGTAGAGAAAAGAAAAACTACCGTAAAAAATTTAACAAACAAATCATCCGAATATAAATACAATAATAATTGTATATTAAAAGTAGATACGATTAGACAATTAGATGAATCAGTTAAAACAGGTTTTGCAGAAAAAGGTCTAAAAGGTTGGTGGGATGGTATGGATGAGGAAGATGGAATAAATAGACAACTTATTAAAGAACAAAGACAACAATCAGGTGAAGGGGTTTTTCACATCGCAGACCGAAATGTCAAAGAAGAAATTGTTCCAAATGAATGTTGGGTTCGTTGGGGTTGGTTTGAAGATAATATTCTAAATAAATATTTTGCATTATTGGATACCGAAGGTGAGGTTGTAAATGTTAAAAAAACAATTAGAAGTATAAAACCAGTAAAAATTGGTGAAGAAGACGCTCCTAAGATTAATATAGGAACAGAAAGGAAACAAATACCAGATTATGACCTAGACAATTACCGAAGTTCTGGTAAATACAAAAAGATAAGAACAAACAAAGACGGAAAACAAACTTATGAGGCAATTGTAATGGGGACAGATTACGAATCAACTACTTGTGGTAATCACCCAAAATTTAAAACACCAAACATAAACAATTTTATATTTCCAGGACAATTTAGTTTAGAAGATGATGGGTATGATAAAGCCTTAGTAGATGATACAGGTGAGACAATATTTGAAAAACAAAAACAAGCGATTGATAAGTATAATAAAAAATATGGTAAAGACACAGATAATTTTATAGAGTATAATTTTCAAAAGGACTTTGAAAAATATTTAAAAAAATATCCCACAACTAAAGAAACTGGGACAACTACATCAGGTGCATACTCTGGAACTGGTGTAGATGGGAATGATGTAGATGAGACAAGACAAGTTCTAGGAATTGAGGAACTACAACAAAAATTAGAAGACTTTAACATCTCAACAAAAGATTTAGATATGAACGAAACTGCTATTGTTCCTTATCTTGAGTTAAAAGTATTAGAAAATGTTGT
>Ga0209535_1000290_pt1 | contig 34762 bp, 55 predicted proteins | sample LinPmetageLP28_FD_184041 | JGI IMG/M metagenome (GOLD analysis project Ga0209535, IMG submission 184041) | Marine viral communities from the Pacific Ocean - LP-28 (SPAdes) (version 2) | ecosystem: Environmental > Aquatic > Marine > Oceanic | place: Pacific Ocean | collected 2009-08-22
ATCGAAGCCTACTGCATAAGGCGTTAGTTTATTAATGTCGAGGGTTGTTAATCTATTCATTTGCTATCTCCTTTATTAAGCAAGATTATAAATGTAGACCCATCATTGGCATCTACACGTTTATTTAGTAAATTAGGAACTAACCATGGTTCCTAACGAGCTTATTAAGTAGCTACCCTTTCTTATCTATGTACTTGTATTTCTTCTAACGTCTTGTTCTTATCTGTTTCGCTCTGACTGTAATCCTATTACTGTCAAGTTATTAAGTGATAGGAGGGGCTACTGATTACCCTCAACCCCAAGTTCAGATCAGCTCTGTGTTACCCAGGGAGCCTAGCATAGGATAGTTAATTCCTAAATCTGCATCTTCCTGTCTCCAGAATCATACAGTGCCACTACAGCTACTAGCCAAGTTAATGCCTCTGTAAGCATCGTTTCCTTGCACTATCTAGTAAAGACCGCTAAATCTTTGCTATGTACTTAATATAGTATAGATCAACTGCGAAGTCAACCTTTTTTACAAATTATTTTTATTTTTTTCTTGTTCTTTTAACCAACGTTTACGAGCTTGTGCTTTTTCTCTTCGTTTAACAGCACTAGGCTTCTCATAAAATTCTTTTTTACGCATATCTTTAATAACGCCTTCTGTATTTACTAACTTTTTTAATCTTCTTAATGCTCTAGTGACGTCATTATTTCTTACTTCGACATATAATCCACTCTTAGATATCTCGTCGCTTTTATGATATTTCCTCATTCTTTCCTCATCAATACACCTATCATTCGGTTACCGTTAATGCTAGGTTTTGTTTCCCAATCACAAGTTTCAATAAATTCAACAATGCGATCCATTATTTCGAAACCAACTTGCTTGTTGGCATTTTCTCTACCTTTGTATCTAATAACACATTTTACTTTGTTATTCTTTTCTAAGAAACGTTTTATGTTATTACACTTTGTCTCAAAATCATGTTGATCAATGCCTAATCTAAATTGCATTTCTTTAACTATGATTTGACTTTCACGTTGCTTTTTAGCCGCTTCTTTTTCTTTACGTTTTAGTTCGTAGAAGTATTTATTAGCATTTAAAAGTTTAGCAATAGCTGGCTTAGCTGATGCATTTATTAGTACCAAGTCTGTATTTTGTTTTTCCGCTAGTCGTAATGCATCATCTTTGCTCATTACACCTAGTTGTCCTTGCTCTCCAATTACTCTCAATTCACGAAAAATAATTGCGGCGTTTACCTGACGATTGTCAGATTCCCTTCTGGGTTGTTTAAACTGTCTCAAAACTGTCCAACATAATATCTGCGTACTCCTCTATGTTTTTGTACAAATGATAGTCTGGCATTGTATTTAAAAGTTTAGCCACACTCTTTCTAGTTTTATCTACTATAAAAATAGTCTTATTTAAATTTTGAGACATAGCACATACTAAACCTAGTTCAGTTAAATTATCTAAGTCAACGTATACAGTATCGCTAAATCTCATCATACTAATTATCCAGGCACAATTTTTATCATCAACTTTGCCTCCTGGATGACAAAGTGTAATAGTTACTGTTTTAAATAAATTTTCGTACAGAGCTTCTATATCGTGAACAAACTCTTCATTACTACTTAGTACAGTTATAATTGGTCCGTTATCCGGAAGTATCATATCTGGCGGAGTAACAGTGTAAATAGGGTTTTCCCTCATTGGGTACTATTGTCCTCTTTATTTTTGATTGTTACTTTTTTAATTTTACGGTTAGCCGCTAATCTGCCATCCGGTGAATATAATTTCATATTAGTTCTAGAACTAAGTTCATCATCTGTTAATTCAATATCGTCTCTAGTATCAGTATATGGGTTATAGTCTTCAATGTCAACCTGTTTTTCAATACCAAGCTCTTTTGCTACTTCTTCTAATGTTTCAGGATCAGCTTTAGCTAATAGTTCTTCTACTCCATCATCATCCGATGTGTATTCTTCCTCGAGCACTTGGTCATCAACATCTTCGAACTTTTCACCTTGGAGGGCTTCTTCCATTTGGGCGTCTGGATCTTTTTCCTCTTCCTCAATAGGTTGGATAACAGCCTCATGTTTATTGGATAACTTATCATTTCGTCTCCATTCAAATGTGTATTGACTTGCAATAAGCAATAGTACTGCTAGTGGATCAAATACAAATATAATTGTAATAATAACCCAACGCACTGCCTGTTCTAGTATATCTCTATCTGCTTCTTCATATATAAATTCTGCAATATATTTGATAGGACCTACTTCAGCTTCTAGTTTTCTATACTCTGCTTCTATAGTATACTTTTCCTCTGTTAGTGTGTCAATCTCTGTGTTAGCAGTTTTAATTCTAGCATTTTGTTCGTCGATAATTGTGTCAACATCTGCACCACCATCAACTTTAATTTTCTCTCTTAACTGTTGAATAAGTGTTTGACTTGCTTTCACATTATCATCAGCACTCTTTCTAATACGGCTTATTTCATCTCTTGCAGTAGTTACAATAGGAGACTCAGCTGAACGTACTGTGTCTATCTTTTCTAACATTTGCACTTCTCTGGTTTTAAGTGCTGGTATTTGATTACTTCTAATGTCTTTTACAACACCACTTAATCTTGTTCTTTCCTCGTCAACAGTCGATTTTGCTTCTGCTCTAAGTTGACTTATTTGGTCATTGATTCCGTTTATAACTAATTTCTGTTGTTCAATCCATGCATTAGCACTGGCTCTTGTTCTTGGGCCTACACTACCATCAGCTACACTTCCTATTGTTGTTTGTGCTTGTTTTACTTGTTCACGTTCACCGCTTGCAATTTGACCTTCAACTTTTACTATAGTTGCTTGTATATTAGCAACTTGATCCAACAGCGGTTGTACTGCACTGTTGTCCACTTTGAGTCCAGCTATTTTCTCTTCGTATTCTTTTGCACTTGTTTCTAATCGGACTATCTCATCTTTAATGTTCGTTAGCTGGTCTTCGTAGGGTTTAGTTCTATCACTGTCTACACTTCTTGTATCAGCTATAATTTTTTGTTGTTCATCTATTGCAGGCTGTATTCTAGTATAGGCTGTGTCAATACGGGCTTGTTCTTTTTCTATTTGTGCATTTATATCATCATTACGATTGCCTGTACTTGTTTCAGCTTTTACAATCTTTTCTTCTGCACGAACAATTTGTGATCCTAGTCGTGCTATCTCAGTTTCAATTCTACCTAAGTTTTCTACACTTTCAATACTAGCACTGGTCTGTTCAATATGTGCTTTACTAAGGAAGCCAAATATACCCATGCTTGTAATAAACATTAATACTAGCACCGCCACACTTAGATAGTACTTTAACCACCAAGCGGCTCGCTTCCAATGCTTGTGTAACCATACTGCGGTTACCAACTTGCCTATTTCTAATGCACCACCCATAACCATAATAGGTATAGCGGCGGCGGCAAAAATCGCCACAAGTCCAGCGATACTATAATATATTGCTACTGCTGAAATTGATAAGGCTGTTATAAAAACTAATACACCTAAAAACATTTATTCTCCGAACTGTTCTGCAAACCCTAACTCAATGAGTTTTTTATTAATATCGGTTTTGCTTCCATCGGGTGCTGACTTAGATAGCTTACCCATGATTCTTCCGGCTTTACCTCGTTTGTTTAACAATGTTTCACAGACAAATTCGTTGCCTAGTAACTCTGTTAGTTTATTTTTACTGTCAATCGCACTTGTTCTTACTGCTTCGTCTGTGCTTCTAACATCTTTTACATTAACACCATACAGTTTTATTCTTTGTCTGATAGTCACATTAAAACCTAAGTCAATGATTGCATCTACTGTATTTCCGTCTATCACTCTTATTGTACTGCATTGGTATGTATACATGCAAATTCCTTTATTCGTTTATACTATTTATCGGAATTTGCCCTGGATCGTTGCTGATTTGCAAGCCAATCCTTTGCTATACGACTACTAGGTGCTTGATTAGCGAAAGCTCTAATTGCTTTTTCTACGTTATCAAAATTTTCTTTGCGTTCCGGATCTTCTAATCCACCGCTATTATCTATTACATGAAAGTTTCCTGCGCCAAATATTTGTTGGAACTTCATAATATTTGATTGTACTTGAGCCCACATTTTACTAACAACTTCACTTGGTAGTTGTCTAGCTCTCTTTTTATTGCGTTCTTGTGCTACATCTTCATTTGTATTTACAAACAACATCATAGTGTCATAACCTAAACTTTTTAAGTTATCACTTTGCTTTTTTACTTTTGCTGGGTCTTTGCCTGTGCCATCTATAATAACACCAAGTCTACCATCCAAGTGACTTGCTTCTTTACTCATAGTAACTGCTTTGGCACGATTACGAATTTCTTGTCCTCTGTCACTGTACACTTGGTCAGGATCTTTTAGGTCAAGTTCTGGTTCTGCTTTTTTGGCTAGATATTCATAAATGTCATCACTGTTGATCATTTTTAGACCATACTGTGATCCACCCAAAAGTGTGCGGGCCACATAGCTTTTTCCACTACCTGGTCCGCCAGCAAGAAATATTGCTTTAAAAATTTGAGGATCATTTGGACCCTCATTTATATTAGACTGAATTACTTCACTGATTAACATGCATATATTTATGTTAATCCCAACGGTAAAAAATATGAGCTCCTATTCTACCTATATGGTTCATGCCTCTATCTCTAGCCCAACGTGGCTTAACATATGTTGCATGATAGTGTGTTGCACCTTCTGTAATGCCTCTATACTTGTCACTGTATATTATAGCGCCAGCTACATATTGTGCTTGAGCCCACCCTGTTTCGTCAGCAGGATTGTCGCTTTTTCCATCACAGTACCAACTAAATTGACATAGGTGCCTAATAGGGTTGTATTCACGATCTTCTTCAGGTAAGTCCGGGTCTTGTTTAGTTTTCCAACTTTCTTTAACAGGGCCTTGTGTTATAACTTCACAAATAGTATTTGGATATCTATCATCATGGACTCGATTCAAAACTACATCTGCAACTGCATATTGTCCTGCTAGATTATCACTACGACTTTCGTAATAGATATTCAGTGCCATACACATTGCTTGTTCATCGTTACCTATTAGTTGTGGTGTCCGATCTTCTATTAACTCTACATCAGTACCTGTTGTTACTGCTTGAGCCATACTACCTGCTTTACCTTCTTCCATCAACGACATTGTGAAAAAAGCAAAAAGTATTAGTATGCTTAAATTTAAACTTACTGCCATTAATTTTATTGCTTTATGCATATTTGCCTCACTTACTCATTATTATTTAGGTTACAGTTCGCCAAAAATGATTCGTTCTTTTACTTTACCTGTATCGTCTACAAAATCAACTGAACCATCTTTGACATCTCCACGTTGCTTCAAACCATGTTTATTTTTTGTTAATTGTTTCATGTGTTTGACAGCCTTAGTTTTGTCTCCAAAGAGATCACAACTTTTGGTTTTTACACCTCCGTAATTATTATAAAAAACTGATTCAACTTCGTATGTAGCCATAATATATACCATCCTTTGTATATAATATAATACTTCAGTTACGAAATGTCAAGTTCGAATTGATAGTCTGGAGCATTTTCTGCTTCGAACTGTTCTACGATTGCCTTCTTTTGGGCAATCATATTCTCTAGCGAATATACTGCCATTCGCTTTTCATCACTTGCACCTTCTGTCAAGTTAATGATTGCACCTTCAAGTATTTCGATGTCTTGGATTAAATCGTTCATTATGCAGCCTCTAATTCTAATATACCAGTTTCAGCACTAGGAACAAGGTTCAACTTAATGCCCTGTTCTTTGGCGGCATCTAGTATAACTTTTTCAAAAGCAGGTTCAACCATTTCTTTTACCTGGTCCCAGTTACCTGCGTAGTAACCGTTGTTTCCGTAGTATTCTGGAAGTGCAAGGTCATGTTTTTTAAGTTTAAGGACTTTTAACTGTTTGCCTCGGTTACCAAGTCCGTTATTGAATATATCATATACAACATTTTGAGCAGTTCTAAATCTTTCTAAACATCTATTTTTGTTGATGTTTGGAACTGATCCTTGCATCGGAATCATTTCATTTAAAGCGTTTATAACTGTCTCTAAATTACTGTTGGTCCACATATTCAACTCCTTGTTTGTTTAACTTATACATACACTATAACACCAAGATGTCTTGTTGTCAACAAAAAAGACGCCATTAAGACGTCTTTTTTTATCTTTTTTTGCATATTATTCTATGCCTTTATTAGACTTCCATACACGATATTTGGCTTCTGACCATATTATTGTAGCTACCATAACAATACCAAACGGTAATCCAAAAGTCAATATCCCGTATAGTTCTGCTTCAACTTTTCCAACACCATTTTGTGTATAGATCCATTGAAATCCATTTATCATGCCAAATATAACAGCAATGATTACCATCCATTTGACTAAAATTTTTGTTGCTTCTACAACGGTTTGCATTGTTTCACTCATATTATCATTCCTTCTGTTGAGCGGGGCATCATTGCCCGGGTAAAAAATTTCCTCCCAAAAATACTCTCCCGTTTTTAAATTGCTTCAAAGCCGCACATTGCAACTTTGTACTTGGTAGTTCCTACCAACATTTGGTCACCCATTGAAGTTGACCGTAGGCCCATTCCGCCTTCGTTTAGTGGGGCCATTACAGTAACAGCATCGTTATAATCGCCATTTTCCATACCGTCTTCGAAAGTTTTTTCTTTACGGCTCCAACTACCCATTACATTGTTTGTCCAGCGGTATGCATATTCTAAACATTCATTTGTAGTACCGAACGCTGAGATTTCTTCTGGTACATCAACAAATGCTACTGTACGTGGTGTATCTTCGAACGCTGTATGGATTACTGCTACTTGCATCTTTATCTCCTTATTAACTACTTACAGTATACGTTCAAGACGTCATACTGTCAACCTTTTTCTTATATTAAATCGAAAGCATATTCGCCCTGTATTGGTCCGTTAACTTCAACTTTAACATGATCTGCAACTACTTCATTAATTGCATCAATTACGTCACTAACTTCATCTTCTGTTACAGAAGCAAACAAGCATCCACAAACAAAGTTTGGATCACTATTGGGAAGTTCTTCAGTAACTTTCTCAATCACAACACGTTCTAAACCCATTTTCAACTCCTTGTTTGTTTAACTTATACATACACTATAACACCAAGATGTCATACTGTCAAGTGTTTTTTGGAGGTTTTGTTGTGAAATCTAAATTAAAATCATCGCCCGCTATTAGATCATCTATACTATATTCTACTGTATATGTTTTGCTGGTATCTATATTTTTAATATCTGCGAACAGTCTATCTAATGCTTCGTCTGTCCAATTACTACCAGTATCTACATCAGTGTATATAACATTTTGAAACTTTTTCCATTCATAGTAGTTTTGGATATCAATTGGATCGCAAGGATCATATCCTTCGGCTACCATATCTTCTAATAGTGCAGTATCATGTAGTCCACTTTTACGTTTAGCTCGCTCTACATCAAAATTAAATATTTCTGCTGTCATTAGTCACACTCCGGAAACTTTTTTCTTACCAGTTGATGAATTGGTTCAAAATGACCATTCATGTGTTCAGCTACATATAATTTGGGTTCTTGTGTTCCCCATTTAAATATAGCAGTTTTTGCCATATTAAATATCTCTCGCTTGTTAGCATTTATTAGTGTATCAGCGGGGTTGTCATCATCTATTTCATCCAGATAACGCATTGCAAATGTTGCAATATCTTCTACACTTAATGGGACCTCTACTTTTGCCAAGATCTTTCTACCATCGCCAGTGTCTGTTGACCTCATTGTTTTGCCTTTCTATTGCCTATGTTAGTATTCGATGTGCCATGACATCTCTCCATTCATTCTTACTATAGTAAGAGTTTATGGCAAGATGACTCGATTGTCAAGCGAAAAAGACAAAAAAGATTATCTTTCTTCTTGACACAGTATTTATGCTTCAATAAAGGTAATTGCCGCACTCCAAGTAACACTTTTACCTGCTGAGCCTTTAGCTCTTATACGGAATTGGTTTGCAATAACTTCTGCATTAACATTCCAACCAGTATATGCTACAGTCCAATTTGTAGCGTCCTGATCTGGACTTAAATTATTATTGGGGTATCCGCCACTGATAACATTATTTGCAGTATAAGTGTTAAGATCGTGTTCAACAGTATCGCCTGGATTATAACTTGCCATTGCGTCCCAAGTAGCTACACCCAAGTCTGCGGTGCCGCCTCTTTGATAATCTAGTTTAATAGGAGTGCCAACTAAACTTAAATTACCAGCAACGTTAGTTACTAAACCTTCTACTTTAAATGCTTGTTTTTCACCTGTTGTTGCTACACCCAATGCTCTTACTTCAAAGAACCTAGTTTTATTACTAGCTGGTTCTGGTGTAGTACCGTTAAATTGTAATACAGTTGCAGTACCATCTGTTGTACTAAGAGGATCACTTGGTACTCCTCCCATATTTGATATATCTACAGTTGTTGCAGTATTTGTTATTGTTATAGTACCATCTGTACTTGTTATACTTTTAAAAGCAAAATTATCGCCTGTTCTAGCGTCGAACACTCCAGTACCAGTACCAACATTACTTGCTGTAATACTATCTGCAATAGTAATTTCGTTAGTTCCTTCTGTAACTGTTATACCTGTACTACCTATAACGGATCTAAAGTTTAGTTGTTGTCCACTTTGACCTGCAAATACATTACTACCGGATCCTAAATTTGCACCACTTGCTCCAGCGGCACCATTGAGTAAATTTTTCCAAGTTCCTGTGTCGCCATAATATGCTTCAATTTGATCGGTATCCGAATTGTAACGCATTTCGCCGACTTCTGTTTGAGGTCTTTGTGAAGTTGTACCAACTGGTATTTTAATTGCGGCTGTACCCGGTATCCTAGTATTTTCTTCTAATTCAATTTTAATGTCACCACCAACGCCATCTGCATTAGTGACTTTAATTTGTCCAGAAGTTTGTTCAACTTTTCTTGCTCTACTTACTCCAGCATCTTTAACAATTAATCCACTTCCGGATTCAAGATTAAGGTTATTTAAGAAATCAAATAGTGTACTGGTTGCTTGTTGATAATCTGCTAAAGTACCTGTATCGCTTAAACTTGGATCTCTCCTTGTGAATACAGTAAGTATATCAGTACGAATAACAATGTCGTTTATGTTTGTTGTTAGTGAATTTTGTGCCGCTTCACTGCTTACAAGAAAGAGTGTATTACTACTGCCGTTAAAATTTTGTATAACTGTTGTACCACTAACCGAAGACCCAGCTCCACTAAAATTAGTTGTATCTGTTATAAAACCGCCTGCGTTGTGACCAGGACTATTAGGAATAGTAGGAGTTGATCCTTCACTAGCTTCAGTTTCACGTTGTTGAAAATTTTGTGTAAATCCAATTACATTTCCGCAGTAATCGTATACAGGAGTTTGAGAATCTACATTGGGCTGTGGATCATCATTTCTTAATAATATATCTAATAATTCTTGGTCAAGTAATACGCTAAAGATATTAGGAAATTCTATTGTTTCATCTCCAAATACTCTGTTATTGTTCGTATCATATTGGTGACCTGATTGCGGAGATGTAGTACTATGTCCTTTTGAATACTGTACTGGATATCCACCTAATCTATCATATAAACTTTTGAGTTGACTTACAAGCCTAGCATTACCAGCAATACCACCGCTACCACTATTATGTAGTACTCCAACTTCACTATTACAATTAGCATCAGGTGTTGCAAATTGACTGCCACCTCTGGAGAAGCTACCGCCTATATCATTTTCAAAACTAATTAAATTACTAATAGTACTCTTAATACTTTTAATATCGTTTTTAAATATATCTATCTCAGATGCAAGTAAATCACCACTTGTAATTCTACCTATGTTATCTGCAAGTCTACCAAGTATTCCGCCATTGAATACATTAGTATTAAAACTGCCGTCTGCACTAATACATGCACACATATCATTAGTTGCAATAGAACCAATATCATCTGTAATTGCTTTACCAGCACCAAGGAAACTGCCCATAGCACGTTCCAACATGTTGGGAATAGCAATAGGATCAACTGGTGTTTTACAAAAGTTAATCATGTTTGCTACATTTTGTGCTTCACCTAATACACCATTTAATCTACCAAGTACATTATCTAACTTGGTATGATCCATAAATGATTCTACCCCATCTTGTAATTCGTTTAGTGCATCTCTGAGATCACCTTGTATGTTTGGTAGATTAAGTAATGCGGCAATATTAGTATGTAAACACAGTTGTACATTAGGTAACTTAACTCCGTTACCAGATAATAATCCACATAATAATTCTCTAAGTGTAAAACTGTATTCAGCACTTACAACACCTCTAAAAGCATCTGTTCCTGATGCTTTTGTTCCACTTAGATGATGTCTAGTATCTAAATAATCATTGGCACTTTGTAAGCCAGCTTTAAAATCTTTAAAACTCATTGTACTGTTTGCCCCCCGCCTGCTCTGACATTTGGACTAGCACTACTAGCATTTGGTCCACAATGTGGCGGTATAGGACATAAACTATCCGGACCAGCAGGATCTCCATTGAGTATAACTGGACGATTTTCAACTCTAACTTTACCAACAGTGTCGGTTGCTCGTAATGGGCCGCCGCCATGGGTGTTTGGATCAGCGTCTATACTGACCCATCTGTTGTTTGCTCTTACTGTATTTTGTTGGGCGACAGTTGTTGCACCGCAAATTCTACTATCACCTTGTCTATGAACATATCTTGCCATGCAAGTATTTATAAAAGTCCTGTGAGCTTTTCTGTATCTGACCTATCTGGCAGTGCAATACCAGTAGAACCTTTCATATACACATCACTAATGCCCTTAGATGGCTTATACATAGCAACGATTTGATCTTGACTAACTGTAACTGGGTCACTACTTTTTACATCCATACTCATTAGCCATGGAATAAGCATTGCTTGACCGTTTTGTGGGTTTAGTGTTAGTACTGTTGGTTTTATGATGTGTAAAATTTTATCACCATATACTGAGTCAAAGTTGTCAAATCTTGCTACTACTTCCTCACCTGTACTTAATTTTATGCCTACAATATCATTCTTTTTATAACTGGATGTCACCAACATCAATTTCTCCTATGAGTTCTCTTACCATTTTTGGATCCATACGAACAAGTGCTTGCCCACCTCCTGCTACCAGTAGTTTTCCATTATTATAAATTTGAGGCATAGTTCTATGCCCTTCACTTATCAAAAACTCTCTAGCTTCAAGATTGGTATCCACTCGTATTTCTTCGTATTCGAATCCGTTTGTTTCAAGGTATTGTTTAGCCATTGTGCAATAATGACACAATGGCTTACTATATACTGTAATCACAATTTCATCCCTTGGAATGTGCTACCGTTAACATCTTGCTTAGTGCCGCCAATAACGTAACTACTAATCTCAGTTTCTTGTGGTGCTACTTGTACTTCTGCGCCTGCAATCCACTTTTGTGTCCAAGGTAAAGGATTACTTACACCTTTGTATGGACTTTCAAGTCCAACTGCCGTCATACGTTTATTAGCAGTCCATTCAACATATTCACCCAATAGTTGTGCATTTAGTCCAATCATTGATCCGTCCTTAAACAAATAGTCTGCCCAGGCTTTCTCTTGGTCCACTGCATCTACAAATAGTTGCACCATTTCGTCCCGAGTTTCTTCTTGGATACGAGCAAAGTCGGGATCATCTTTGGGCATCAGTTTTAGTAATGTTTGGGTACTACCCAAATGTACATTCTCATCTCTACAAATAAGTTTAATAATCTTAGCATTGCCTTCCATCTTTTTAAGTTCAGCAAATGCCCAGCTACATGCAAATGATACATAAAAGCGAACACCTTCAAGAATGTTTACACTCATCATTGCTTTCCAAATTAGCTTTTTAAGATCGTACAGATCAACTTTAATTTTCTTACCGTTAACTGTATGTGTACCTTCACCTAGTAGGTTGTACCACATGCCCATTTCAATAAGATCATCATAGTGCTTGCTAATATCGCCTGCACAATCCATAATCTCACTAATATCCATCATACCATCAAAGATAATACTAGGATTTGAATACACATTACGAATAATATGTGTGTAACTACGACTGTGAATAGTTTCGTTAAATGTCCATGTTGTTACCCAATTTTCAAGTTCGGGTAAACTTACCAGTGGATTGAAACTGTCTGCAGGAGCTCGACCTTGAACACTGTCCAATAAGATCTGGCGTTTTAAGTTACTTGTAAAAATATGTTGTTCGTGGTCTGTCAACTCTTTAAAGTCTTTTGCATCACGCAACACATCTACTTCTTCGGGTCTCCAAAAGAAACCCAACTGTTTGTCAGTTAGTTTGTCAAACTGACGATACTTCAAAGTATCATAGCGTTGAATATCAACGCCTCCGTTCGGATCTAGGAACATTAAACTTTCGAGGTGCTTGTTCCGTTGATTTGCATTTAATACACTCATTGCTTCTCTTTCTTATATTACACAGCTTTCGCAGTCTTCTTCTTCAAATTCATCTTCGTCTACAGTTATATTACTTGATTCATTTAATTTGTCAATATCTAATTCACCTTGTCCATCATAGGTGTTGAAATAATACAACTGTTTACCACCGTATTTGTAGAAGATCATTAAATGTCTTAGCATTTCACTCATGCTAATCTTTTCATCTTCATAAAATACTGGATTGTAACTAGTATTAACACTAATGCCCTGGTCAATATACTTTTGTAATACTGCCATAATTTGTAAGTATCCTTCTGGGCTTCGTTGATCCCATAGTAATTCATACTTGTTCTTTAGCTTGTGTATACTTGGCACCACTTGTTTTAGGACACCATGTTTACTTTGCTTGACACTTACAAGACTGCGAGGTGGTTCAATGCCGTTTGTAGCATTGCTTATTTGTGCTGATGTTTCAGCTGGCATTAGTGCCATTAGTGTTGAATTTCTAATTCCTGTACGCTTTAGTTGATCTCTTAGTTCTCTCCAAGGCATACGTTCTTTGTGTGCGACTAGTTCGTCTACATCTTGTTTGTATGTTTGGTTAGGTGTAAGTCCATTATGATATTTGGTTTGATCACTCCACAAACATGCACCTTGCTCTTCAGCTAGGTCTGCACTTGCTTTGATTAGATAGTAACTCCATGCTTCTGCAAATTCGTCAATCATTTCCAAGTTTGGTTGTGTATATGACATATTGTTTTTCGCCATCCAAAATGCCAAGTTAATAATACCAACACCCAACGGACGTCTGCCTTCTGTTGCATTTTGTGCCGCCTTTACAGGATAGTCTTGATATGTTAATAGTGCATCAAGTCCTCTAACAGCTAGTTCACAAGGCTTTGCAAATTCTTCAGGTGTTTTAATTTTACCCCAATTGATAGCACTCAATGTACACAATGCAATTTCACCTTCTTCGTCATTGAAGTCGTTAAGAGGTTTAGTTGGCAAATCAATCTCTGCACATAGGTTGCTTTGTCTAATTGGTGCAACTTCTTCTATAAAGCTACTGTGACTATTTGCATTATCTACATTTTGTAGATAAATTCTACCTGTGTTTTTACGCTCTTCCATAAACATACTAAACAATTCTGTTGCACCGATTGTTTTCTTGCGTAGTCTTGTATTGCGTTCTGCACGTTCGTATAGTTCTTTAAACTTGTCTTGGTCTGCAAAAAATGCTTCGTACAAACCAGGAACATCGCTAGGTGAGAATAATGTAATTTCTCCGTTGCTAATTAATCTTTCATAAAACAATTTGTTAAACTGTACACCATAGTCCATATGACGCACACGGTTATCGTCTGTACCTTTGTTATTCTTAAGTACGAGTAGGTCTTCTACTTCATAGTGCCAGATTGGATAGTATAGTGTTGCCGCTCCGTTTCGCACTCCGCCTTGACTACAACTCCTTGTTGCACTTTGAAACATTTTGTAGAATGGTACGACTCCTGTGTGATAGGCGTCACCCTTACGAATGGGACTTCCGAGAGCCCGTATATTGCCGGCGCCGATTCCAATTCCTGCTTTTGCTGAAACATACTTAACGATGCTACTAGTAGTAGCATTGATGCTATCAAGGCTATCGTCAGTCTCAATAAGGACGCATGACGAAAATTGGCGTTGTGGAGTTCTAACGCCAGCCATGACAGGAGTAGGAAGGCTAATATAAAATAATGAAACTGCGTCATAATAATCCTTTACCCATTGCAATCTTGTTTCTCTCGGGTATTCAGCAAACAATGTTGCTGAGATTAGCATGTACGCCATTTGTGGAGTTTCTTTGATTATATTTGTAACACGATTTTGTACAAGATACTTGCCACGCCATTGTTCCATAGCGGCATATGTCATAGTTTCATCTCTGTCGTGTTTAAGATGCGAATTTAATTCATCCCATTCTTCGTCTGTGTAGTTTTCTAATAGACTTGAATCGTAGAATCCTTCGTCTACATTGGTCTTAATTAGTTCAAGTATATGCCACGGATCGTATTGTCCGTAAACCATTTTGCGAAGGTGATACACAATTAGTCGTCCAGCTACCCACTGATAGTTTGGTTGTTCTTCACTAATTAAATCTGCCGCACTTTTAATGAGTGTTTCTTGAATCTCACTACTGGTAATACCACTATAAAATTGTAAACTGCTTTTAATTTCTACTTCACTTGCACTAACACCGTTAAGATTTTCACACGCTGAAAATACTACTTTATGCAACTTTTCTAAATCTAATGTGTCTTTATTACCATTTCGTTTGACTACTTGAATTTCACTCATTATTGTTTTTCCTTCTCATCTGTGTATCTCTGTACTTATTAACCACTTGAACCAAGTTATGTATCAGCATTTGATTACGTCCGCAATTTTTTTGCGGAAGCTAATAGATATGTTTTCGGTTGGTAGTGTACTTATCGATCCGTGCTCGTAATTAAGCAGATACTTATTGTCAATCCATGCACATAATTGTTGTGTGCTATTATTTCTATCTGTAATATACATTAACTCGTTGGGTATAGTTTCATTTGCATAATGTATTGTGTAACTCATTCCTAATGCCATACTATCTTCACAAAAGTTTCCACTGTGTAACATCTCCCATGGAGTGGGCCATGTATTACTTTCTACTGGATCGATTGTCATACTAGATATAGGAGCGGTCTTCCACCATTCTACTACTGTCTTGCACACTTGTTCTGTATGGTTTGTATCAAGCCCCTTACGGAATTGTCTCCACAAACTAAGTCTTATACGTGGAGACTCATACCAGGCTTGATTCTTTAGTTGCTGTTCCAAAGTTGATATGTATATTTAAATTTTGTTATAAGGTTATCCGCATCAGTATACTGCAACTTCATTTGACCTGCTGTTGCAGTGTTCAAATTGAATGTTATACCTACTGCGGCTGTTTGGGTCATGTTGTCATCTATTGCACTAGCACTAGCACTACCGTCCCATAATATTCTAAGCCTACCAGCTCTTACACCGGCTGTACTTTCCAATGAATAATTTATAATTGCAATGTTATACAAGCTAGTATCTACAACAAAGCCAGTATCAGCATTAGTTCCATTAGCAGGTAAACTAATTTCACTTGGAATTGTAACATCACTAACAATATCTACTTCGCTATTAAATCCAACAGTAATTGCACCAGTAGGAGCACTTGCAAAAGTTATTGTTGTACCTGCAATCGTAAATGTACTAGCGTTAACAGGACTACCTGCAACTGATACTGTTGTTATATTTGGTTTACTTAGTGAAAGAGGCAACGTAAAATCAGTTAGTACACCATTTCCAGTACCAACATTTACTACATCATTACCAATAAAAAGACGTCTACTGTCTTTTGCATATCCTAATTCGCCTGGGTCTAGCACAGGCAAGTCAGTAAAATTACCTTGTCTGACCCTTATCTTGCTTATTCTTGTTGTTGCCATCTTTCGCTCCTGATACAGTATTTATGACAAGTTGTAGAACTCTTCGACTCTCCGAGCCCATTTTTCTGTCCAATGTTCAAATTCATCTGGCCCTACTTCCCATAGTTGCCAATTGCAATCTCTACTACACATAAAAATTGCCGCATGTTTAATATCTGTTCCAAATACTTCATTGTGTGCCATGCCATATGCCGCGGCTTGCATAAAGTAATCGTCGATCCATTCACGCTTTTTAGGTTTGTTAGTTTGTTTAAAATCCATAATACAATGATTGCCTTTGTATATGCCCACTAGGTCTGTAGTACCTGCATATAATCCTGGATAGCACAAGTTTACTTCACTGCCCCAAACTTCTTGGATATCGGGTTCTACATTCTTAATAACAGTTTCTGCCATCATCTTAGCTTGTAACATATTAGTACCTGTGTATTCCTTATTAAGGCTCCATGATTCTAACATGTTGTGCATAATTGTGCCTACGTTTGCGGCTTCAGTTACAATTTCCTGTGCTTTCTTTTCACCTACACGCTTTTTCCAAGCATTAAGATGTGTCATGTCTTTAGTCTTGCTGAGTATAGTTGTTACACTAGGCACAGGCTCGCCATAAGGATTTTCGTAGAGGCGTTTACCGCCTACACTTTTTCGTTTAAATTCTTCATACTTGTAGGGTGTAGTAATTTTTAACATAGTGTTAATATAGCACCAGTCTAATTAGTTGTCAATGCCAACTTTGCCATCTTGGATCAAAATAAGCTAAAATTATAGAAAGTATAATACAAACAATCGTAGCTTGCTGGTTCCCACTAAGTGAGCTCCATAACATTACAAATTTAATATGTTATCTGCCATTTAATTGTTTTACCTGTGGTAACATTTTTTAAACGTTCGATGGTATAACCTAAGTTTTTAAAGTATAGTTCAACTTGATTCATTTGATCTGTTTTTGCTCTATCTTGTGTACTACCATCCCATGTAGTAAAGTAAGCAACACTCAAAGGGTTAGTTGCTGTACTAGTTGCGGCTGTTAAACCTAAGTCTGTATTAGCAGTGCCTGCTCCTACAACAAATGTCCATGTAGTTGCCGCTGGTGCAGTATATGTTAACACAAGATTGTCGCTGGCATTTTTACTTGCTACCAATCCTGGTACAGCCGCATCATTGATGTCAGCTATAACTGCATTTAAACTAAGTCCAGTTGTTCCTAGTGTAACTGTTTGTCCACCAAGTATTACAGTTGGTGTTGCAGTAATAGTTGGATTAGCAACACTACCTGTTACTACAATAGTTGGTGTGCTTTCGGTCATTGTAGTTCCATCACTAATAGTTGTTTCATATAAACCATTTCCTGCATCTGTGATTACTTGTTTCATAATAGCTTGTGTCTCATTAAAGATAGTAAGGTCAGCTCTTGCTATAGTTCTTGCTTGTGTTTTATTAATAGTATAGCTCATTTATTCATATCCTTACTAATTTGTTTTTTTGCCATTTTTGATACAGTGTCATCTTCTGGATCAGCGTCGGAACGGGGTAACGCTGTATCCAGTGTGATGTCTTTCTTGTTAGCTGAGCCAACACTAGTAATAGTTGCTAATAAATCCATTAGACTAGTAATATCTATACTGTGTCCAATGGCACGAAGTTTTGCTAAAACCATGTTTGTTGGTATTTTAAATTTACCATTAGCTTTTGCCCTAGTGATCATTTCCTCTAGGTCATTTAAAATATCGCTCTGATCTTCGCATATAACTTCGTTAATTAACATTATTTTTTAAGCCTTGCCATACCACCAAATCTCTTTACTCCTGATCCTGCATCAGTATTTGATCCTCCATCTTGCATACGATTAACAAACGATTGCATAGCATCAAAGCCTTGATCACCTTTTCTTAGATCCGCAGTTCTAAGTCCACCAGTATTTGGTTTTACTGGTCTTGAGCCACCAGTTGGTGGTGTTTGTACACCAGGTGTAAAACCTCTTTTGTTTTGCAATCTAGCATCAGGTGTTCCTTTTTTAGGTGTAAAACCTCTTTTGTTTTGCAAGTTAGCTGGTGGTACTTGTTGACCTGGAGTAAATCCTCTTTTGTTGTCTAAATTATTAATAGGTCCAAATTGTCTTGAACTTGCACTGCCTTGGGGGCCTTGGTCAGTATCGACAGTATTAATTTGGGGTTTCATCATTTTACCAGTATTAAGTGTTCTGGTATCCATTTGTTTTTGTCCATATGGATCTTTTTCTTGCAAGTCTAGTTCGCTAATAATATTAATAAAGTGCTCTTGAGACATAGTTCCGCTTTCAACCATTTTAAAGAGCTTGTCTTTACTCTCTAGGAACTTTTTTTCAGCTAACGCACCCTTCTCCATATTAGCAATAGCACTTTCGCCTTTTAGTTCTCTGCCTACTGGATTTTCTTCCCCAGCCGCGGCTTGATCGCCACCAAATTCGTCTGCACTCATGTCGTCCATTGGAGCTTCTGGATCCATATCAGTGTCGCTCATACCCATTTCAGTTGGAGCAGGCGCCGCTGGTTGTTCACCTCTAGCTGTTAATGTTGCATTTTCCAATGCATCTTTTGCACTTTTCATTTGGTCTAGCAATGCACCCAATGCGCCATCTGCGGCGGCATTATATGCTTCAGCTACTTCAAATCCAACCTGCTGTTTCATTGCATCTACGATTGGCATAAGTTTTTGTACTTGCATTTCTGCTACATCTTCTACCATTTTTTGCATTTCGTCAACTAGTTCTTGTGCGGCTAGTAATACTTCTGCTTGATCCAAATCAGCTTCCATTACTGTGCTTTCTTTGGTTTTCATATGCTTGCCGTCAGATCTAGCTGGTGCAAGTTCTGTAATATATGTTTTAAGTTGATGTTGAATCAACCCTAGTTTGTTGTACTGTGGATTTTCCCAGTACTTGAGATCGCTCTCTTTAATTGATTGTATTTTAGCATTTGTTGTTGACAACATTCTGTTAAGAGATTCAAAATTCATAGACGATAGGTCAACCTCATGGTCAAACGTGTCGGCTAAGATTTTGTTTAACTTCTTAACACTATGTTGTGCTGAGTTTAAATCATTTAGATACATTGTATATTCCCGTTCCTTTAATGTATTTATAGCTTTTGCATTATTTTAGACTTTGCTTCTGCCATCTTACGTTTGGCATTGCTCATCTTAGCTAACATAACGTCCTCGTTAATTTTAACCTTAGCTTTGCTTTTAAACATGTACACTTCATATAACGCATTGTTATATTGCATGTCTGCTTTTTCGATATCGTTTGCTTTTTGAGACTTATTACCTAATAGATTCTTAACGATACCCATTGCACTTTCAAATAGTGCAATATCTTTGTGTAATAATTCATTGTGTTCATATATATTGTAAAAATTTTTTCTTTTGTCAGCAAATTTCTTTTGAACTACATCAATGCGAAACTGTTGTACACTCACACTGTTTTCCTGTGTCTGTTGTGTCATTGCTACTCGTAAATCTACATCTGTGTTAGCACGTTCATTTAGTTGTTTGGAAGTTTTATCAAAAGTATTGATAATATCGTATAGTCTTGGTTTCATAATTACCTCACAAAGTTATTGATATTAAGTTTATACGCCACGTCTTTACCATTAATTGTTTTGTCTAAGACGCCTCTGCCTACTAATGTTTGTGCAATATATTGTTCTCTCTCACTAAGATTCGTTTGTTCTAACAATTCAACTCCGTCGAACTTTTCTTCAATAAACTTGTTCTCTCTCACATTGATCCAAGTATAAAGTCCACCTTTAGTTATCATTGCTCTCATGACTGTTGCTCCGGTGCTTGTGCTTGTTGTGGATTGAGTATTCTTTGTGGAAGTCCGGTTGCTATTTTTGTTCCAAGTCTATTAGCACGTCTAGTTTGTGATTTTACTCTTATATTAGCTTCTCTACCTTGATCCAAAGTTTTGTTATTTGTACGTTTAGTAGCATTTTGCATATCAGAAGTGGTTTGTCTAGTAGCGGCAACGTTACCGCCGGGTCTAACTCCATATCCTTCATCTACTTGTGAGTCATCGAATTCATATAATCTCATTTTCTCTTCCTCGGTTTGTTTAGACGTTTTAATGCTCTACTAACAGGATTAAACTTTTTAGTTCTATTTGCTTTACGAGCTATACGCTTGCCCATACGAGCTTTGGTCTTTTTTAATACCATACGTTTTTTAATATCAATTGGCATGCCGCATTGCCCCGGCTTGCTTACTAGTCTACCAGCTCGTTGACCAACTACACATCGATATTTACGAGTAAGTTTGTTTCCTTTTCTCGCCCATACCAATACAGCTTCAACCACATTAGTGCTATCTAATTCATTTAAATTCATAATAGTATTTATACGGAAATTAATTCATCAACAATACAATGATTGTTGAAAGGATACCTGCTACGACAGTAGCCGCGGCACCCAACATTATTTTATTTGTTGATTGATGATTCTTAACATTTTCATCGTGCATTGAACGCATTTCAGTGTGAAGGTCTTTAACTGCCTTCTCTACATTTTCCAAACGTGTTTCCAATCCCTTGTACCTTTCTGCACAAAGATCAACGTGGGCTTCTAAATTTGTACGCTCTAGCGTAGTAGTTCCATTTGACATAAATTTTACATTTTCTTTCATCTTATCGTTAAGACGTTCAGTTTAGTATTTTTTGCCTTTTGATATCGGAGGCTAGTGACTAACTCCGTATATGCCTAATTGTGCCTAAGTTATTGCTTGTACATATATTTAGTACTGTCCAGCATAGCTTTTAAAATATAAGTTAATTAAATTAGGGTCCGATGTTTCAAAAAATCCTGTAGATGTGTCGTTAGTTTCTTCTAATCCAGTGTATATTGCTACTCCATCTGCATCTTTAAACAAATGATGCATCTTATTGTTATTATAAGCAAAAACATCACTATGCTCTATACTAAAGTCAAATTTCCATACTGTATGTAGTCCTTGATAACGCTTTCCGAACTCATAATTTACTATATCTTGTGCCATTTCAACCGTTACTTGAATATCCAACGGCTGACTGCGAATACCTATTGTTTGGATAAGTGTATTTAAATTTTGTTGTTGTAGAAATGCACCTTTGTTTTTAGTAATTTTACTTTCATTGGTGTTAGTAATATCTACTAGTGTATAAGCTGTATAATAAAGCATCTAGTATTTGTCTTTAAGACGCCAGCTACCTCTATCTAATTTAGATGTATCTCCAAACGAACCGCCTTTAGCAATTTGCTTACCAAGATAGAATCCGCCAGCAATAGCCGCCGCTCCTGTAGCAATTTTAGCTAATGTATCTGATCCACGCATTCTAGGACGTTCTGCATTGTGTGCACCTTTGACCATAAGTCCTTGTGATCTACCTAAGTCTCTGATATAACTGTATAACTCGCTACGCAATGCCTTGGTTCGATAAAACTGACTCATTCTTGTTATTACTAGTTGTTTTTGCATTTTGTTTAGTCTAGGCCAATCTTGGACTAATCTTCTAATGCTTCTGTAGTTGCTACTTTTAATATCTAAATCACGTTCTAATCTCATAAAAAATGCGCCGGCGCCAATAACTGGTTTGCCAGCTTTTATAGTATTCAAATATGCTTTAATTTTTACATCATTCAAATTAATTCTACCTAGTTGCATTTCATTTTTATCACCTGCATTAGGCATGTTATTTTTTATACTTGAAAGTGCAACATGTAAATCATTACCACTTTGTCTATAGTTGTTAAAGTTTCCAGTTTGCATCGTTCTTGTAGCATATGCCGCCGCGGCAGGTGCCATATCATATTCATTACTCATAATATATAATGCTAGCATATTCATAAATGCAAAGTCTGCCATATCTCTAGCATTGGTGCCTTCAACTCTTTGTTTAGTTCTAAACATTTTACTTTCGTTTAGATCACTTATAAAACTATATTGTGACTTCGGTTCTTGTGGCATTTCGTGTCCGCCTTCTATTGCCGACCATTGTTGTAATGTGTACTTGTTTTCCATAATATTATTTATCGTTCCTATGAGCCCAATACAAATATTCATTGAACCATTGTTGTGTTTGTTCTCCACATCTTTGTAAGAACATATCCCAAGGCATTGTTACTGTACCATCTGGATCTATAAACATAGGATTATCTCCTTGCATAATTAAATTTCCGTATGTAGCATCTCTATGATAGAATACAGGCTGATTTGCATCTACATATGTTTTGCCTATAAAATCAAAGAAACTTTTTACTACTGTATTTCTGTGTACCACACATATATTCCACAACTGATCTTTTGTTACTTGTGTTCTATATTGTTGCCAAGTTATGCCTTCTACTTTATCCATTACGATAATACCATCTTCGAAACTGTGTACTTTTACGCACCATGGATTATCTAGCTGAAAACGTTTGTAAGTCTCAAAGTTGAATGCATCAGGTTTAGTTTTTTTAACAATGTACTTACCATCATCATAAACTTCTCTATGTTCTTTTTTGTGTATTAGTTTAATTGGGTGTCCATCTATGTCTAGGAACTAGTTTAATTTTATCCCTAGTAGCAACATAGCCTTCTCCGCCACGTTCGCCGCCTGTACTAGCAGTAACATCAGCGCCTGAGTTATCTAGTTGGTCTATTAAATTGTTTTTAATATTTTGTGTTTTAACAACAAGATCCAATATAGCATTCAGACCTTTGTCGTCACCTGCCATAAGTTTTGCTTGCTGTCCTTGGCTGACCTTGCTGGTTTTTAGCCAATCATAAAATCCTGTCCTGAGTTGGTCTAACTTACCTTGTTTGGTCATTTGGTTAACATAGTTATAGAGTATTGCATCTTTTCTACTCAGTCCCTGTTCCGGCTTTAACCAATTGTCTATTATTTGTGCGTTCGCATTTGCCGTACTAACTATATCCTGAACTGCACTTGTATCAACTTTGGGTTGATGTGTTACATATGTTTGTCCTAGTACAACTACCGCATTACTATTGATACTCTTAGTGTCTTTGATCGGAGTACCTGTCTTATCTCCAAATGCATCATGGTATGTGTGTACTACTACACCTAGTGTACTGCCCGCTATACGCTTGCCTAACGCACTTGCAGGGTCAACAGTGTATGTAACTTTGTTAGGTGTAAACTGTAAGCCCGATTGTGAGCTTGTTACGGGCTTGCGTGGAGTATACAGTAGATCACCGTATACATAGCCTTTCATATCAGCTGGTGTATTAGCTTCTAGTATCTCAAACACACCTGACATTTCTCCAGCAAAATCTTTACGCCAGTCTTCGCCTTTGCCTGTGTTCATAATAAAGTCTTGTAGCTCTCCGCTACTGGTTGTTTTGTTTTTGCCCCAACCATTTTTACCAGTCATTACAAAAGTGCCGTCGGGCTCACGTCCCCAAAATATAGTTGGATTACCGTCCCATTTGATACTAACGTCTTTGGAATCTTGTCCTAATCTTGTGAGTATTTCAGCGGCTTTCAATGCACCTCTACTACCTTCAAAGGTAACAAGGTCTTCTAAATGATTGTACTCTCTGCCTTTACTGGTAGTAGCTTCTGTAAGGAATTGATTGGCTCTCATTAGTCAAGCTCTTTCCAATTTGGATCACTACGCAAATCTGCTAGCAATGCATCACCTTTTTCTTTACCCAATGCCGCCATTATAGCTTCGACACTGCCTATATCTTTTCCTGAGGCATTAGGGCCTAATAATGTTTTTGCTATTTGATCAATATTGTCTGTTACAAGATCAGCTTTTTTACCATTCGCATCTCTATTAAACAGTCCTTGGTAAGGTGACCATAACATGTTTTGATTTTTAGCTAATTTAGCGAGTGTAATCATTTTGTTTACACCTTTGAATTTGCTACCTTGTGGAATAGTATGTGTATGAAACTGTGCCGCATTTTGTGCATTAGGCACTATCATAATATCAACCTGATGTGTATGATCGCCCATTGGTACTTCTACATGCACACTAGTACCACTTTGTCCTGTATTAAATCCTGCTAGGTCAAATACTTGTCTTAGCTTTTTTCTAATAACTGGATCTTTTTGATCTTCCATATTAAAGTGTTGCTTTAGTTGATCCAGATCAACTATCATATCTAAGTCTCCACTTACTTTACCTGGTGTGGGTGTTGCACCCGATCCAATAGGTATAGCAGTACTACCTGTTTTTGTCAACACATTATTAATACTTTTCATAATGCCAGGAATCATTTTGTGATCGAAGCTTATACTATTTGGGAAGATATTACCACCTTCTTTAAGTTTTTTAATTAAGCTAGAACCTTTGGATCTAGTTAAACGACTTCCACGTTTTTTACGTTTCTTGTTTCCGCCTAGTATATCTGCTATTCTCATTCTACTTTTCCAATACCTCGAGCGAATTTTTTAGGATCTTTTGTTCTGATAGCATTAATCAAACGTTTGTTTAAATCAGCCGCTGTTTCTACATCGAAACTTTCGTTGATTAGACTAATTAAATTTATAGCAGTTTGAATAACTTGTTGTCCATTGGACTCAACAATATGCTTAGTATCTCGTTTAGGAGACATTGCATTAATTTCTTCCAAAATTGATCTTGTTTTACGCTTCATATCAATAGTATTTAGTAAATATCATTGCTGGAGTATTGGTGATCAGCACTTATGGCAATAGCAGGGTAATGATAATGAACATAGGATCCGTTAACAATAAGAGCAAAATCATCAATGGCAAGCAAACACAAATTACAGGCAATATATAGGCTCATAATAATGACTCAAATTTTATACACAGTGTTTGTTGTTCAACATCAGAAATAATAAAAGATAAGGTACACGGCACCTTTACTTCAGCACATTTCTTCATACAGGTACACCAAATATTTCATTGTCATCTATTATATATTCAAAGTTTTGGCATGTATCTGATCGACTTATTCTTGTGGCTCCGTTTCTAATATGAAACTTGCTTGCCATTTCTGTTAATGGGCTTAAGGTTACAAGTCTATATACACCTTGTTTACCTTTCATTAAGTCAGCTAATTTATTTACAATGGCTCTCCCTGCGCCTTTTTTACTACTCCATACAGTATATGCTACTGCGACGGAGCCTGTTTCGTTTTGGTATTTTTCTAATTCTTGTTCTGTTGTTGGTACATGTGTGCAATAACATACACAAATTACTGCTGATAAATCATCTAGAACATATACCTGTTTGCCTGGACCTATCTTAGGAATATGTAGACGTACTGGATCACTGTCAAGTATATCCAGCTCATTTATACTAATTAATCTAATCACTACTCGCTCTTTCTCAACAAACTTTTAAGTCTATCTGTTGCATCTATTTGTGGATTTGCATCCATATTATTCTCAGTTACGCTTTCGCCTGCTGGTGCAACACTACTCTTTGTTTTTAGTTTTTGATATATGCTAGTTGTACTAGTATCATCTTGTTCACTTTCGTCTAAATCTTCGATCTTCAAACTGTCCATGTTAAATGCTAAGTCTAGTTTACTACCAACACCACTACTACTTCTAGTTTTCATAAATTGTATTTGTACTCTACCACGCTCTCGCATAGCTCTACTGCTAAAGATACCAATTAAATTATCTGCTGTATTGATCTTACTAATACCACCTGCAATGTGGCTGTGGTCAAATTCAATTTCATCAACTGCACTACGATTCAACTGCGAAGCTGTAACAAATAGTATTCCTAATTCAGTTGCTAAGTTTCTAAGTTCTTCACTAACAAACTTGTCTTTAATAAATTGATCGCTTGGATTAACTTTTACTGTAACTGGCATCATAAGATCCAAATAGTCGACCAGTAGTGCATCAACATGCAAGTTGTGTTGTATCTGATATTCTCTCATATATGCTTTGATGTCATTAACAGTAGTACCATTCTTCATTTGTATTACTTGCAATTTGCCTGCTTTCTTACTAGCCATCTTAACACGCAATTCCACATCACTGCTATTCTTCATTACATCTTTAGTACTCATACCTGTGAGCATAGCATCCAGTCTCATAGCACATAATTCTTCACTAAGTTCCAAACTAATGTACACTACGTTCTTGCCTTGCAATGCCCAGTTCAGTGCCAAGTTCTGCATAAACAAACTCTTACCACTGCCACTACCACCTGCAAAGATGTTTAGTTCGCCTGGATTAAAGCCACCATACAGTACTCTATCAAATGTATCCCACCCACTACTGTTCTGTCCTCTATTATCTTTAATTGCTTGAATACGTCCTGCAGGATCATCCCAATAGTTTGTACCAAAGTTTTTAGCAAGTCCGATCTCTGTTGCCGCTTTAATAATACCTTCTACTGTTCCATACTCTTTGTTCTCAAGTTTATCTGCACTTTCAAGTATTGCCGCTTCTAGTGCTTTGTGTCTACAGAATTGTTCAAAGTTATCCATAAACCAATTTTTATGTTCTACTGTCAGCTTATCACGCACATCAGATATTTCAACACCAGCAACACCTTTGACCTGTTCTAACATGGGAACATCGTTATATTCATCTGCATGTTTTTTTACAAAGTCCACAGTATCTCTAAACTGCCTATCAAAGTAACTGCTTTCTAAGATAGCATTACAACGTACAAATAGATCCTTGTCTGCCAACAAGAATTCTAAGTACAGTTTCTGTAAGTCTGGTGTATAATCTTCGCTCATAATATTCCTTTATTATACTACCTGCATCTTGTTTTCGCAAGTATTTTAATTTTTGTTGCATTTGTTTCTGTGCTTTCTAGCACACTCTTAACCGTAAATAATCTTCCATATCTTATTACTGCATCACTGGCATCTTTAATATCTTTTTCCCAAGGAGGAAAACTTACTGCCCAGCCTCGTTTTACTGCTACATTTACAGTATCCATGCCACTGTTATCAAAGTCTGGCAATAACACTATTTGTTTATCCAAATCTTCAATAATTTTACATTGTGTACTGTTTGGAGTGTTTCCAGCTAGTGCAACTCCTCCCATTTGTAATGCATCCAACTGTCCTTCTGTTACAACAACTGTATCATGTGTTTCCTGTGCAACTAAGTTGTATACAAAATTCTTAGGCATATTATTGTAGTACTTGGGCATTGCTTCAGGTCTATTCTCAGGACACCATCTTGCTGTGTAACCAACAATTTTTCTTGTTGGGCCTTGTCTACCCCAGTCTTTATAATAAAATGGAAGTATAACTCTATTTGCAAAATGCATGTGTGGTGACCAATGCCAGTCCTCACAAAAGTCTAGTCCTCTTTTCATAACATATGTACATGCTAGTGCTAGTTTTTCTAATTGTTTCTTGTCCAACTGATCTATAGGATATTCACCAATACGATAACTGTTTGGAGGAAGTTCAACCGCGGGCCAATCTATTTTTATTTTTTCTTCTACTTGTTTTTCTATATACTGTCCAGCAATATTACCTGCTTCTTGCTCTCGCAAAAGTTCAAAGTTAATGCGTTGTATGTCACTTTCATCTGTACCAAATACTTTAAGTAAATCTGCTAGCTTTCCAGCTATACGTCTACCATCTCTCCAACCAGTTTTAAATCCACAGTTAAAACAGTTGTATTGAAATTGGTCATCGTGGAACATTATGCCTCCACGTTTGCGTTTATCTGGGCTATGCCCGCGAGTAGCACACATTGGACAGTTACCACTAACCCAACCGCTAGGAGTTTGCTTCCAACCACCAGGCATTTGCTGACGAATAAAGTCTAATACTATCATGTTTTAATATTAACTTCTATAAACGACTTTGTCAAGTGTTCCTGTATTAGCTGGATCAGGTGTATGTACAAATCTAACATAAGTGTACATACCAATAAATGTATGATAATCAACTGCGGTACTAGCACTAATTGTATAGCTTTGCCCTGAGATATCAAAAAAGTCAGCGTCACTGGGTTGTAAACTCAGTGTACCTTGCATTTTGTATACACCTGTATAGTTTGTATAATGTACTTGTATAGTGTTTAATCCACTTTTACTATTGTTAAGCACAGGGCCTTCAAATCTACCACTAAAACGATCATCACCATTTGGAGTAAAACTACTGTCTGTTTCACTAGGTCTAGGTCCAGGTATATTGCCTTCTTTAACATCTATTGCAAAAGTAATTCTACTGTTCTGATCACTATTAACCGCATAGCTACCATTTTGGTTTGCTACCTTGTATGTAATTACCATATCATAGAGTTTGGCATCCAATTGGTCAGTTATACTATTATCTAATCTTAATAGCAACTCTCCCTTGTCATAATCTATGGGTTGCAGATTTTTTGTAAAGAGTGTTGTCTTAGCTAATCTATCAATAAGAGTAGCTGTATAAGTTTTGTTGTGTATTGACTGAGGTTTTCTATCAGTATCTTTAGCAAAAAATTCTATATCAATGTTAAGTCCTTTATAGACTACTAAATTTCTTGCATGTGTAGGGCCATAGTAAGTAGTTCCCGTTCTAGTTGGTACTAAAATCTCTGCTCTTTGGTTATATTGGTATATTGACGTACTGCTCATAATGTTCAAATCCTTACTAGTATTTATTAGACTAAGTACTACGATGACAAACATTCCTAAGAAATATCAAGAGCTATTAGACCAGTTTCCATTCTTAACATTAATCTTGTATGGTGGTAACGAATATGTTGGTATCATACAGAATATGGATAACAACTTAGCTAGTATGTATAACTTTAACAGTATTAAAGATAGTACAGACAAAAAACAATTTTTAGAACTTGGAGAAGAATGGTGGTGGGGTACCAATAGAATGATACCTATCAATATTATTTTTAAAACAAGTTTTGAGAAATATAGAACTTGTCTACTTACTTTTAGTATTAAAGATTTTCAAGTATTACATGGTCCAACTATTAGCTTAAACAATATTATACAAAAAAGAGTTAAGCGGAGAAATATCCAACTAGTTCGCAGACTGTAATTGTTCACATAGTAAATTCATGTGTATAACTACAACCATTGCGTAACTAATTGCATGGGCTTTCTTAAAGTAGTAAGCCTTATTGTCTCTTATTGGTTTTACCCAAACTTCTTTCATTATCGTTGGCCACCCTTTGTCTTGTAGATGACGTTTGGCTGGTCTGATGATCGCTAGTGTCGCCGCTAATTGTTCTACCGACTGCGGCTTCAATCGTTTCAACAGACCGTCGTGTCCTGACACATGAAAGACTTTTTCTACGAAGTCTTCGTGGGTTAACAACTCCCATATTGGTTCCCTTTCCATTAATTCTGCGAGATGATCGTCATCTCTAATATCTTTGTATATGCTAACGTTCAACAAATCTAATTTAAAAAATTCGTGTTCGTCAGCTTCTGTGTGTTCAACAGTACAAATGTTGGTAAAAGGATTGCTTGGTACCCTGTGAAAATATACACCTGTATTATGCTTGCGTTGCTTTAACTTAGCTGGCGTATGTTTGAACAATTCTAATGCTTGTGCTCTATCTGCAAAATCTATATCAATATCCGGTAAACTAGACATCCTCTGTTCCTTGTTGTTCTTTGTAGTATGTAGAATGAAAGTTAAATGAAATACTAACTCGTTCTTCATCTGTGTTATTTGCTTCGACGCTGTGCCTTACCCAACTTGGAAATACAATTAGTTTACCTGTTTCACTTGGATAATGCCAAGTTACTGCATTAAAATGATTATAACCATTCCGCTGTGGAGGCAAATAGTGTTCTGCTCCGTCAGTACGTTCAATTGAAAATCCTCCCATTTCAGGACTACAGTAAGGATAGTATACTCCGCTTAACAACGAGCCTGGATGACAATGTGGATAATTATACGCTCCTTTGCCATTTATAATATACCAAATGTTACCTAATTCAACTCCCCCAAGTTGCGTATTCTTTGCACAATCATCAACGTGTTCTGTAATTGTGTTTACAAGATGTATAAATGCCTGATTATCACTGCCTGCTATTTCCTGACTATGGTATCCATTACGATTACTTCTAAACAATCCATCTTCGTCTTGTTCTCTAAAACTATTGCCGTATTTTACTAGTTCCTCGTTATCAATACCTTCTAGCGTTACATTCCAAATAATGCTAGGAAACCACATATCCATATGCATCTTATTTTCCATCTATCATCTCCTCTACAAAATTTGCATCATGTGGATTTAGCTGTCTTTTCTTACCCCAATAGTCAGCATCAATACAATTTGCAATTCTAGTCATACATTCAGCTGGCATTGTTTCTAATGCAGTTTGTGCCCTGTTACTACTAATAAGTAGCCATGGACTAATCTTTCCCATTTCAACCCAATCAGCAATTAAGTATCCACTGGCACTTTCCCAAAATGTTTCAAAGTATTCTGTTGCACTTGCGTGTTCTACAAAACGTTCCAATGCACGTTCTACACTTTCACGTTTACAATGATCTTGTACAAACAACAAATACATTTTATCAGTGGGCCAATCTTTTAGTTTGGCTTTGTTCTTAATAAGCCAACGTGTAAACTGTTCTTGGTCAATAACTTTGGTGTTCAAACAATATGAACCAAACTTTACAAAAGCTGTATAATATTGACTGTCTACAAAGTCTTTATATTCTTTGGGTTTACTTTGCATTTCAATTCTATAAAACAAATCATAACTAGCAAATCCAACCAAGACATCTTGGCTATCTTTGTTTTGCCAACGTCTTTTCTTTTCACAACTATGCGCCAACAGAGTGCTTTCTCTTTGAAAACTCTTCTTGCAATATTCACATTTAAAAGTGTTTTTGCTCAATTGAACGCTTCCTACTGCACTTAGCACTTGCTGTACTGTTGTCATTTGAACTTTTTATCCACAGCTTTTTTACCCACATACAAAATTGCTATCACAAATACTATAACAGTTAGTACCAATGATTCCATAGCTAGGTCTCCTTGACTAGCATCAATTTCAATACCTTTTTCAGATATTGCAATTCTACAATTTTCGCATTGTTCATTCATTTTTTAAATAACTCTTTGATATGTTTTTTGTCCATACCCATTTCTTCTGCTAGGTCTTTAAAATTTTGGACATCATTTGTACTTACCAATAATTCTAGTTCGTCGTCATTATAAGTTGGATAAAGTTCTTGTAACCATTTGAGTAGTTTGCCTTGTTTACCTTTTTTCTGTTTGCTAGGAGGTATCCAAGGATGAAACTGACTAGTACCTAACCCAATACACTGTAACAACTTGTGTTGTAGTTGAGGCTCATGTCTTAAGATGTTATAGTGTTTGTTTACAAGCTCATTGGTTAGAGCCAAATAATGATACTCAATGTCAGAATTCTTAGACTCTACTGCACTGGTATAACGCATTAGTATCCAAATGCCTATCTTCTTTTGTTCTTCTTCAGTCAAGCTATCCCACCAACCGCTATCACGTTGGTCTATTGCTCTCATCTCTTCTTTGATACTAAGTTTATTCATTATTCCTATCCGGATCACCATAAGGCATACGTTTAAATATTTCAGTAACATATTCCATTCTTATATCTTCTGCCATTTTAGCAGTAAATCCAAAGTGTTCTATCAATGGTGTAATGTAATCAATGTTTTTGTTTTTATCTATTCGTTTTACTGAATCCATAAAATCTGATATTTCAGGTGTTAATTCTACTACCATAATTCTAATACCCTTCCGTTACCTACTATTATAAAGCCACATGTACAAATATGCAAGACAATCCAGAAGGTTCTAAATAATAATGCTTTGTGTACATCACTTTGGGTAATAGGCAAAAACTCTGGCTTGTCGTCATCATCGAGCCCAACAGGCATGCCCACTGTTCTCGCCCACAATTTAAGCCATCGTCTTTGCCCTCTCATTACATTGCGTTCTTACGTTCTTGAATTTCAGCACGTCGACTTTTTGTCAACTTACCTAAGTCTCCTAATGCTCCACGAGCACGGGTTGCGGCAGTTTTAGTACTTTTGCCTTCCCATGTTTCGTGCTCTTTAAGATATGTTTCGTATGCTTGTACGATTTGTTCATGTAATGTCATTTAATTCTCCTTTATTACCATAAATCCTCTGTACTCAGTACATCGGGAATCTTGTTTGTTTCCTTAACAAAATATATGCACGGACTATCTTTTGTTTCTAATAACGGCACTGCTAATATATGTCCAAACTTTAGTTTAGGAAAGTACCATTTTACTTCTTGATATATGTTTACTATTTCTATTTCTGCAAATGTTGGAAGAAATCCTGTCAACGGATTAAAAATAAATGCTTTAAAACCTCTATCATTTAAACTTGTTATAGGTAATACTTCTGGATCTCCTATACTAGGATCACATACAATTAAACTCCAATCCAATGGTACTTTTACTTGTAGTTGACCAACTTGTAGTACAGCCGCAGGACTATTAAAACTTTCTAAGAACACCAACGGAACAAAAATATAATCGGCTTCCTTAGGGTTGCTATAATCTAAAACACAGTATCGTATATCTTCTATTTCTTCAGGAACAAAATCTAAGTCATATGATTCGTTCTCTACTGTTAATATTTTTGTCATTTATAATTCACCTTTTCAATATGAAAGGGATACTTGGCTTCTCGATAAAATTTCTTTCGCTCAGTCAAATGTCTCTTGCTAAATTTTGCACTACTGGTTATATCCCATATTTGTACATGGTCTTTATCCTGTGCTTTTCTTATGCCTCTTCCTATACTTTGTATAACTCTAACAAAACTTTTGCCGGGCTCCACAAGGACCAAGTTAAAGATACGGGGAATATTAATTCCCACACTAGCAACTCCGTATGTTGCTACAATAATTTTATTGTTTGTATCGCTAACTTCGTCGTACTCTTCTTTTCTGTTTTTACTTTTCATACTACCACTTACAAATACAGTGTCTTCGCCTAAACGTTCTACTAAGCCTTCTCCTGCTTTAATACGGTCCACTAGTACAAGTGTATTACCTGCTAGTGCCATTTTTTGTATCATCTCAGCCATATAGTCCAGTCTGTCTTTATTAGTTGTAAGATACGTTAGTTCACTTTGATAGTCTCCGTAACTAACGCTGTCTTGCAGTTGTAGCACATTAACATCACAGTTGGCTAGTACACCCATGTCTTGTAGTTCATGAGCACTCAGACTGTTTACTACTTCCCCTAAACTAACTTCTAAACTTAATCGTTCATGGTCTGCTTTGGGTATTGTACCTGTTAGCCCCCAACGAATTGGAATATTAGAGAATGCACCAGTTAGCAATTTCTTTAATACGTCTGCCTTAGCCTGATGAACTTCGTCTACCATAACACATACAACACCCTCCGCAAAATCGTGTAACCCACTGTCGCTCAGTCCGTCTCTGAATCTTTTTTCCAAAACATTTAAACTCTGCCAAGTACATATGGTATGAGTTCGCCCCAACTCTTTTCTATCACCGAAATAGACTCCTACATCAAGTCCCAAGTTTATATAATCAGCTTCGGTTTGCGTTACCAAATCCTTATTGGGTACTATGACTATCGTTCGACCATAGGGTTCACACTTGTAACTCAGTGCCGCGGTAATTAGTGTTTTACCTGCACCGGTTGCTATCTCCTGCAAACAATGTGGAGTTTCCAGGAATTGATTTATAACTGCTACTTGATAGTCACGCAATACTATTGGTTCGCCAGCGGCTGGATGTTTAGGGGGCCACACTCGATCAGAGAACAACGCCTCAGTTACTAAATCAAATTGAAAACTATGTGGTTCTCTCTCGTCCTCTATATCAATTGAATATCCTTCTTCTTCGAGTACGGGGAGGATAAAAGGTAAACAATTTACAAATGTCATACCACCCATGGTAAAATATCCTACACATCCATCCCATCTGCCTAACTTGTATGCTGGCACATGAAATGCATAAGGTAAGAAAAACTTGAGTTTCTTTTCAAGTTTACGGCGAGTAGTTAAAGCCAAGCCTTCAAACTTACAGTTGACTTCATCTTTGAGAATCAGTTTTGTTTTCATATTTTAATTGTATGCTCTAAGTTGACGTTTGTCAATAGCTAGGTAAACTTGCTTTTGATTGAAGATTGTTAGCGTGATTTTCCATTAGTTGCAGTCGATGTTTTAGTTCACCAATCTCTTCTTTAAGTTTTGCAATTTCTTCGTCTTTTGTTTTTAGTTCTGCTAGCCCTCGGTACCCGTACTCTGTATAACCATCTTCCATATCTTTCCCTATCTATAAAAGTTTGCTGATAAACAACGCCTAACGTGATCTGTCTCATTTTGATTGACTCCATGTTCCATCCAACCTGGAAATAATATTAACTTTCGATCTTTGGGAGGTATAGATATTAAATTTCCCCGTTCTGCTGTAAAGGGAACAAATCTTGCAGGTGAATGCTCACAAAAATAAAAGTCTCCATCCATACCGTTAGATGAAAGATAGTATGCCATCGAAATCATCGAGGCTCCATGATGATGCTGAACTGCATAATCGCCTTTATGATATTGGGTGATCCAACTACTGCGACCAGATATATCCATACCTACTCCCATACCATCACAAAAAGCTGTTATATGGTGACCTAATTCTTCATGTAATTCATCTAGTTCAAACTCGCTGATTACATCAGAACCAAAACTTGGTTTATTAAATTTTTTACTAACATTCATGCCATGTGCTTTACTAGTCAATGGTACTTGTCCCCATTCTAT
>Ga0209535_1000292_pt1 | contig 34715 bp, 37 predicted proteins | sample LinPmetageLP28_FD_184041 | JGI IMG/M metagenome (GOLD analysis project Ga0209535, IMG submission 184041) | Marine viral communities from the Pacific Ocean - LP-28 (SPAdes) (version 2) | ecosystem: Environmental > Aquatic > Marine > Oceanic | place: Pacific Ocean | collected 2009-08-22
GTGGCTTCATTCTTTCAATCAGATGAAGGTATAGAATCCTTAAAACATTTAAGTGGGTTGGCTAAAAACTCATAAGTAAATTAGTGATTCACTAAGAAAGGCATCCAAAACGGGTGTCTTTTTTTTTGCTTATCTTTGTTTTTTATTAACATCTAAAATTTTTAACTGATGACAAAATTTTTAAAAGTACGCACAGGCGCCAATGGCGACCTTATAATGCCAGCTGATAAATTCGTTATGGTTTCTACTGGTGGTGGAAGTTTTACTACTACGGTAATTAATTATCTAACCACTGGAGCATTTGACACTATCACTTTAACTCATGCTGCAGACACGAATAGTGGTTTTAATATGATAAACTATATTCAAAATCAATTAATTCAAGTTGCTCAAAGTAAATGGTCAGAATCTATTCTAGACATTACTAATGACGCTCCAACTGTAATCTCTAACGTTGTAATCTCATAATCATGATAAAATATTTTTTATACCCACAAACAGGAGCTCCTGTCCCAGTTTTATTAAACGCTAATAATGTTGAGTCTATTGAGCAAACTTCAACAACCGAAACTTCATTTTTTTATGCTGGAGCAGCGGCTGCTGATAAAGTTACTATTACTCATGCAGCAGATGCATCTGGAGTAGCAGTCCAAAATTTCTTTATATCTGCGCTTGGAACTTTAATGAGCACCTCTTATACTAATGCTGCTCCTTTATTAGCGCCTCCAATTGAAATAACAGGATTAACATGGTCTTAACTTTAACATAGTTAATACATAAAAACAAGAGGGGTCAACGAAAATTGACCTCTTTTTTTTTTGCTTATCTTTGTGTAAAAGAATAACAATGATAAACTCTGTACGAAATACTGTTTTATCCGTATTGAACAAAAACAACTACGGGTATATCTCTCCATCAGATTTTAACTTGTTTGCTAAACAAGCTCAATTGGATATTTTTGATGATTACTTTTATCAATATAATCAGTTAATTAATAAGGAAAACGCTAGACTATCTGGAACAGGATATGCAGATGTAACAAAAGGTTACGAAGAAATTATAGATATGTTTTCAGAAACTAAAACGTTAACTCAAAACTTATTAAATCAATATTATTTACCCTCTCAAACGACAACTCTAGACGACTATTATTTAATAAATAAAGTCCTGTGTTCTAGCGGTGGTATATATCAGGGAGAAGCAGAAAAGGTTTCTAATAGTAAAATAACTATGTTGAATCTTTCTAATCTAACATCACCTACATTAGAATTTCCCGCATATAGTTTGCAAGGAGCATTTATTAATATATTTCCAGTTCAATTTAATGGAGTAGCTGATATTCAAGCGCAGTACATTAGATACCCAAAAGCTCCTAACTGGACTTATTTAAATGTTGCCAATGGAGACCCTGCTTTTAATCAATCTAATCCTGATTTTCAAGACTTTGAATTATCTCCAGATGACGAGACGTCACTTGTGTTTAAGATTTTACAGTATGCTGGAATGTCAATAAGAGAATTACAGGCGGTGCAGTTTGGAGCAGAGCAAGAACAAATGGAAGAACAAAAAGAAAACTAATGGCATATTTATCTGAATATCAATATTATGAAAATGCAGGAGCTGCACCTACTAACGCTAATTGGGGGTCATATCAGTTTTTATCTTTAACAAATATTGTAAATAACTTTATGTTAATGTATTCTGGAAACCATTCATTAATAAATAATGAAGAAAGATACAAAGTTTTATTTCATACCAAAAGAGGTATACAGGAGCTTAACTACGATGCGTTTAAAGAAATAAAAGCATTAGAGCTAAAGGTTTTTGATAATTTAATTTTTACGCTTCCATCCGATTATGTTAATTGGGTAAGGGTATCTCTGTATAAGGATGGATTCTTAAGACCACTTACGGAAAACATACAGGTAAATTCAGCCGCATCATACCTTCAGAGTTCAACGGGCACTTTAAGCTTTAACGCTACCGGTACTGTTGTTACGGCAACTTCTACTTTAGATACTCAAAGGGTTTCGGGAGCACAAAGAAGTATATACCTTAATAAGGATAATACAGGAGATAACTCATTGCCAATAAATGCAGATAACCCAGACGGGTGGAGAGATTACAATATAGGTGCTAGGTATGGTTTAAATACAGAGACTGCTAACTTTAACCCCACCTTTAGAATAAACAAAAAAGCTGGCGTTATAAACTTTGACTCTACAATGGCAAACGAGCAGTGCGTTTTAGAATACATTTCAGATGGTATGGAAGGCGGCAATGATTCGTTAGTAAGTGTAAATAAACTGTTTGAAGAATATTTGTATGCATATGTAAAATATGAAATATTAAATAATAAATTTGGAGTACAAGAATATATAATAAATAGAGCTAGAAAAGATAAAAGCTCCTTATTAAGAAATGCAAAGATTAGAATAAGTGATATTCATCCAGGAAGACTTTTAATGAGTATGAGAGGACAAAACAAGTGGCTTAAATAGAATGGCAAATATTCAAAGAAATTTTATCGCAGGGAGAATGAATAAGTCTCTTGACGAAAGACTTGTACCTCAAGGTGAGTATGTAGATGCTTTAAATGTACGTCTTGGTTCTACGGAAGGATCTGAGATTGGAGCAGTAGAAAATTCAAGAGGGACAACAAGGATGACGACTCTTCAATATGAGGAGACGGAATCAGACTCAGGAGCAGTTCCTTTAAGCAGTCAGGCTAGATGCATAGGAGCGTACGAAGACGGCAAGAACGATAGAATGTATTGGTTTGTGCACGATCCAGCATTTACTGTTGGTCTTACTCAAAAATTAGATTTAATAGTTTCGTTTAGTCCTAGCACTCAAAATTTAGCTTATCATGTTATAAGTATAGACGATGGATTTGGATCAAACACAACTCTAAATTTTAATCCTAGTTTTTTAATTACAGGTGTAGATATAATTGGAGATCTTCTTTTTTTTACAGACAATTTTAATCCTCCAAGGGTAATCAATGTTACGCAAAATTATCCTAATCCCTTTAAGAATAATGATGTAGTTACAGCTGAAGAATTAATGGTTATTAAGAAGCCACCGATTGAGGCTCCGATTATACAAAAAATTTTTCAGAGTAATAATACGGATAACTTTTTAGAAGATAAATTTCTTTGTTTTGCTTATCGATATCAATATTTAAATGGAGAGTTTTCGGCTACATCACAATGGTCTGCTCCAGTTTTTGATCCAAGTGTTCGAGGATATAGTTTTTTTACCGCACTAAACGAGTCAATGGTAAACACTATTACTGGAATAAATATATTTTTTAATTCAGGTAGTTCGCTAGTTTCTTCCGTTCAGGTTTTATATAAAGAAAGCACAAGTAACGTTATAAAAGTAATAGATAAATTATCTAAAAACCTTGAGGGGTATTCCGATAACACAAACTATTCTTTATCTTTTGATAACAGCAAAATATTCACTGTTCTTCCTCCTGTAGAATTATTAAGACTTTATGACAATGTTCCCTTATTGGCAAAGTCTCAAACTGTAATGGGAAACAGATTAGTTTATGGTAACTATATTGAAGGTTACGACTTAAAGGATATATTTAATAATCCGGTAAAGCTTCAGTTTACAACAAACCTAATTACTACGGAGGATACTACATTTAATTTACCAGCAACATTAACTACTGGGACTTATACGTTTGGTCCATCTGGTACTATTACTGTTCCAGGATCAGTATTAAATATAGACTTTAGTTCTTTAGATCAATTTACAGATTTAAAAGCAGGGTCAGCATTTAATTTTTATATTACGGTTAGACATGCTCAATTTGCGGGAACACCCACTCCTCCAGATAGTTCAAAAACTGGAACTATCGATTTGGAGTTTAACTATTTGCTACCAGAAAATTTTACTTCATATTATGAGTTATTTAACTCTACGGCTTTTCTTAACTACTTAGGAACATCAGCTAACATAAAGCCTGTATATGATGCTTCTGGAAACACCTCTTGTAATGGATTTACCATAAGTGATAATTTAAATTGTTTTATTCCAGATTCTTTATCTACGTCCGGAGGAGATGTTTTAAAATTTCAAAGTGGAATTGTGCAAACTGCTAGCAACGACTCAGAACCTTTTGCGCTTGTAGACAACACACAATCTTCTTCTGTTTTAAAAATACAATTAACAGCAATGAGATTTGTTACTGATCCAGCAGCTCCCCCCGGAGCAGGAGACGTATATGAATATTATGATATTGTAGCTCAAACAGCCTCCTTTAGTACAAAAGGTAATCCTACAAGCTTGCACAGTAATAGAGGCTATGAAATAGGAGTGGTATATATGGATGATTTTTTAAGATCATCAACTGCTTTAGTTAGTCCAGAGAATACTATTCACATACCGTGTTCTAACTCACGAAATATTAATGAAATTGAAGTTGTTATTCCTTGGGGACAAAGAGCTCCTTATTGGGCAAGGCGATATAAGTTTGTTATAAAACCTACTAAATCAACTTACGAAACAATTTATTCAGAAAGATATTACGACGATCCTACTTCTACAAGTTTTTTCTTTTTATTAGAAGGAGAGAATGCGGCTAAAGTTGAAACGGGTCAACGACTTATTGTTAAAAGAGATGCGGGAGGAGCTACTAATAATTGTGTTTTTGCTACGGTTCTTGATAAAGATGTATTTCCGGATGATTTCAGAGGTATGACATCTTTTGCTGCGGGAGCTTATATGGAAATTATACCTGCGGGATTTGATGTTTCTCCAGAAACAGGTTTTGGAGGTGATGTTCAAACTGCTCAAAATACATCAACATTTGGCAAAGATCGACCTCAAGGGTTTCCTGTTGCTACAGCTTCTATAGGATCTGCTTATGATTCAGTAACGAGTTTATTTGTAGACTACACCATCCCTGCGGGAAGTACAATAAATATTACAATAAATCAAAATAGAGATAGACCTTTTCGTACGTTTGGCAACGTTGGTAAAAGAAGCAATTCTTTTAATCTAACCTTTGAATCAAGAGTTACTTATGCCACTTTTAAGGATTGGTTTGATACTGAAAACATCGGAGGTATTATTGCTAATGACAGCATTAGTAGTCCTAACAGTGGAAACCTTAAGGTTAGAAACGTTTATAATTCAACGCTATTAACAGGTGCGGGAGAGCCAGATCCTAGGATAACAAGAGCAGAGGCTAACGCTGGACCAACATATATTCCCGTAAGCACAACTCAAAATAATTATCAATTTTACAGAAATACAACAAATAATGAATTGTTCTTTTGTGCTACAGGAACTCAAAGCAGTGAATCTGTTTATTCATTTGGAGGAGCAGAATCAACGGCAACTATAGAAATAGAAATTATTAGATCAAACAGCGGAGGGCTTATGGTCTTTGAAACTCTTCCTACAGAAGCTTTACCCGATGTATGGTATGAAAATGATAAATCATTTGAAGTTAATGAAATTGGTGAGCATGAGGGTTCACAGGGTTGGCAAAATATAAATGCTCAAAGATCTTCCGTAGTAAATACAGGATTTTTTGACTGTTATTCTTTTGGAAATGGTGTTGAAAGTTATACCATTAGAGACTCAATAAAGGGTCAGGCTTTTGCGTTAGGAAATAGAGTTACTACAACTTCTGATCAAGAGTATAAACAAGCACATAGACTTGCAGATCTTACCTACAGCGGTATCTTTAATGATGAGTCCAACGTAAATAAACTTAACGAATTTAATTTAGGATTACTAAACTTTAAGCCACTTGAAGAGTCTTTTGGATCTATACAAAAATTATACGCTAGAGAAACGGATATTCTTGTTCTTCAAGAAGATAAAATATCATATGTTTTATCTGGCAAAGATCTTCTTTCTGATGCAGCTGGATCAGGAGTATTAACTTCAGTTCCTTTAGTATTGGGAAAACAAATTGCTCGATTAGAAGAGTTTGGTATTAGTAGAAATCCTGAAAGTTTTGCAGTTTTTGGACCAGATAAATTTTTTACTGATGAGCAGCGAGGTGCTGTTATTCAATTAAAAGGTGGTGCTTATAATAATGAATCTTTAATTATTATTTCAGAAACCGGTATGCGCAGTTGGTTTAGGGATTTATTTCATGGAACTTTTAACGCTCAAAAATTAGGAGGTTTTGATCCTTATATGAATGAGTACGTTCTATCTTCCAATAACATTGCAGTTCCTTTTGTAAGTGTTTGTGATTTGTGCGGAGGAAGCAGAAATTTAACAATACCAGTGGGTGAGACCGTTACATATTGTGTAAATGTAACTGAAGAAGTAGGAAGTGTTAATATAGATTATGTTATTCCAAGCGGAGGTAACGATAATATTGTAACTCAAACATCAGAAATAGTAGTTGCAGAAACAAATTCAATTTCTGCTACAGGATCTCAGATTGTAACTCAAAATGCTACAGTAAATAATTCTTATACCATTACTGCTCTTTATAATGGAACAACTACAAGTGTAGTGGCATCAGTAAATGGAACTTTAATTGTCCCAAAAAATTCAGTATATGCTGATAATATGACTATTCAAATTTCCTCTAATAGTATTACTGCTGATACCGTAGAAATTACTGTAAAATGTCCAGAAGCAGATATAATTACAATTACTCAAATTGCAATAACAAGTAATTTTGATCGTAATAAAAAAATACATAATCAGTATCAATGGATAGATGGTCGTTTTAATTCTCCTATACACACCGAACAAATAATATTTAACAATGGAAATAATAATCCTTTAGTTTCTCAGTATAAGGCTTTTGTGGGTTCTCAAGGAGCAGGAGTAATTCCAGATGATGGAGCTACGGTAATTATTAGAAGCAATAAACTGACTCAACAAGGAGATACTTATGATTTTAATTTAGGTCTTAATAATTTTAGATTTTTAAGGAGCAGCACTTTTTATGGAAACATAAAAGCAGACATTGTCAATTTATTAGCAGCATCTACATTAGCGGTTCCTGTAATAAGAAATAATACTGAACCTAATTTGTTTTCAGCAAACTTTGTAATGCCTAATGGAACTAAAGCTGAAAATAATTTATATTTAATTTACGATTATAGAAATTCTACTAGAGTACAGCTTTGTTTTACTGCTGACACAGGCGATGAAGCCGTTGATTTAAATGACGTTTGTTGTGTGGGATGTAATGTTCCAATTCCTCCAGATCCAGAGCCAGTAGATCCAGTTATTGCTACGTGCACAAGCTATACGTTAGCATCTCCTGATGGATGTACAACTTATAGTTTAAGAAATGACGATACCGGTGGACCTAGCACTGACGTTGAATATACTGAGTGCGGAGAAGGAAGCCCTAGCAGAGTAAGAAATTTAGCTCCAGACTTACTTCCTTCACAAGAGCCTATAGTTTGTTCTTCTACAGTCCCAGTTTTTGATAATGGTAATGGAACAGCGTCAACAGGTATTGCGTGCGGCGGAGAATCTAACACATTTAGTTATGTGGCATGCGATGGCTCTAATATACACGAATCAGTTGCTGCTGGAGCAACACCTATTGTTAGATGCTCTCAAAATTTACCAGAATTAAGCAAAGGTACAACTGGAATAATAACTACGGGAGCTGTATGTAGTGAATATTATTATAGAGCTGAAAAATGCGGAACTTCCACAACAATATTTTTAACAGGAAGTACGGCATTAGGATTATACAAAGTTGGTAATATTGTTTACTACGACGAGATAAGCTTAAGCGGACCAAATCAAAGCACTAGAAGTTGCGCAACAATTACTAAGATTAATACAGGTAATGGTGCAGGAGGTCAAATTATAGGTCAAGCCTCCGGATGTGAAGATACCACTGTATGTCCATCTTTGGCAACTATATATACTTGGAGATTTGATAATCAAGCTGCTTTTGGTGGAAGTGTTTCACCTGTTTGTGGCGGATCTTTTCCATCAGTAGAAGTCTTTTCTTCTGTATCATCTACTGCTAATATATTTATTCAAAACACTTTGTTCTTTTCTACTTTAGATTCATCGGGTCGACTTTTACTTCCATTTCAAGGAAACAATTTATACTATGGATTTAAACAACCTGGCTCATCCTCTACTTTTATTGAAGGATGGTTTCAGATAGACAATACGGGTCGAGTAACAGCAAGTCAATTATGCAATTAAATAACTAACTTTACACAATGGCAAGCGCTCAAGATTTTTATATAGACACATTTAATTTTGCAGATGCAACTGCAGTTTTTACTGATGCTGCGCTCACTACATGTGCTCCTGATGGATATTATCAAATGGGTGGAGTTGAAGTTCGTCGACAAGTAGGTTGTGTTTTAGAGCAAGCACCCTACCAGTGTCCCTCGTGTACTCCTCCGTCACCTTCTGCACCCCCTGTTGTTTTAAATGCGTATAACGTTAAGAATACAATAACCGATGTAACGGGTTTTGTTCAAGTACCCCTTGCTACTAGCGCTCAATATGAAGTAGATGAGTTTGTTCAAACAGACATTGATACTCCGGCAAATTCTGAATGTTGGCAAATTTTATCTTTAGTAAATAATTCAACTACTAAAGTTATTACGGGACCTTGTTCACAGACTTTTAAAGAAGACCCTCTTTATCATGAAATTAAAGAGTGTCCAGTTACAACTAGTGGCGAAACGTTCTATAGTTATCTTCCTCAGCTTAATAATCCAGTTGCTAATGCAAAGTATATAATTCAAAATTCATCTAGTACACCAGGGGATGTGGCTGGTAGAACTTTTATTTATCAAGGTGTGTCAACACGCACCCCTATCGCGGGTATAGATATTTTAAATACTGTTTCTTTAACCAGCGAAACCGGTTGTCCTGCAGTTCCTGTTGAGTATAGTTATTGGGAGGGAACGAGTTGTACGGTTGATCATCCTGAAATTAGAACCGATGAAGGCGTTTTTGGTGGAGTAACCGAGGCTCAAAGAACCACTGAGCAAATTACAATTAGGGCTCCAAAAAATGCGCCATTTACATCAGGAACATCTGTTATAAAAGTAACTGACACTGGGTGGGAAAATATATGTATATTAATAGGTCTTCAGAGATCACAGCCAAGAATATTCTGGAATAGTAGTAATGATCCTGTAGATTTAATATATAACGAAGCTGCGGTAGGAACTCCTTACAATTCATGTACTGTTGGAAGCAATCCTTGCTTTGTAATTACTCCAGATTTTACTGCCTTTCAAGCTGTAGAAATTGATAGTGGAGATATACGAGACGTTATAATTAATAACATAAATTCACAAGATCAAAGAATAAAAATAACTGGAATAACAGGATGTTATCTTCTAACAGGAAGAAACAATAATCCAACAGCTTTAACAATAGAGGGCGATTGTATAAGCCCTCCAGAGTGTACAAGTTATAGTGTTGAAGCAAGTTCAACCACAGGAGTTTCTCTTACAGGAATACAATGTGACACGGGATCAGTTGCAACGCTTATTGCAAATCAAGGGGATGTCGGTCAAATAACTAATTGCCTTAAAACTAAAAGTTCTAAGTACAATGTAATTGCACTAGGTAATCCTTTAATCACAAACGCAGCATGTTCTGGAGGTACTCCTAGTTCTGATTATTTTTATTATGAGGCTGTTGAGTGCTCAAATTTACAAGGTGCAGTAACAATTGTAAGGTCAGATTTAAATACAATAGTTGCTGGCAACTCTGTTAAAATAAATAATGGAGCTACTTGTTATCAAATAAATGGAGACTCTAATGCTGAAAGCACTAACGACATAACGTCTATTATTTATGATGATTGTGATGAATGTGCACCACCATCTAATTGTACGGCAGTTTTTGGATCGTACGAAAGCGGAAGTACCGTTTGTGGTTCTGGAAACAACGTTGAATTTTTCCCTGACAACGGAGATTTTGGTTTAGCAACTTATATATATTTAAACAATTCTTGCCAAGACAGTGTTCCAGCGCTTACTGGAGTTTACACAACAACTAGACCTAATGGATCAAAAATATCTAGAACTTGGAACGGGGTAACTCTTTCCGGAATTACTTCTTGTGATGCTGCAGTAGGTATTACAGCTACTATAGGATCTATAAATTACACCGGTATTTCCGGAGGCTCTATAGATGAGGCTTATGATTTAGAGGGAGATACTTTTGGAGCTCAAAGGCTTGGAACTCAAGGGGTTGGATATCCAACGTGGTTTTCTACAACAATAAAAATGAGAAACGGTTGGGTAGGAACAGGGCTAAACGTCACTTTTAACCCAACTACATCTACAAGTAATGAGCCTAATGTAGAAATGATCTTAACGGGTACAATAACTAGAGATCCTAGTAAATTTATTTATTCAGTAAAAAGTTGTGGGGGAGATGTTTTTATAGTATCCTCAAATACATCTTTTAATACTGGTACTGTAATTACTTTTATGATAAAAGGAAGTGTAACATATTGCGGAACAGTTGGAGCTCAATTAATAGATGGAACTGTTCCTGATGCTTCGGCAACAGGAAATGTACCGCCAAGCGGAAACTGTAATGATAGTATTTGTTTGCAATAAATAAATTAATATATTCGTATATAAAATTTAATTAAATGAAATCTATTTTTGTACAAATCGCAAGCTACCGCGATCCAGAGCTTGTGCCTACTATTAAGAATCTTATAGAGCAAGCGGCTCATCCCGAAAGATTAAAGCTATGTATAGCTCATCAATATTCTGAAGAAGACGAGTGGGATAACCTAGATCAGTTTGCTAGTGACGGAAGGTTTATTGTGATCCAGATACCTCATACTGAATCTCAAGGCGTGTGCTGGGCACGTAATCAAATTCAACAACACTATAACGGAGAGGACTATACCTTGCAAATAGATTCCCACCATAGATTTATAAAAGGATGGGATAAAGAGTGTATAAGTACCTTAAATAGTCTTATAAAAAAGGGTCATAAAAAGCCTTTACTAACTTCTCGTGTCCCAGGGTATTTCCCTGCGACTTATCCAAAAGGTATAGATGAAAATAGTTATGGAATGTCTATTAAACAATGGGATCAAGGTGTTCCTTTGTTTAGTCTTTATAATCCGGGGAAACAATTAGAGCCTACAGCTTCTAGATTTTACTCAGGTCACTTTGCGTTTACACTAGGTAAGTTCTGTAAAGAAGTGCCTCATGATCCGTTAATGTATTTTAATGGAGAAGAAATCTCTATAGCCGTAAGAGCTTACACCCATGGGTATGATTTATTTATTCTTAACAAGCCTATCGCTTGGCACGACTATGCTGGTGAAAATCGAGCAAGGCATTGGGATGATAACGCCAATTGGGGTGCTAGAGATAATCAATCAAAGTCTAGGGTTCGTCAACTGTTAGGAGTTAACGGAGAGGTATGCAGTCCATGTAACAAAAATACTTTTAAGGAGTATGGCTTAGGCGAAGAAAGAACTTTAGAGCAATACGAATTATATTCAGGAATTAAATTTAGAGATCAAACCGTAACTAATAGGTGTCAACAAAACATTTCTCCTCCTGGAACTGAAAAGGATTCAATATATGAAATTAAAAAGAATTATAGTTTTAAGATAAACAAGAATGATTTTATTTATGATGATTATGTTTTTGCTATTATTATCATAGAGAATTCTAATGGTGAAGTGGTGCACAATGACATGATAAAAAAAGACGAGATTCAAGCGCTCAAGGGACACTCTAAATCATTCGTTCAGGTAAATAGACAGCTTGTGATAAACAACCCTCTTAGATACCTTATATGGCCCTATAGTCAAAGACAAGGTTGGGGAGATAAACTCATCAGTTATTTTTAGTAAATTTGTATAACTAAAGAACATATCATGGCACAAGAATTTACACTTACTTATAGCGAAACTTCAAAGGGATGGCCATCATTCTATTCGTATATACCTGAATTTATGATGGGAATGAATAACTTTTATTATTCTTTTTCTGGTGGTAACCTTCATCAACACAACACCAATATTGTTAGAAATAACTACTATGGAGTGCAGAGCTTTTCTTCGATAACAAGTGTATTTAATGAAGAGCCATTAACCAATAAAGTATTTAAGACCTTAAATCTAGAATCTGACGCGGCATGGAGATCAGTTTTGACTACAGATATTGGGAACAATGGTCTTGTTGATGCTGCTTGGTTTGAAAAGAAAGAAGGAGATTGGTTTGCATTTATAAGATCAGCAAGCAGTTCACCAGCAGCTTTAACGGAATATGCATTAAGGTCTATGAATGGTATAGCTCAGAGCTCATCCTTTACAGGAACAGGTGTTGCTACTGTAATAAACTTTGATGCAACAGTTAATATAGGTGATATAGTAAGTACGGGTGATAATCTTTATTCTGCCATTCCTCCTTACACAACTCCAACTTTAGTTGGAACAATAAAAAACATAGAGGTGGATTTATCTGCTAATGTTAATCGTATTACTGTAGATGCAACAGTCTCTGGAGGCGCAGTCCCTGTAACTCAAGACTCTTTTATTTTGTACATAAAAAATCAAGAAGCAGAGTCACACGGAGTGCTGGGACACTACATGGAATTTACACTTCAAAATAATTCAACGGTAGCTACAGAGCTGTTTGCTGTAGAGTCTGAAGTCATGAAAAGCAATCCTTAAAAATTAGTATCTTTGTTACTAAATGGAATTTAACATAAGACCGTTAGGGGAGACGGACTATGAGGATATCCTCGTAGGCTGGTGGAAGGACTGGAAATGGACTCCACCCCTTAAGGACTTCCTGCCAAGTGATGGCAAGGGAGGCGTAATGGTTTTAGATAATGATATACCTGTTTGCGCAGGTTTTGTATATATGACAAATTCAAAAGTAGCTTGGGTAGATTGGATCATCTCTAATAAGGAGTATAAAAAGAAACCACAGCGTCAACAAGCTTTAAGTTTACTCATTAAAACATTAACAGACACATGTAAAAATAGCGGGAATAAGTTCTGCTATGCACTGCTTAAAAACAAAAGCCTCACTAAAACATATGAGGATCTTGGATACATAGCAGCAGACAGTTACTCACAAGAAATGATTAAAAAATTATAGTATGGCAGCAATAACGTCAGCCGTTATAGGTATTGGAAGTTCAGCAGTATCTTTTGCACAAGCAGCAAATCAAAAAGGAATACAAAAAGACGCAGAAAAAGCTGCGGAGGATGCGCTTAAAGATGCGAGATCTAAATTAAATCAAAACTTTTATGAAGGTCTTGATTTAAATCTTACTGCTTATGATCAGGAGCGAGATGCGTTAGCTGGTGTTGCTTCAGCAGCTATACAAGCAGGTCAAGCAGGAGAGCGAGGAGCCGGAGCAATGGCCGGAAGAGTTCTTCAGGGTGTTCAGCAGGGTGAGCAAGATATAACCAATAGACAGGTAGGTAAAATGGAGCAGCTTGAAAAATTGGTAGCTGGTGAAGAGTCTAGGCTTAGAGATGCACAAGCTAATATCGACATGAACATAGCGACAGGAGCGCAAGAAGCTGCGGCAGAAGCTGCAATAAATTCTGCATCTGCTTTAAGCGGAGGTGTTCAAGGACTTGGAGATGCTTCAGCAGGTTTTTTAAAAGCCTCTGAGCTTTATGGTGACAGTGGAATTGACCCTATTACTGGTAATCCTAAAAGTTTTGGCGATTATAAAAAAGTTGGAGGAGAAATGTCAAGGAGTGATTTTAAAGGTATAGGAGGAGGAACTGAAGTTGGCAAAATATTTAATAAAGCCGGAGAAGGTCTTAAAAAAATGTTTGAGGGTGTAACGGGTATATTTAATTAAAAATAATGGCAACATACTTTAACTACAAAGGAAGAGAAGGTAAGGATCAAGTAAACTGGCAGGGTATTACTAAAGGCATTAGTGATAACATTACTAAGATTCAGGGTGAGCGACAGCAGCAGAGAGTAGATATTGATAAAAATATTACAGAAAGTTTAGAATATGCAGCAAATAAACCTCAAGGTCAAGACACTTTACAAAATGGAATAATATCAGACTTTGCCTCTCAAGCTGAAGCAACACTACTACAAGCTCAAAAAGACTTAAAAAGCGGTAGAATAAAGTTAAGAGACTTTACTGCTCTTACTAATAACTCTGTTTCAGGAACTAAAAAAATGTTTGCGCTTTCTGAAAAATATCAACAGAATTACAAAACAAACATGGAGAGGCTTCAAGCGGATCCAAAAACTGGATTAACAGCAGGAAGCGGAATATCAGCTGTTCTAGGTTCAAACCTGGAGGCCATGGGGAATATGGTTAACACCAAGTATTTTATGGATCCTAAAACAGGCGAAACTTTTATCGCACAAATGGCTAAAGACGGAGACTCAAACACTAGAGTTATAGACGGAAAAGCTATGTCTCTTATGAATATTTCGGAAGCGGAAGGTCTTATAACTAGACAGATAGACAGATACCAGGCGGGGACTGTGTCGGATGGATTATCAGAAGCTTTAGGTCGTGATGTTGCGGTTGTTAGAGGATTGTACCCAGACATAAAAACAAATGAAGATGCTTTTTCTAAGCTAATCACTAGAAAAGCTGATGGGACTATAGACTATGATAACCTACCCTCTGCTGGTAAAGCTATAATGTTAAATATTCAGGGAACCATGAGTGAAGATATACAAGTAGCAAGCATGCTATTTGACACTATGGATGGGTATATTATGGTGGGTCAAAACCAAGACGGTTCATTTATTAACCTCAATAAAACAAGAAATGATAAGGGGGAGATGGTAAATGAAGTAATAGATGAGCTTACAGACAAAACTATTCTTATGAAACAGGATGATCGTAATCAGTATCAACCTGACTTTAGCGGAGAGCGAGGCATGAGACAAAGGAGAGCTGCCGAAAATGGAGTTCTATCCATGATGGAAGACAACCTAGACACTATAGAGGTAGCGACTGTAGATAAAGGAATGAATGATGCTCAGAAAGAAGCGGCTAGACTTGCTAGAGAGAAACTTAAGCTAGATAAAGAAGAAGGAAAGGGAGGAGAAAAAACTGCAATGTCAAATCTTACTAAACTTTTTTATGGAGGAGAAAAAGATGCGGCGGCAGCAGCTCAATTTATAAGAGGTTTAGATAAAAATGAAAACTTACAAATAAAATTAGATGGAACTAATATGATTCTTACTAGAACATTAGAGGATGGAAGTACGGAAGTCGAAACAATATCAAAAGAAGGTGGTATTAGAAACTTTATCGAAAGTGCATCTACTTTTTTAAATTTAGGTATTGATGATGTTCAAAAGGCAATGTCTGCATCGGGGGCTTTAACAGATAAAGATGGAAATGATCTTGTTATGAATCCAATTTCATTAGATTCTTCTTCCGTTATAAATAAAAAAATATCTACTATAGATCAAATACAGGATAAAATAAACACAGACGTAAATAATTTTGCAATAAGTGCGAACCAAGTAAAAGACGAATCTAAATTAAGAGAAACCTTAGCGCCATTAGTGGCTCAGTATGGAATTCAAGTTTCTGAAGAAGAACCAGGAAGCGATGTTATATCATTTACTATATCAGGAAGAGAGCCTTTAACAATACCATTAAAAAACGTTACTCCAGAAATAATAAAAGAAGCTATTAAAGGATTAATTAATAGTGATGTAAATAAAGATACTCTTTTAAGTTATAAAGCTAAACTCCGAAATACTACAGCAGTTCCAGCTGCTGGAGGAGCTGGAGAGACCGGTGGTAACGTTAGAGGAGATTAAAAGAATAAAAAAAATGGATGAACAGTTATTAAAAGATCTTTTAGCAACAGCTCAAGAAAATCAATATGATTGGGACGTAATAATGCCAAAGTTTCCTGAGCTTGCTAATGTAGATCTTCAAGTTTTAAAAGATTACGCAGAAACAGCAAAACAAAAAAACTATGACTATGGAGTTATAAACCCTTTGTTTCCAGAATTGTTTTCTGAAGATCCTTCAAAAAAAAAACCCGATTTGGAATCAAATGGGGTCGATGGTTCTTTGGAGCAACTTACAATTACTGAACCCGAAACTGCTATTCCTGTTGATCAGGAAGAATTTCCCGTACAATCTGAAATAACAATAGCTACTTCTGATTCTGCTTTAACACAACCTGCACAAGTTGAAGAGACAGAAGGAACTGAAAGCATTACTCCTGATTTAATGACTTATGAGGAAGAGTTTGTAGTTCCTAAATTAAATTATGAGTATGGCGATCAAGGGTTTACTTTTGAAGAGTCTGGCCCATTAGGTGATTCAATGATTGTTACAGCTAATAATAATGAAACTTTAGAAGTTAATCTAGATGTATTTAGAGACTCTAGTAAATCTTCAGAATCTGATGCATTAAAAGAATTTATAACAAAAAATAAAAGTCAACAAGGATTAAACCAGATGGAGTCTGAGTATATGTCTTCCAAAAAGAAATTCTATAACGAGAAAGAAGTTGATAATGCTATCAAAGATATAGGAGAAAAAACGACGGCGTATGCACAAGAAGTGCAACAGTATCTAGCAGATAAATCTTTGTTAGATCAGGAGATGGAAGCAATTTCTAATTTAACCAACGCTCAAAGAATAAAAAAAGACAACGAAATAAAACAAATAATTCAACGCTCAAAAGAATTAGCAAAAACAAAAAAAGCATTAATTAAAGGTCAATCCGTTCTTATAAACAATGAAAGAAATTTAAAGGTTGCTGCCGGTAAATACTTTGATATGTTATCAGAGCAGGGAACCGTAGGAGGCGCTAGTTATAATGCTTTCTTAAAAGGTGTCGGTAGAATAGCGTCAGGAACAACAAGTTATGGGGTTGATGCATTAGTGTCAGCGCTTCCTTATGCCGGAATGAAACCAGAAAGCTACAGACAAGAGTTTGCTAAAATAGCTAGAGAAAAAGGTTTAGATGTTCCTGAGAATATAAATGAAATGAATGAAGAGGAATTAAAAAATTTCTATTCAGAAGTAACTAGAGTAGAAGATCAAACAACACAATCTACTACCGGTCAAACCATTAAAGTTGGTGAAAAAGAAATAACATTTGGTGATGACATAGAATCATTGATATACGATAAAGCTAAAAAAACCGTTAAGTTTTCAGATGATGTTGGTCTAGGAAAAGGCCAAGGATTATTAGAGGACATTAGAAATGGTGCTGTTGAAGCTCTTGGGGACAAAGGGGTGTCTGAACAATATGATCAATTAATGCGCGAAGGTTTTTGGGGCGGTGCATGGTTAGGTCTCATGGAGTCTATACCTGCTATGATTGCGCCCGGAGGCGCAGCGGGAATGGTTGCGCGTACTGCAATGATGTTTAGTCAAGTTTCGGATCATTATGATGAAGAGATGGATAACAACCCAGAGTTTAAAGATATTACCGAAAACGAAAGGGCTGCATTTAAACTTCCAGTTGGTATTGTAATTGGCGCTTTAGAGGCAATAGGCTTGAGAAACGCATTAAAACAATCTGGAGTTTTAAATAAAATATTACTTCGTATTGCGGGCAAAACACCGAAAAATGTTTCGGGAAAAGGTTTTACGGAAGTGGTTCGTAGTGAGATTGATAATATGTTAGCTAGAGGCACATTAGTAGTCACTGCTGCAGGGTTAGCAGAGTTTGAAACTGGAGCTGCTCAAGAAATAGCGGATATAGGAGCCAAAGAACTTTACAACTCTTACAAGGAAAAAGAAATGTTTGTAACTCCTAAAAGTTTTGCAGATGGTGTAAGTCAAGTTCTAGTAGCGGGAGCGCAAGAAGCTGTAGGTGGTTTTGTTATTGGAACTCCAGGAGCTATTGTTGCTGCTGCAACAAAAAAAGATTTTACTCAAGTAGATGACGCTACATTTAAAATGTTTGAAATATTAACTGAACAGGATGACAGTTCAAGATTTACCTATGCTGAGTATAAAAATAAAGTAGCCAATCCAAACGATAAGATGACTAAGGAGGAAGCTGAGGCTGAAATAGCTTTATTTAAAGAAGTTCAGGGATTAGTACGACAAATACCTACTGATTTATCAACTGAACAGAAGAAAAAATCTTTAGGGTTAATGTTAAATCGACAACAATTAGAGAACTCTAAAGCTGGAAAAGATCCAAGTTTAACTAAAAAGATAGACGAAAAAATTGACAATATAGACAAGCAATTAGATGGCATATTGTTTACCAAAGAAGCCGAAGTTGCGGATGATGCTATTCCTGATATGGAGCAAAAGGATGATAGCGTAAAACAAACACAAGAAAATAACTTAACAGAAGATCAACAAGATATAGATTCATTTTTTGGAGACGAAACAGAAGAAACAACCGAAACAATTGAATCTAATCTAAGCATTAACCGAGCGGGTGAAGTAATTGAAAAGTCTGCTGATAATATATCTCGCGAAAATACTGTTATAAAGCTGGCTAAACTAGGAGCTAAGTCTATTTCAAAAATACTTCCAAACACTAGAATAATATTGCACGAATCAAACGAAGAGTTTGAAAAGTATGCTGATCCGGGACAAGGGCAGATTGTAGGCAATACAATTCATATAAACTTGTCGAACGCAGAGTCAATTACAGTGCCACATGAAATATTTCACGCAGTATTTTTAAGTAAAATAAAAACAGACCCTAGAGCGGCAGCAGTTGCAGAATTAATGGTGAAGTCTGTTAGAAAAACTTTGCCTAACGAATCTGAACTGGCTAAAAGAATAGACAAATTTGCCGCCTCTTATCAGGATGTCAGTGAATTACAAAACGAAGAAAGATTAGCAGAGCTCTTCGGCATTATGGCGACAGAAAAAACATACAGTTCATTGCCTACACCTACCAAAAATATTATAATAAAATTTTTAGAGGACATCGCAAAGACCATAGGTATTGATATAAACATATCAGATTTTACTAAAACTGACAAAGAGGTAATAAATTTATTAAACACTTTAGCTAAAAAAGTAGGCACAGGACAAGAAATCACCGAAGGAGATGTCGAAATATTAGAGCAAGGAGAATTAATAAAAGAGGCGGATGGTATTATTCCAGATAATATAGAAGATGATGGTCCATCAATAAACCTACCGAGGCAGCGGCGAGACGATCCTTTTCAAATAAACTATGGTGCAATCGACTTTAAAAACGTAAAGCGTGGCAGTATTAATGAGTTGTCCGGAACAAATGCTTTTGTTTTTGCAGCAGACAAAGCCACTTTTGGAAGGATAAAAAGCCCTACAGGGTTAGAGTTTGATTTTTATGGCGGTTATTTATATCCTTACGGCACGCCATACGGGTGGGCTTTTACAGAGAAAATTGCAGCTCAAAAAATATTAAACAAGGTAAAACAGAGTGATGGGGTGGGCCTTGTCATGTCTCAAGTCCCTGATGGTATTACAGGAAGTTTTCGGTTTTTCCAGTATCTAAATGCAGAAATAGCACATGCTATTAATAAAGGAGTAAGCCCGCAAGAGCTTTTAAACTATGTTAATCAAAAATTAAAATTAACTGAAATTTCTTCAGCCTTAAAAGCTAAAGGACTTCCAGGTCAAATTAGCAACTTAGATGAGTTAAATACTTTGATGCCGTTTGAAGGGGAAAATAAAATATCCTATTTATCTAGAGGAACTTTTGCTAAAACATTTTTTAGTGCAGAATCTGCAGATAAGTTTGGAATACCTCCAATCACACCAACTGCAAAAGTTGACGTGGGTGTTTTAGACTATGTTAACGCTCCAAGTTTAAAAGATGTTGGTTACGGAGATATTATTTCGGCAATTCAATTTGACAAAAACTCAGACATAATAGAAGTAAGAGAAGGCGATCCAGGATATCATCCCTCATATCCTTATACTATTTCAGGAAAACCAATTATGGTTTTTAATAATGCGGTCGACGTAAGAAAAGTATATCCTAACGCCGTGCCGGCAGGTCCAGAAAAAACTGCAGCTCGACCAAAGGGGGTTAACAAAACTCCTCTAGGCCAAAGAGCCAAACCTCAAGCGGCAAGATCAGCAATGGGCGGACAGTATATTGCTAAGGTGCCGGATAATATAGATACAAAAGGCGGTCCTAAAATAAGAAAAAGACAGCGTCGTACTATTGAACAAGTAGCTCAACAGTATAATATGGATGCTACAACGGGATTTATTCCAAAAACGGCTAATCTTTCGCAGCTAAGAAAAGCAGTTGAGCCTTTTGGGTTAAGCGCTCAAAGAAGTCGTCCAGGTGAAAGAAGCGGAGGAGAAAGTTTATTTATAACAGAAAATGGAAAAAAAATAAATCCTTTTAAACGAAAGTCTAGACAAAGAAGATCTGTAATTGACTATGTAAATGAAGGAAGAGACGCAGGTTTTAGAGATGAACTAATTATAGATTATTTAAAAAGAGTTCGCAAATTAAAAATTAAGGATATCCGTGAAGTTATGGATATACCTATGGGTATTTCTATGTCTCTACCTAAAAGTTTTACAAATATAAAAGGAGGTTCGGTGGCAGGTCTTAAACTATTTAAAAAAATAGAAGCTTTTAGAGATAGAGAAAGAAAACTTAATAAAAAAAGAAAAAATAAACTGTCTGAAGCTCAGATAATGACCAAGGCAATTGAGTTCTTACAGTCACAACCTGAATATAAAAACGAGGGTGACACGTTTGTTTCTAAGGGAAAAACTAAATTTAAAGCTGGTATTTCCACACAACAAGTATTAATGGAAAATGATCTTCAAAAAACTTTAGATCAAAGACCAACTCAAGATATGGCTCTTAGGTTAAAACTTGCAAGAGCTATGATAAAACAACGCGCAAAAGGAAAAAGAGATTTGCAGGCTATCAAAAGAGAGGTGCGTAATTTTATTAGAAAAACATTACCTACAGATGTTTATAGTTTATCAGAGATTAAGTCCTTAATAAATGAAGTAACTGAGGCTACGGAGCAAAACATAGAAAATGTTTTAGATAAAGTTGTAGATTTAGCTACAACTAAAAACAATAAATCGTTAGACTCTAAGATTAAGAAACTTTTAGCTAATAAATTTATTACAACTAATTACGGGAGAAAAGTAGGAAAGACAGTAGATCAATCTACTCGTGATCGTTTAACGGCTATTAAAAAATCTTTAGCTAATGAAAATGCAACGGGACAGGAGATAGATAAAATAAATGAATCTTTAAATAAAAAATTTAACGAACTATTATTAGACCCTGATCCGTCACAAGACGTGGTTAATAAAATGATTGATCTTCAAATAGCTATTAATATTAATAATGCTCAAAAATTAGAAGACACAAACATACATAAAACTGAAGCTTTAGACTCTGCGTTAGTTGAGCTTGTGGCTTTAGTGGGTCAGGGTAGAACTCTTTTACAGCAGGAATTAGACACGGCTTCAAAAGGATATCGAGACCAGATGAGTAAAGTTTATGAGGCTATTACTGGACAAAAGATTGATTTAGAATCAGAAGATGCTACTGAAATACTAGAAAGACAAAAAAATATTAGGGTTAGCGAAAGAGAAAAAAATGAAGTTCAAAAAAGAATAAGAACATCAATAAAAAATATTTTTAGCAAAATAGAAGAGTATGTATTTGGAAGTGCTGAAGCTATTGATGGTCTGATGGATAGAATAGATAATCTTCCCGGAGATGTGTTTGGAGGGATTACGCAAAAATTGGTTACCGATAAAGTTGATGCTTCTTCAAGAGCCTATAAAGGTAGAATGTTAGGCTTTGATAATTTATTGAGAGATACTCTTAGAGAATACTATGGAAAAGACTGGGCTAAAAAATCCAGAAGATTTAGAAGGGATAAATTTGAATTTGAAATAAGTCAAGGAATTGTTAAGCGCTACACTCAGGACCAGATGTATTATCTCTATAATCAATATAAAGATCCGTCATCTCATCCAGCATTCCAAAATATGTTTGGCAAAGATTATGCTAAAGTAATGAAAGAAATAGAAAACACTTTAGAGCCAGAGGTTAAAGAGTTTGCGGATTGGCAAGTAGACGTTTATTTCCCAATGGTTTATTCTCATTACAATAAAACGTATAAAAAAATATACAGAACTAATATGCCTTGGTCTCAATATTATTCTGGTAGATTATTTAGAGAAGGAATAGAGCCTACTCCTATGGACTTGTTGGCAAATAGCAGCGTTTATAATACAGCGGTTGGCTCTCCCTCCACATTATTAAGGCAAAATTCTAAAGCAAAAATACTTCCAATGAATGGGACTGATGCTCTTATAACATACACCAAAGACATGGAGTATTTTGCAGCTTACGCAGAGACTGTAAGAGATATAAATAAAATATTTGATAATCCATACATAAAGTCAGCTATTAAAGAAATACATGGAGATTTTACATTTAAGCTAATAGATGACATGATAAAAAAAGTAGCTGCTAAAGGACGCAACGACTCTAAAGTCGCTTGGCTTTTAAACACTATGAATACTGCATTTATCTTTGCGCGTTTAGGACTTAGCCCTGTTATTATGATAAAGCAGCTTACATCTATACCTACTTATGCCATAGATATAGGTGCAGGGAATTGGATAAAGTTTGCAGCTAAAAATAAAAGTGAACAAGCTAAGGTATGGAAAGAAGTAAGAGATAACTCAGTCTATATGCAAGATAGAAGAAACAACAGCATCTTAAGACAAATAGAATCTTACAGTGAGTCAAGTAAATCAGAATTTTTGCCAGAACAAACAGGAATTTGGATAGAAGATTTTTTAATGTGGACTACTAAGTTTGGCGATAGAATGGCTATCATGTTAGGTGGGCTACCTAACTATTCATATTATAAGTCTGAATTTAAAAAGAAAAATCCGAATGCTACTGAACAGCAGGCTATTGATTACGCTATTATAAAGTTTGAAAGAGACACTAAAAGAACTCAGCAGTCAAGTGATTTGCAAGATAAAGACTATCTTCAGACAAGTGACCTAAGGGCTTTCAATATGTTTATGACAACTCCTAAGCAATATTTAAGAAAAGAAATAAGAAATGTTAGGAATTTAAAAAGAAAACTTACAGCAATGGACCGTAAAGCAGGAAAAGGCACTTTTACTCAGAATGCCTCTTCATTATTAATGTATCATTCTGTAATGCCCATGCTATTTCAATTTATCACAAATGGTTTGCCGGGTTTACTTAGTGACTGGGATGATGAAGACAGCTCCGACATGCTAAGAGCTGCAATGCTAGGTAATTTAAATGCTATAATTATAGGCGGAGAGATTTTAGCATCAATTGCTGACTCAATTCAAGGAAAGCCTTGGGCAAATGAAGTGACTTCTATCCCTATTTTTGAAATATTTAATGATTTAAAAACAAAAGTTTTTAATGTAGTTGAGGCTAAAACTAAAGAAAAAAAAGAAAAAGCAACTTATGAACTAATTCAATCTATAGCAACAACAGTTGGAATTCCAGCTAATCAAGTTAAAAGAGCTTTAAATAATTATCCTAAACTAACAGAATCTAAAGACTTCGGAGAATTTATATTACGTCTACTAAACTATTCTGACTATCAAATTAGTGGACCTGCTAAAAAGAACACCACAAAAAAGAAGCAAAGTAAAATGACGCAGCGTGAAATGAAGCTAATGTTTCCAGATTTATATAAAGAAACGAGAGACTTAGAAGATCCAGATATGAAAAATATGGAAAAAGAAATGAGAGATCTAGAAAAAAACATGTTAGAAGATTTATATAATTAACTATGCCATTTAGAAGTCAAGCACAAAGAGCGTACATGCACAAGAACCTACCAGAGATAGCTGAGAAGTGGGAGAAGGAGACAACCTCAGGGACATTGCCTAAGCGCATACATCCTAAAGAGAAAACTCCTAGCCTACTCACGCAGCGCAGGAGACGTAGAAAGGTTAGGGAATAGCTAAGTACAATAAATACATAATGATCATCATGAACATTACTGCTACTAAATATTCGTAATCGGGTTTAAATTTCATCGGTAACTGATTCGCTAACACCCTTAAGTCTTCTTGATAATACATTCACTGAGGTCTTTACTTTAGAGTAATCCTTATCAATAAGAGACTCGTAGATGTCGTTTAGGGAGCCGTGTAGATCTTCCATTACAAAGTTGATGCTCTGTATCCGTTTCTTTTCTACGGGTGGGATATCATTCATGCCCTCTAAGTTATAAAATTTTTTATTAAAAAAAAATACATCGGCTATGCTTTGGTGACCACCATGTTTTTATTATAGTAGTCTAGGTATTCATCTGAGCTTATTTCTACTAAGTATTCAAAGACCATATGGTTTGTATTGTCCACGCTCATAAGATAGAAAAAAGGATCATCTCCCCTGGTAACACCGCAAATATCAAAGCATTCATCTGGTGCGCTAACGTAAGCATTCTCCACAAACTTTTCTATTTGCATAACAATTTGAACAGACTTAAACAGCTCTAAGTTCATTAAGTCTAAAGCAAAATTACTTTCAAAAGTATATAAGAAGCCATCTGCCGTTTCTCTAAGCGCCTCTGAAAATGTCTGCTTTGAATCCATGTTCTCTTAATTCTTTTATTCTATACTCCTGGAGCTTTGATACGCGCCCCTTGCGTGTTTTTACTTCTAAAAATAATATCTCCTTATCAGGATGTAGCGCTAACAAGTCAGGTATACCGTTCTTGTTGGTCTTAATTAACTTAAGCACATAATATCCTTCTGCCTCTAACTCCTTAATCTTTTTAGATTGAACTTGTTGTTCGGTCATTTATAAATCTTTCAACCATGAGCTATCCCACAAATCATTGTCAGTTAAATATTTAGGAGACAGAAGAGGATAAAAAACTGTTGTCGGTTCTCCATAATACCATTCTGTTTTTATTGTATAGTCATTATCTCTATCCATTATAAATTTAGTAAATCTTTTCTGAAGTGATTAAGGGTGTAATCCTTCTTGTTAATAACTGCCTTATAGATCTGGTCCTCTATACCTCCCTTAGAGAAGATCCAATAGACCTCATTGTGCGTTCGGTCTTTAGTGGTCATCCTATCGCGAGACTGCCAGTAGCTAGTGGCACTGAAGTCAATGTTGTAATAAACCAAACACTCTGCTTGCTTTAAACTTATACCCTCTCTTCCGCTCACAATTTGAAGAGCTACAGATTTCTTACTGTTAACAAATTCTTTTAGCTGGGTGGTAAGATTGTCCTGAAAAACTTCTTGAAGTGCCTTGAGCTCCTCCTTGAACTTATAGAATATCCCAATCTTTTTGCCCTTGAACCTTTCTTTTATGAACTGCGCTTTAGTCAGGTCTAGCGTTCTAGAAGCTCCGCTCTCAAACTTTACCGTTCCAGAGTAAATCTGGTGTAGCTTCATCATTAGCTTAACGGGCGTGTCAGCCAGTATAACCTCCTCCTTGCCCTCCACAACCAAGTTCTTCTGAAGCTTGGCAGCCACGTTGTATGTCAGGGGGCTCATTTTTACGTGCAGTATATGTTCGTTGGTCTGAACTTTGAAACCTGCCTCCTTCTGACTGTAGGCTATAAAGAAAGGTTGCATGGCATCCATGATGCTAGGGAGACCATTAGAGTAGTCACGAATATACATTCCGTTTATAGGTCTCTGGGTTACGTTCACATGTTCCGCGCAGAACTTATAGAAGTTCACAAACCTTTTGAATGGGTTGCCTGGTATGGCATAAATCTGGTGGTACATCTGACTGTACGACTCAGGCGTCGGAGTTCCAGAGAGAAGGATAACAAGCGGATCATTCTTCTGAATAATTATTCTTACTTGCTTAGCCCTCTTGCTTGGCTTTGGGAATGCTCCCATAGAATGCGCCTCGTCTAAAACTACTAGGTCGAAGCTACCCTCAACCTTATGTAGGCTCTCGTAGTTAATAACCTCAAGCGTAAACTTAGGCTTTAACATCTCGTAGTCAGACTCGATGGAGCTGATGGCCTTCTTCTTGGTAATAAACAGAACCCTCTTGGCTCCCATTTGAGTAGCCATACCTAAACTTGTTAGGGTCTTACCGGTTCTTACCTCCATTGCTAGGTAAACAAATCCATGCTCGCCAAGAACGTCTACACCTTTAGTTATTATTTCCTCCTGATAATCTCTAAATTCCATAATTAAAATTCTAAATCTTGTTGTATCACCCCTTCAGAACGCGGTCTGATTCTTATAATTTTACCTTTAGAGTCTCTTTTAATTGCTGGCTCTATACCTTGCGTAAAAACAGAGTATATAACTAACCATCTATAAAAAGCGGTTCTTGATATTGTTCTCTTGCCATGACTAGCATAGTCAGGATACATTTGAATAAACTCATGGTATAGAGTATCCATATGCATTTCGGTATTTACCATAAGTGACTGATTCTTATCAAAATCATTAAGCAGTCCGCACCACTCAGCAAAGTCATAGTTAGTGTCCGCAATAAATAGCCTAGTCTTAAGGTTCTTCTGCTCACTCTTTACTAAGCCTCTTTTTAGGTAAAGCTGTATACACATGATCATGTAGTTATCAAATAGACACCACTCTGCTTGATCCCACCCTCCAAAAAGATACCTTCCGAACTCTTCCATCGGGGTCTTGTTCTCGTTGTAGTGCTGATAAAGTTCTATCTCCCACTTACGTCTTACAAAGGAGCTACCGCTTCCCTTAATAGCATAGTTAGTCGTGATGGCTATCTTCGGACTTTTACTGAAAGGTATCTTGATAGCGTCCTTGTTCTTCTTCTCTAGGGTCAATCCCTCTGTGACAACTGAGAACAGTCTCTCAAAGTCAAAGTATTTTTTTACATCATCAAAGACTATTATCTGAGTGTCTACAGATACGGTCTGATAAGGGAAAGACTTCTCAAAAGCAAATGCTTTACCATCTATAGTGGCAACCTTCTTCATAGAGTTTATGGCTTGAAACCAAATACCTTTTCCCGTACCTCCGTTAGCGGTCTCTGAGATTACTTCATCATTTAGTATTACTGCGGGGCAGTAGGATATGTTCTTATACCCGTGAAGCATGAACCCAATAGTAGATTCCATTGTGGTTATCCTGTCCTCTTCTTTGTTACAGATGTTACTAATGAATTGCTTATAGTCACCGCTGTTTACTTCGCAGCTTGTGTAGGTTCTATTGATGATATGATTCTTCCACACGTATCCATTTAACTCAAGATAGTCAATAGGTATAACCTCATCCTTTGTAATCTTAATCGCGCAGTTCTCGTAGTACAGGTAGCTCTCATCCACCGTGTCCTCGATAAAGTAAATGTCAATGGTATCTAAAAGGGTAAGGAACTCTTCCTTGAATAGTCTTGTCTGATCCGCAAAGTAATTATAGATCGACATATCATCTTGAGTGATCAGGTGACCCAATATAAAATCTTTAATTTCCTTCTCGTTAGTGTTGTCTATAAGGTTGTTGGTGACCTTAACAAACACATAGGTCTTCTGGTCCTCTGGACAGAACTTATAGAAACCATTAGCCTCTAGAAACTTCTTAAATATTAAAGGTAGTGCCTTTACAATTCCCTTATCACTCTTAGTCCAGAACTTGACTGAGTTATCCTCCTCAGCTTTCTCTACTACGGAGTCTATGAGTTCTTCGTCTAGTCCAGACTCCTTTAGTTCTTGACGAATAGCTTTTTTTGAGTCTCCGCGTCTTAGCTTTTGTTGTATCTGACTTACCTTCTCCTCATCCTCGTAGTACTTAGTATTAAAGTTGCCCGTGTTAGAGTATGCAGACTTGATTGCTTTGCCTATCTCTGAAGAGGTAAAGCTAGAGCTCTGATACTGGTTTAAAACTATGGATGCCATGTTCTGTGATACTCCAAAATCGTTGAAGGCCATTGCAAGTATAAACGCATTGTGATTGCGCTCACCCTCATTCATAGGATACTTTTTGTTCCACCACTTAATCAGGATCTCTACAATTTTATTCTCATCTCTTATAGGTATAGTCCTAACATCCTTCTGAACGCTAACCTCTTTATATTCTAGATCCTCAACCTTTTCCCACTCAATAGCATTCTCATTTATTGCTATCAAGGGATCGTAGCTTTCATAACACACCCTACTAATGTTCTTGGAGGTCTTATCAAAGTACTCAGAGTTAAAATACTTCTCTAGTGCTATAAAGTATCCAACATGGTTGTCGGCAATGCGAGGGATCTTTACTAAAAGTTTTAGTCCATTCCCTGAGGGAGATATAAAAGCTGAGTACACATATTTGTCTTTTGAAAACTTAGCCTTGTCCTTTAACAATGTTGATTGCTTTGCGTAGCCATCAAAATCTAAACAGATTAAACCACTATGCTCCTGAAGAGCAACGTCTGCTCTTTTATTAAACTGTCCGCTGAAGCAGATTGATGGTAGTTCTTTTTTATATTCATTCCTTTTTGACTTGTCTTGTTCGGCTCTTATACTTTTAATTAGGTCTTTAGAGGCCCCATCCTTAATTCTTTGTAGTACTGAAACGACATCACGGAAGAAAGGAGTGTCAGTTTCTTTAATATTTTTAAATATAGTTACGGTGTGTGGTTGGTTTGTGCTCATTTTATGTTGGTTTATTATTGCATAGCCTTTCATTTGTAGGCATAGTGTTGGTTATGTTAGTTTTAAAATTAAAGTAGAACAATAAATATATAATAATAATAATATATATATAATAAAAGGGAAAAGTATTTTAACATTCAACACAAAAAAAAAGGGAGCAAGGCTCCCCTTAATTTGTGGTTAGTCAACTTATTTAAATAGGTCATCTATCTCTGCTGAGTTGTCAGCCTTAGGTTGAGGAGTATCAGTCTTCACATAAGGCTCAGTCATTTTCAAAGAAATCTTAGGTTCACCCGCTTTGGTTTTTCCTAACCATCCTCCGAACTCAACTTCCTTTCCGTCAAGAGTAGTTCCAGAACCTTTAAAATCAGGTTTTGATTCGTTGTCCTTGTACTTGTTTTTAAAAATTGTTGCTTTTCCGTTTTCGTGTTTGTAGTTATCAGCCATTGTATTAAAATTTAGAGTTATAGATTACTTGTTTTATATCATCGATTTTGTTCTCTCCATAGTATTTTTCATAGAGCTGGAGAGCCATCTCTACTTTTTGTTTTCCTTGTAGCACAGTCTCCTCTGATGCAGGGCACACATAAATCTCCCAGTAATACTCCTTAGTATTATTGTAGTACCTCTTGTTCTTATCCACCGCGACAAAAGTCATTGGCTTCTTGAACAAGGTCTGATATATGAAACACTGAGTATCGTAAAAGTATCGGTTGCGACCATCATAGATAAACTTCTGAATAGTATTAGCTGAAGTTGTCTTTAAGTCTATTACTATACCATCAGATATAATGTCAGCCTTTGCCTTAAAGGGGTGTCCAAATATCTCACCCACCATAGGCACCTCGTACTCAGCATCGTTGTGCGTTATTAACTTTGTCAATTGCTCATTGCGACTCAAGAAATTTACGATCATCTCCTGAATCTCTTCAGCCTCAGACTCTTTTAACATATACACAAGACCATGCTCTGCCAAGTACTCCTTATAAGCCTTGCCTCTGATCTCTGTATCCTTCCATATTGGGAAGTCAATTATTTTCTCAGGCTCAAGGATGCTCTGGTGGAAATACCTTCCCTTAACCAGATTCTCACTATCTTCAGGTCTACCTTTAAATTGTTTGAAGGTGTCCTCCTGGAGGTTCTTTATGTCTGAGTTGCTCATCCACTTTGCTCCATAGTCTCCGTAATAATCTTTATCATTACGGAGCCTCTCTATTGCTTTCTCGTTTTTTGTTTTAGCCATTGTATGCGTCTCTTAAATATTTAGTTGTCTTTGTGTTAAATTCATATTTCTTTTGAAGGCCCATTACAATCTTATTAAAAGAATGACCCTGATCTCTGTACTCTACCATCTTCTGAAGGACCACATACATTTCGTCATCTCCAATGTCTAGCGCAATACTCTTTGGTTTGGGAGCAGTTCCCAAGTCAAGGTTCTGTGGACTCGCTACCTTTGTTGGCTCTGGAAGATCCTCACCGGCATAGATATAATGTCCAAGACCATGCATCGCCACATTTTTAGTGAGACATCGCATTAGTGTTTTGTTGATATCAAAAGTTGTAGCGTTACTAAGTATAGACTTATTCTTAAAGTCAATTACTGGCAACCACATCTGTAGTGACTTACCCTCTATCGTTACAGTAGTATAACACATATAGCCAGTTCCCTCCACAAAATCGTAAGGTAAGTTGGTGTCTATGTTCCTATAAATACTATAGTTGGCATCTGGATAACGCTTTGCTACCTCGCCCCAAGCCCAAGCCCAAGATAGGTAAGTAAGGTTTCCCTTTGATTTAACGTGCGTACTGACATCTACTGCCGACAGCACTTCGAATACTGATTTTTTATTGCTCATAATTGTTGGTTTTAAAATATTCTGTTTTTCTCTGATAATCTTCGGTTATAAACCTCAACAATACTTTTTGAAGTATCGGTAGAGTTTGGATAAACTGTGAGTTTATATTTCTGTAATTGACTTATTAATCTTTTGACTTGAAAATTTTCGTTGTTCTTAACTATATTGGATAAAGGAATTACAAACTTTCTTGTTAAAGAATACATATGTATATAAGGTTCAAGACGCATTACCATATCTCTAAGTTCATTCCCTTTTTCAATATTTATCTTGTAGTTACCTTCTCTTAATGATACAGGTTTATAGAAATCATCTGAGTATATGTGTACCATTGTGGACAAACCCAATTTAGTATCGTTGTTAGCTAGAACATCATTCAAGTATACATAGTCACTAACACCTTTCTTTTGATAGTGATTTATATAGTCTTGTAATGACCACCCTCTTCTTACAATGTTAAGAGGAATTACATTTTCTTCTGTAGCACCGACTTTTACTTTGGCTGTGATAGGCATGTCTAAGGTTTTTAAGGCTTCAAACCTATGCTGACCATCTATAATTTGCCAAAACTCATTGATCGTTATCTCCTCCAGTAGTCCATGAGTAAGTATTGAAGCCATTAATCTTTTTACGTGCGCGTAATTAATGATCCTATTGGTTTGGTAGAACGAGAATTTCTCGTAGCTCCTTGATTGAATTACTTTAATTTTCATAATTGTTGGTTTAATATTTGATTTAATTTAGTTCTAATGCTATAGAATTTGTTCATTATATTTAATCGTCTGCTCCTTAATTGATCTATAGCTTTCAGCGAGACTTTGTTGTTCATTTCTTGCGCTATCTTTTTCTCTATTCGCGCAAGGGAGAGTTCGTACTTTTTTAGTGTTAACTTATACACTCCCTCCTTCCATCCCCTTATAAAGAATAAATAATACTCTTGGGGAAGTTCATCATAGAAGTCCATTCCTTTGGGAGAATAAATCTTTATTGAGGTCTTGTCCTTGATGATCTGCACACCTTTATATATATAGCACTCGTAATGTTTAGTGCTTAGGTTTACGCATTGACAATCATTCTTAGCCTCCTTAAATATTTTTTCTAACTCCTCCTTGAACAGAACATTCATGCTAGTCTACCTTGCTTAGCTTGTCAACTATAACCAGAAAGTCTAGGTCTTTATCTATTAAGTCTTTAATGGTATTGATGCCATAGTTAATAGCTGAAGTTCCTATGTCGTATCCCTCATCTGTCATATACTGATTGATGATTGATTTCTTTATACCTCTGTTGTAGCAGACATAAAAAAGAGTTTGTCTGGCAAGAACAACATCTGCAAATTTATTTTTCTTTAGCAGATCCTCCTTTTTTATTTTTGTGTGACTACAGATGTTGTCCACAAACTTGTCAAAAATGTGTTTTTTCATTTAAATAATTTTTGGAATAATGGGTTAAGATTGTTGTCATTAAGAATGGCACGATTAAAAACTTTAAAGTCATCAACCGAAGCAAAAGGAAGTTGAGGTTCCTCTCTCTGGACATTCTTAATAAATTTTTTGGATTGATATTCATCATCTATGAAGATATCAAAAGTACTTTTGTTGGTTAATTTTGGCATTTGATTTAATTTAATTTGATCAAATATAAGTATTATAATGCTTATATCCTAATCAATTATTGCTTTTAGGGAGTCCCTAACTTTTCCCTAAATGGGACACTTTTGTCCCACGATGGGAAGTCTATTTTACAGGTCATAAAAAAAGGGAACCCCATTTCTGAGATCCCCTTTTCAACAAACAAAACAACACTATCTTTTATTCCAGTAGCAGTTGTGCCACTTCATCTCCATTTTCTGTAATTTTTTTTTAGTTTTTTCTAACTCATTCCTGAGAGCCTCATTTGAATGCCATAGGAAGTCTGCGTTCCTTTCATCTACTATCGTTTCTGTATTTTCTAAGTTCATCTCTTATGTCTTGGTTTAGTTTATAAAGGTATATTATTTCTCTGGGTTTTGAAAGTGTGATCTTGTACTTAGATTTAGTGGAAACATATTTGTTTCGCTTGACCATCTGCTCTATCTCCTCTCTTATCTTCCTCTCATTGGTCATCAAATGCGACCAAAGAGCCTCCTCTCTACTTCTTTTTCTTTTCCTTATGACCATCTTTAGCCTCAGGAGTCTTAGTATTTTTTTCATCTTTGAATTGTTTGGTTAGCTTTTTCATCAACAGCTCCTGAAGTTCAGGACTGAGATTGGTGTTATCAAATATCATAATTGTTTTATTATTAGTTCATACAAAGAAGGCTTATCAATCTGCTCAATGCTGAGCAAATCATTAGTGCCATTCTCCCTCAGGGAAATATCTCGAATCCCATCTCCATCAACAGTAGCCTCAATGAATATCTCCATCACTGCTCCCGCTCTTCGCCTATACATAGTTTCTATTAAAAAGGCAACATGGATATTCTTACCATACCCATGTCTCTTGCCAAAACTTTTCTTTAGCTTCATGTTAAATCTCTTGCGTGTTCATTCAAGTCATCCTCCATCTGATCATGAAGATAGTCATTATAAAATTCCATAGGTATAGGCTCTGAATTTATGTATGCCTCAGTCACTTCCAGGTCTGCACTTCCAGGATAATCCCACTCACTTGGTTCCCACTCGTAAGTGTAATCAATAGAGAGGGTATACTCTTTTTCTACCCTCTGATACGTTGCTCTTAACTTCATTTTGATTCGCTTATTAAAACTACTATTACTATAAATAATAATCCGCTTATTAGCATTATATATCCCGTTATCATTTCTCTTGTAATTTAGTTAGGTTCTTTTTAATCATATTAATTGTATCGCACACATACTCTTGTAGGTGCTCGGTATCTTCAAAAGTAGACTCCTTTTTAAAGTCAGCTTTTTTAATCTCTGAAAGAGAATCTTTTATCTCTTCTAAATTCTCTAGAATATCCACTCCCACATATCCTAAATCTTGCATCTGTATTATGTTCATAAATGTCCTCCAGTATTAAGTTTATCGCATTCATATCTATATTCAGACTCGTCTAATATTTTATTCATTGCTGAATTGTTATTTTGATTAGCATCATAGTCGCAACCAAAACCATATTCATATTCAGCTATAGATATTGCCTCATCAATTTGCTCATCAACATCTTCTCTGTCTTCCAGATAGTCTTGAAGATTATCTTCAGTTATTGTATCGGGTACTTCGATTTCTATCTCAGCGAATTTATGATACACGCTTCTTTGTTGGATTTTTACTTTCATTTTATTGTTGGTTTAATCTCTGAGAATATTCTCATTGCGAGCAAGTAGGAATCGAACCTACCCATGCACCATGTTGCTCTGTACTTTTTTTGGTACGTTATATACTTTTTTTAGTACGTTTTATAAATTCTATTACTGTTGGATATGTTATATCTATATCGCATTCTTCAAGAGTATAGTATATCCCTCCCCAATAATCATCTTCAGAATTACTTTCGATTCGACATTTACTTATTACTGGCATCAGCCAATCCCATGAGGAGTCAAACATCATATCATCTGGATGAAACACATTATCTTCGTTTTGATTGTTTTCATTGGTTGCTTTTATTACATCTCCAATATAGTATGCAGTTGTTCTGTCATCTACTACATCAGATTGCTGGGGAAATCCCATAAATTCTGCTATTAGTTTATTGTCTTCCATTGTTTGTTGGTTTAAGTTAATAATCTATTTGTTTGCATTTTAAGATTTTCCATTCATTGAAATCATCTTTGTATGCCTCTTTGAGTTCTTCTTCATTTTGCATGTAGAAAAAAATATCATCATCATCATCTTCAACATCTCCGATTTTAATGAACATGTAAGGTCTGATTTCTTTATTATCATGCCATTGAATTGTAGCACTATATACTTTTGCTTTCATGATTGTTGGTTTAAATTGTTTCTATAAATCTTGGAGTTTTAAATTCATCTTTAGCTTCTTTTCTTTTGCTGAAATCTGCATTTCTAAAATCTTTCCTTACAATTCTATTGCTTATTGGATCAACGTCAAAGGCACTAACCTTGTAAAATTTTCCATCACTTAAATCCTTATAGTAGTGGCTATAAATGTCAAATCTTTGTAATATTCTTTGTTTCATTTTATTGGTTTTTAAGTTCGGTTTCTTCATCTCCATCAGCATAACCACACGCCTCTCCATCTACGTTTGAGTGTGCGTTTGCTACATAATGTCCGTAGGCTCTCCACCATTTAAGTTCGCTAACCAATTGTTCTCTTGTATGTTTCATTTTATTGTTTGTTTAAATTAAAAAGGTAATTCTTC
>Ga0209535_1000293_pt1 | contig 34700 bp, 64 predicted proteins | sample LinPmetageLP28_FD_184041 | JGI IMG/M metagenome (GOLD analysis project Ga0209535, IMG submission 184041) | Marine viral communities from the Pacific Ocean - LP-28 (SPAdes) (version 2) | ecosystem: Environmental > Aquatic > Marine > Oceanic | place: Pacific Ocean | collected 2009-08-22
AAAAAAAGGTATTGAAACTATGGAGAAAGAATTAGGTGGTCAAAAGGCTAACTTAAATGCTATCTATGGTGCCTTACAACAAACTGAAAAACTTTTAAAGTTAAGTAAGGGAGAACAAAATGGTAAAAAAGTTTAAAGCATTTGTTAATGAAGAATCTGTAAAAGATTTTGAAGAAGATGTATTAGGCGAAACTCAATCTGAAAAACAGATTGATAAAAAAGAAAAAGAAGTAGAGGAAAAAAATGAAAACATTTAAACAACACGTGAATGAACACAGTTATAATGGTGGTCAAGTTGGCACTGCTACATCAAATTCAGTAGAAGATGGTGCTTCAGGTGCTCACAATATCCAAGACGCTGCTGTTCTTCAAAAAGTTAACGCATTTGTTGGTTCTATTGCCGAAAGGGAATACTTACAACCACAATTTGCAGTTGATGAATTAAAAGAAAAGTTACAAAGAATAGGTCTTACTTGTGGCGATTGCACACTAGAAGGACCAAGTGGAAAAACAACAGTTGAATTGAAACAATTTGGTGGAAGATTTGGTAAAGATACCGATGGTTCTGATATAAATGATGATGGTATATCTCATAGAAAAGAGGGTGGATTAAAGATGGAAGTATCTTATGAAACTCTAAAAACAGGAACATCAAAGGTCTACGCTAAATTAGTGTAGATTATGTTCAAAGAGATAACTAAAGATACTTGGTTGCTGTATGCACAGCAAAACTATGACAATCCTACTTTTGCAAAAGAGCAGGAATTTTATGATGACTTAAAAAGATTCAAGTATCTTAAAAGGTTATTTCGTAGATACACTTTAACGAGTGAAATAAAAGTAAGACTAATTGTTAATCACATTGTAGTTTTACAAAATGTTTTTGGTGTAGAGGCCGCTTGTGTATTATTATTATACAAGATAGACGAACAATACTGGCCAATACTAAAAACAGTTTTAATTCATTTAGATTATTTGTATCCACACGAACTAAACAATGTTCAAGTAGATGAGAGTATTAAAAAATTATTAAAGGAAATGTAATGGCAAATAGACCAGTTGATTTACTTATCGCATATAGAGTTATTAAAATGCTAGTAACACCTTTTGACAAGCAACCTGCTTTTAAGTATGGTATAATTGATAAAGATGGTAAAGTATTACAGAAATATAGAACTATTAAAGGAACATTAGAAAAGCGTTCCTATACTGTTTTACATAGGTTTGTTTTTAATTTAAAAAGATTACTTGCGAAAGTAGGTATTAAAGGTAAGTTAGGATCATTTGCAGTTGCAGCCGCTTTACTATTAAGAGAAAATAAAAAGTATGCAATACATAAAGACATAATAGAGTCTACTGTTATTACATATTTAAAAGACAACAATCTCTATGACGATATATTAAATGAAAGCAGAGAGATACCGGAAGTATTAACAGACGATAAGTTTGTTATGAATTGTTTTGGTGTTGATGTATTTGAAAACAATGGAGAATTAAAATCGGAGTTTGACTATGCCAAAACATTATAAAGAAATGATAGACGAGATCATCAACAAGATTGATGAAGACGCACCAGCTAATTCTGTTGCAGGTGGTGGTGTTGATATGGCGCCTAACGCTAAACACCCATTAACTAAATCACACGACAAATATAAAAAAGGTAATCAAAGAGATCCTTTAATGTTTGCTAAACCTCTTAAAAGAAAAATTAAAGAGAGTGATGACAATAACAATGTAGTATTAAGAGGTGTTATTAATAAGATAGAAAATATAGAAGCAGCACTTGACGAAAAACTAAATGGTAAAACAGAATTTAAAATAGAAGAAGAAAAAAAATACACAACTTTCAAGGACAAATATAATGGTTAAAACATTAAAAGAATATTTATCTACTGTAACAGTAGGAGGTGCAGGTGTAGTAAGACCTATGGCTTCATTGAGTGCAAAGGGTACAGACATTGGACCTAAAGGTAGTAGAGGTCGTGGTGTTGGTTTAGCCGCTTCAACTTTACCAAAAGCAAAATTAGAAATATCAAACAAACTAAAAGGTAAAGTTTTAGATAGAAAAATAGCAAAAGCAAAAGTAAAATTCAAATCAAAAGAGTTTTTAAAAAGACCTTAGGAGATATATGGAAATAATAATAAGTTTAGCAATGAAATTTTGGATGTGGACTATATTAATTATAGTAGCAATAGTAGGATCACTTATCAATTTACTTGATAAAAAGAAACCTAAATGTTATACATTTAAAAGTACAGCAATGCCTGTATTAAGACCTATACCTATCAAAACAAAAGGTAAAGGATTTTGGAAAGGAATAGCTTTGTGGTTACTCGGTGTCAGACATTGGGAACTTGCTGAAGACTATAACTACCAATTGAACGACAAAAAATTTGTAATACCTGCTGGGTTTACATTTGACGGCGCAAGTATACCTAAGTTTTTGCATCCGTTTTTCTCACCAGTAGGAGTGTTATTAATGGGAGGTCTTGTACACGATTATGCTTACAAGTATCAAACCTTATTAATGGAAGGTAAGAGAGAAACTTTAGGTGTTATATCTCAAAAAAGAGCAGATGAAATCTTTAGAGATATTAATATCAATGTTAATGGTTTCTATCTTATGAACTATCTCGCATATTGGTCATTAAGAATAGGTGGCTTTGTTGCGTGGAATGGGCATAGAAAAAGAAATGCCAAAATAAAAGGAGTAAAATAATATGTTTTTTACATTAGGAATAATTATAGGCATAGCAATCGGTTGGATCGCAAACGATAAGTGGGATTGGATCAAAGACAAAGCTGTGTTCTGGAAGAAATAATATGTTTGGATCAGTAAAAATATTTTTTATTGGTATAATTGCCACCGCTGTAATAGGCGGTGGTCTTTATGTGATGAAGTTAAGATCAGATAATGCTACATTAAAAGCAAATCAAATTAAACTAGAGTCTGCTGTACAAGATCAGCAAGAACTTATCACACAACAAAAAAACGATTTCAAAGATATACTTGCTGCTAATCAAAAGATGAATGAGTTAGTAAGTGTTCTTAAAAAAGACCTTGATAATTTAGACAAAAGGTTTAACAAAAAGAATAGAGATGTTGGCAAACTTGCAATTGCTAAAACAGAGTCTATTGAAAGAATAACAAACGGTGCTAGTGCATTGGCTACAAGATGTATTGAAATAGCAAGTGGCGCCGAATTAACTGAAGAAGAAAAAAATGCTACAAAAAAGTCTGAAATTAATTCAGAATGTCCTAGTATTGCTAATCCTAAGTATATTCCTTACTAATTGTTCGGGTGTCAAAGAGTTAACAATATTTAAGAAAAAGGTTGAGAGGGAGAAACTCAATCTGAACACACCAACTCCGTTAGAGTTAGAGAACTTAAAATGGATTATTATCACTAGTAAGAATGCTGAAGAAGTGTTTAAAAGACTAGAGGAATCCGGTATTGATCCTGTACTATGGGGTCTTACAGACAAAGACTTTGAACTATTAGCAAAGAACTTCGCACAAATTCGTAATCAATTGAAAATCACTAACGATTTGCTTGATAAATATAAGGAGTATTACGAACCAAAAACAGATGAAAAATAGACTAGACATATCAGATCAGACAGCAATTTCAATGCCAATGAAGAACTTAATCTCCATAGTGGCTGCCGTTGCAGTTGGCGTTTGGGCATACTTCGGTGTATTAGAGCGTATTACAATGTTAGAAACTAAAAGTACACTTGCAGAAAAAGACTTAACACAAGTAACTTCTACATTAGGTGCTGATATAGATAAGAATAACGAATTTAGAATCAAATGGCCGAGAGGCGAATTAGGTTCACCACCTGCTGACTCTGAACAATTTATGTTGATTGAACACATTGCAGGACAATTGGAAGCTGTTCAGGATAGAATGGAAAATATGATGAACAATGGGGTCAACATTAAGAGATTACAAGAGGATGTAAAAATCCTTAGAGATGATGTTGAGAAATTAAAAGATAGTAATAGACAAATTATCTATCAAAACGGAGAGAAGAAAGTACAATGAAAAAATTAACTAGTATATTATTTTTATTATTGTTTGCAACTAGCGTATTCGCAGCCAAATTATATACTGGCGGAGAAAAGTACGAACAAGAAAAAGTAATTGCATTAACACTAACTGCTGGTGGCAAAAGAATTGAATGGGTATTTAAAGAAAACTTAGGTCAATGTTTAAAATCTAAAAGATTAGCAGATAGGGAAGTCAATGGCGAGAGAGTTGTATTCGCTTGTGAGATAGTAAAAGCACTATTACAAAAAGATAAACAATCAAAATACGGTATTAGATTACTTAAAATTTTAGACTAATGAATTATTTAATTGCATTTTTATTTCTAACATTAATCACATTTGGCCTAAACGCACAGGCAGATTGTACTGGTTGTGGTGATGATGGTCATCAAGTTTGTCCTATTGAAAAGAAACATACACATAAAACTTATATGAAAGAAGAACATAAAGAGTCTTCATCTACACCAGAGGATGGTGTTGTATTCGCAGTATGTATCTTTGAGATTTCAGAAGACGGTACAAGAGTATTAGTAGACCACGTAGCAAGTGAAAACTTAATGGACTGTTTGAAAAATAAAAGAGAAGCAGAAAGAAAATACAAAGAGAGTGAAGATAAAGAAGGTGTTTACAATATGACTTGTGATAAAGTAAATGCTAAAGTAAGAGTATTAGAAAATGGCGAGTGGGAAATACTAGAAATTACAGGTAGACACGAGCAGGCATACGAGAGAAAAAAAATTTACGAATAATATATTAAATAATTAACAGTGAGGTAATATTATGGCCAAATTAGGCGACACGACAGATTTTAGTTACAGAGTAAAAAAAGTTACAAAGGTAGTAGACGGTGATACAATAGATGTAATCCTAGATATGGGTTTCAACATACTGTTTGCTCAGAGAGTTAGATTATTTGGTATAGATACACCAGAATCTAGAACAAGAGATTTAGTTGAGAAGAAATTTGGATTAAAATCTAAAAAGTTTTTACAAGAACAACTAACTAAAGCAAAATCAATCACAATCAAAACACACAAAGGTGAAGAAAAAGGTAAATTCGGTAGAATACTTGGTGATATTTGGTGTGATGGTAAATCAGTTAATCAATTAATGTGTAAAGTTGGTCATGCTGTAGCATACTACGGACAAAATAAAGACCTTATTGAGTCAGCACATTTAAAAAATAGAAAAAGGGTGAAATAATATGAGTGAATTTGAACACGGTCCAGACACACACGAGACAGATAAGTCTTATGAAAACGAACAATCAATGGTATCAATACCTCTAAAAGATTACGACAAACTTAAAGAACAAGTCAACAATCAAGGTAAATACGTTACTGATCCAGGTCTTATTTCTGTCATAGATAAGATAGAAGAACTTGTCAGAGCATTGAGAAAACATATACATAGACAGTATTAGTTACGTTTCCCAACCAATAAAAACTGATCAAATCCAGGTCCTGTTTTTATAAATACCTTTAAACAAATGAGGGACTTATACAAACATGGAGATAGCCAGGATGGATTACAGATTCACAGCCATATTGATTTTACTAATGGTAGGACTAGCTCTATTTGGAGGTCCACCAAATTAGGAGATTGATATGGATTTAGATTTTGCAGCTCAATTAATGAAACTATGGCCTCTATTTTTAGGGTTCATAACACTAGTTATAGTACTTGCAAAAATGCATGCCACAATACAGGTACTGGAAGAGAAAGTAAAGGTTGCTTTTCAACTCATTAATAAGTTAACAGATAGAAAATAATGGACTACGGAACATTAAATCTTTTGTTAACAGTTGCAGTACTAGTTTATTTGTGTTGGACTCTTTATAAATGGTGTGATAAAATTTAGAAATAACGAATCATTTATTATAAATATCAATAGAGGGAAACTTATGAACAAATCAATATTAATAGTGGCAATTTTAACTTTCTGTACACAGGTAGCTGCGTCAGAATTGACATTTAAATTCAACAGTCCATCGTTTAACGGAAATGGACAATCATCACACTACTTAACTATTGAAAATATTGAAAAGACTAGACGAGACGCCATTATAGCAAAGAAAAAAGCAGACGCTAAAGCACTCAAAGATGAAATTAATGGAACAGCAGTTGCTAAATTCAAAGCAAATTTAGAGGCAAGATTCTATACTGCTCTTGCAAAACAAATTACAGACAACGTATTCGGTGCTGATGGTCTTCAACAAGATTCAGGAACATTTACAGGTACAAATGGCGAAACAGTTGCTTGGGTAACACCAGGAGGTACAGGTAATGTTGTTGTGACTGTAACGGAATCAGATGGTACGGAAACGGTGTTTACAATGCCTAAAGAGGATAACAGTTAGTATGAATATTACAAGTTTAAAAAACATAGCAATAATTTTATTGTTATCTATTTTTATATCAGGTTGTTCATCTACAATGGCCAACAAAGGTTATTTAAAAACACAATCAGTTGCCTTTAAAGAATTAGAAACAATCACACAACCTGAGGGTGATCCAATAGTCATAGCAGTTTACGACTTCAATGATATGTCAGGTCAAAAGAAACCAGGTGGTAACTATGCCTCAATGTCAAGTGCCGTAACTCAAGGATCATACCAAATACTAATCAAAGCATTGCAAGACGCAGGTCAAGGTAAATGGTTTAGAGTGGTAGAAAGACATAGTTTAGCAAGTTTATTACAAGAAAGAAAACTAATTAGAACTACTAGACAAATATCAGATGGCGAAGAAGCAGTGGCATTACCAGCTTTACTATTCGCTGGTGCATATGTAACCGGTGGTATTGTGGGATATGACAGTGATGTTATGTCAGGTGGTGCTGGCGCTAGAGTATTAGGTCTACAAGCACACAAAGAATACAGACAAGATATTCTTTCTATAATGTTAAGATTAATTAATGTACAAACAGGTGAAGTTATTATTTCTACAACTATTGAAAAAACAATTTACTCAACAAGTACCGGTGCAGATGTCTTTAAATATTTTGACGCTGACACAATGCTAGTAGAGATAGAAGTAGGCTATTCTAGAAATGAACCAATTACTTTTGCAGTAAGAAAAGCAATAGAGGCAGGTGTTGTATCTTTAATTAAACAAGGTGCAGATTTAGAATTATGGAAATTTGGAAAGACAGCTGAAGAAATGTCACTAGAAGCAGAGCAAAAAATGACACAAGAATTAGATAAAAAAAAAGAACAAGTTAAAAAACTAGATGATGAACTGACACAGGAGGAAAGTACAGATGAAGAAGACACTACTACTACTACAGTTGTTGCTGATCCTAGTTCTCACCACAACAACTAATATTACATACGCAGATAGTAACGGAAACAATGCATACATCTTACTAGAAGATACTTCTGGTGCAGGTGCTGGCGAAACAGTTTACATAAGACAAGAAGGAACTGACAATTGGATTGGCAGTTGGACTGATCGTCAATTTGAAATTACAGGCACAGGAAACACCGTCAATATTGTACAGATTGGATTTACCAACGACTTTGAAGATTACTCCTCATTTGATTGTACTAATTGTACTTTAGATGTTAATGTTAAAGGTAGTGATAACGCTGTAGGAATAGACATGGACGACACCGGCGACTCAGGTTGGTGGATAGATATTGATATTAGAGGTGGTGATAACCTAGTTTTAGTCAGCGATACTCCTGATGGTAGTAATGTAGCAAACCAAAACTATGATATTGATATTGATGGTACTGATAATCAAATGGAGTTTCATGTTAGAAACGGTTCAGGTGGTAATCACTACCTATATGCCTACATTTTTGGTGATAGTAATCATGTAGAGTACTATATGGGAGATGGTTCTGTAGGTAAGAACACAACAGCCAACGCAGCCATAGGTCCTTACAATTCAATCAGTCACTCTCAGGTAGCAAATAAAAATTTAGCGTCAATTGATTTTTACATAATTGGATCTAGTAACAATATAAAAACAGAATCAAGAGGCGAAACTAATTACATGCTTATTGAATTATTTAATGGTTCTTCAAACAATGCAATAATACAATCTCCTGTTGGTTATAGTGCAGGCTTTGAAAAAGTAATGCAATTTGGTGATAACAATGAATTAGCGTTAAGATTAAACGGCAATAATAATTTAATTGGTATATATCAACAAGGTAACAATAACGTTATGAATTTAAATTATACTACTTCAAGTGCTACATTGTATACTTCACAAACAGGTGGTAACAATACGGCTAATGTAACTGTAACTGGAGATAGTATTTACGATTATACATTAAACTTCACACAAGACGGTTCAGATACTTGTACATATTCTTTCAATAGAAATACACAATCAGCTGATGTAACAGCAACTGTATCCAACGGTTGTTAAGATGAAAAAGTTTTTAACGATAGTATCAGCTCTGATACTTTTTACAACCCAAGCATTTGCTATTCCTGTAGTAGGTACCGTTTATCAAAAAATGGGTACAACATGGGTTGAACGTGATTCAAATAACATAACCATTCAAAATTCAGGTTTTGAATTATATATGGAGGATTTCTTACAAACAGGTGAGGATGGTGCCATGAATATTGAGTTTGTTGATGGTACAAAATTTACACTTTCTCCTAATAGTGAAGCAATCATTGATGAATTTGCTTTTGATACAAGCGTTGTGCCAATAGAAATTGCTATGGCCGTAGATATTAATGTAGGTTCTTTTACATATGAATCTGGTAGTATATCAAAAATGGGTGGTGAAGTAAAGATTAGTACACCATCAGCAACAGTCACAGTTCAAGGTACTGCTTTTTCAGGTAACGTTGATGTAAATGGTAGAACAACTATTACATTGTTACCAGATAGTACAGGTAATGTAGGAAGAGTTACAGTTAGAAACGAGGCAGGTTCAAGTACAATAACAAGAGCATACACAGCCGTTACAGTACTTTCAGATAATTTAAGACCATCTCCACCAGATCCTCTATCTACTAACGAAAGAAAAGAATTGTTTGATTTAGATACAAACGAAGAAACTATTGAAAAAAAAGTAGATGATCAAAGAGATAGAAAAAAAGCAACAAAAAAATTAGATAACTTTGATAAACAAGAAGATGTAAAAATAGATACAATTGAAATAAAAGAACAAAATTTTGACGTAGAAGTTACCGAAGAAGTTGCTGGTAATTTAGAACAAGATTTAATGATTGAAAATACTATTGTTGAAACAGCACCTAATGAAACTGTTAAAATTGTAGAAGATATTAAAACAGAAAAAGCACCAGTGGAAACTGTAGAACAAAAAGCAGAGGATATTATTACAGATAATTCAGTTAATACGGAAGTTGATACATCATATTACGATCAATGGGATGACGCTGCCTATGATGAGGAATATGGTTGGGTTGATGATAATAATGAGGTAACTGTTTGGGATGCTCAAGGTGAAACTAAAATGAATTATGAAGATAGTAAAAAGATGTATGCAGAAATGGACAAAGCATATATGAAGGCTATTGGTTGTGAAAATAATTGTAATTGGGAAAATATTGATTGGGATAGTATTGATTGGGACAATGTTGATTGGGATTCTTTATCTCAACAACAAGACGCTACAATGGCTGCATATGGTTTAGATACTGATTGGAATCAATATAATGAAGAAACTAAAAATGATGAACTTAATGTTACAGATGATGTATTTGTTGAAATTGAAAAACTTGAAGGTGATGTAACAGTTTCATATGAAGATGATATGGACAGTTTTAACAATGAAGATGATATAAACAGCTCAGAGGAAAATTATGAAGATAACAATAACAGTTACTATTCAGGAACAGGTCCTTACTTAATAACAGGTAAAGAGGATTGGTGTGATCCAACTTGGTGTACACAGCAATACATTGATGAAACTAATGAATGGAATCAAATGGATTGGGATTTAAATACAGAATATGATTCATGGACAAAGGAATCTAAAAAGTTATTTGATAAATTACACTTGCATTGGTACGGTGATACAACAGACGCTCCGAAACCTTGGACAATATCAGCACTAAAAGATAAGTACATTAATGACTGGAATTGGTCTGATTGGGATATCTTTTGGGATGCTTTTGATGAATGGCAACAACAAGGCGCATACGATAACTGGGAATCAGAATATGAAGAATTAAGTTTAGAAGATCAGTACTCATTTGAAGATGATGAAATTGATGAGTGGGAAAAAGATTATCTATCAAACCTTACAAATGAATCTGATTGTATATACTCTGGTTACTATTGGGATAAAAGTAATAGCATTTGTGGTACAGAATGGGTTGATAATACAGGTGTTACCACTAAAGTAAAAGCAAGTGGTGAAATAATTAACTATGAGACAGGTGATATAACTCAAACGGTAACAACAACTACAAATGGTGTTTCATCTTCGGTAACAAATACAGGTAGATATTCAACTTTTGATAATACAGCAAATTTTTCAGTTCACTCTGGCTCTGACGGTTATAAAAGAATGGATAGAATATTCCAAAATCATAGAACATATCTTACTACCAACTCTGTTGAAAATTTTGATATTATGGTAATACAAGAAACAGAAACTCAGGCTTTAGTAGCTGGATCTAATGGTGCTAAGATCACAATAATACAGTCTAAATAGTTATATGACTAAATTTACTTCCGTATGGGCGGTAATAGTAAGTGTGGTAATATTATTAGGATTAAAATTATATAATCCAGCACCACTAGAAACCCTCCAACTAAAGACCTTTGATTTGTATCAAAAATTAGGTGATAACTATACATCTAAAAGTTTGGTAATGTTAGACATATCAGACGAGGCATTAGTTAAAGAAGGACAATGGCCATGGAAAAGAGACAAATTAGGTCGTGCCATTATCAACGCATATAAAAATGGTGCAGCCGTAGTATTTTTGAACGTAGTATTTGTACACAAAGACAGGCTAGGTGGTGATGAAATGTTTTTGAAAATGATCTCAAAGTATTCAGTTATTCTAACTGAAACAGACACAGCAAAGAACTTAAAGAGTATAGAAAGGAAAGCGTTGGCAATCGCTAACGTGGAAGTGGACGTAAGTGTTGACTCTGTTATACGAAAAATACCTCTGGATAATTCCGTGCCTGGAAAGATTTTGCAGATAATTAAATTTCCATTACCTAAGCAAGATGAAATATGGATTGATTTTAGACATAGTGTACCTAGAGTGAACTATGCAGATAAAGATTGGTCATCTATGAAAGGTAAAATAGTATTCATAGGCGCCACATTTACAGGTTCTACTTTTGTACAAACACCTAATGGTTTAATGAACACACATGAAATCATGGCAGTATCAACAGAGACTTTACTATCAGGTAAGTTTATTAGTAGACCTGATTGGTTGCCTAAAGCGGAGTGGGCAGTACTACTAATTTCTTTACTTTCTTTTTTATTGATTATGCCTAGAGTTGGCTTACTATGGTCTGCTAGTATGTTGTTTATATTTTATGGTACAATAGGTGCAGCTTCAACATATTTGTGGCAAAGTAAATTAATATTATCAGACTATTCATCTATTGCAATAATAGTAAGTATAATATGGACACATTTAATATACAATAACTTTGCTAGAGAGAATAGATTAAAACTACAAATTAAAAAACAATTTGAACATTACCTAGCACCAGCAATGGTTAAGAAATTACAAAACAATCCAGAATTATTAAAACTAGGTGGTGATACAAGAGACATGACTTTTTTATTCTGTGACATAAGAGGTTTTACTCCCATTTCAGAAAAGTATCAAAGTAATCCACAAGGTCTTACAAAAGTAATTAATAATTTTCTAACACCTATGACAGACATAATAATGAAGAACGGTGGTACTATTGATAAGTATATGGGAGATTGTATCATGGCGTTTTGGAATGCTCCTTTAAATCAACATAATCATAGATCACTTGCAGTTGATTCAGCGCTACAAATGATTACTAAATTAAAAGAGTTAAACAATAAGCAACATTTTGGGGAAGACAATCATATAAATATAGGTATAGGAATAAACTCTGGTCCTGCTGTTGTAGGTAACATGGGTTCTAAACAAAGGTTTGATTATTCTGTTCTTGGTGACGCTGTAAATCTAGCAAGTAGATTAGAAGGCATAAGCAAAAATTATGAAGCAACTTTAATAGTAGGTCACGATACTTACAGCATGATAAGAAATAGGTACGATTGGAAGAAATTGGATATGGTTCAAGTTAAGGGCAAATCCAATAAGGTATCAATTTACACAATCTAGGAGGCTGTCTGGTAAAAAGGATAACGTTTACTTTCATAAAGTTTTTTTTATGTTGGTGTTTATTATGGACATGTACACAAAATATAAAGTCAAGTAAAACAGAAACTATTATAAATATAGTTGATGAGTGATAACACAGAAATACAGGTACGATTAGCAGAATTAACCAAAGATGTTAAGCAGGTTAATAATATTCAAAATAGACTTGATACTGCTATTGACAAACTAACAGATGTTTCTACACATATTAAATCTATGTTGGCCGTACACGAGGAGAAGATTGAACATCAGGAAAAGATAGATGATGTAATATTCTCTAAACTAAAGATAAGAGCCAGTGAGACGGTAAGTATAGAAAAAGAACTTTCCGATAAAATAGAAGAATCTGAAAAACATATAAGGGAAGAGTTAGTTGAACTAAAAGGCGAATTCCGTGGTAGAATTAGTCTATTAGAAAAGTACAAGTGGATTATCATAGGTGCTTTCATAGCTGTTGAATTTATTACGGTTTTAATGGTATCTAAAAAAGGTATGTTACCTTACTTCTCATTTTTCAATTAAGCTTGACTATTTGATATAAATGGTGTATAGTAATCTTTACTATGTCGTCTTATATTGATCTAAAATTCATCAACCAACTATCAGGCCGATTACAACAGTTTAAACAAAAGACAGATTATCTGTTTAACTTTCGTTGTCCTCATTGTGGTGATTCTCAAAAATCTAAAAGTAAAGCAAGAGCATATTTCTATAGAGTAAAAAATGACATGTTTTTTAAATGTCATAACTGTGGTCAAGGTCAAAGCTTTGCAAACTTCTTAAAATTCATAGACCCTAAAGTATATACAGAGTATCTATTAGAAAGATATAAAGGGTCAACACCATCTACAAAGAAACCAGATTGGCAGTTTGAAAAACCTATATTTAAAATTAATATATTAGAAGGACTAAAAACAATAAAAGAGTTACCTGAAGATCATATAGCAAAAGAGTATTGTAATAAGAGAAAGATACCTGAAGAATTTTATGACAAGTTATATTATGCAGAGGAATTTGAAAAACTAGTAAACAAAGTTAAACCTAATACATATAAAACTCAATATGATCACCATAGAATTGTTATTCCTTTTTACGATACAACTGGTGAGTTATTTGCTTTTCAAGGACGTGCATTAGGAAAAGAAAATCCTAAATACTTAACAATAAAACTAAACGAAAACAAACAAAAAGTTTTTGGTTTAGAACGTATAAATTTTCAAAATCATGTATATATAGTGGAAGGTCCATTTGACTCTTTGTTCGTCAGCAATTGTATCGCAGCTGCTGGCGCCGATTTACAGTTAAAAAACAAAGTGCCTAATAATAAAATAACCTATATATTTGACAACGAGCCAAGAAACAAAGAAATTATAAATCGTATGTATAAAATGATTGAACATGATTTCAACATCGTTATATGGCCTGAAGACCAAACACTAAAAGATATTAATGATATGATAATTAGTGGCTTGACAAAACTTCAAATTAAAGATATAATAGACAAGAACACATACTCGCAATTGAGTGCTCTTACTAAACTTAACCACTGGAAGAAAATAAAATGACAAATGACATAAACATAAAAGTTGAAAAAAGAGGTGACAGAGGTTTAGAACCACTAAACATTGAAAAGATACATGAAATGGTTGAGTACGCCTGTGAAGACATAAAAGGTGTATCAGCTTCACAAGTTGAAATGAGCAGTGGTTTACAATTCTTTGATGGTATTAGTACAAACGATATACAACAAATTTTAATTAAGTCTGCTTCAGATTTAATATCATTAACAAATCCAAATTATCAATACGTAGCTGCTAGACTATTACTGTTTAGTTTAAGAAAACAAGTTATTGGTAGACTATGGGATCACCCAGCTATTTTTGACCACGTAGAGAAGTGTGTTAAACTAGGCGTATATGATCCCGACATTTTAAAGAAATACGATAAAAAAGATTTCAGTAGAATGCAAAACTGGATAACGCATGAAAGAGATAACAACTTTACATACGCCGGTTTAAGACAAGTGATTGACAAGTATCTAGTACAAGATAGATCAAGTGGAGAAATATATGAAACTCCACAATTTATGTACATGATGATATCTGCCACACTTTTTCAAAATTACGATAAAGCAAGGAGAATGACTTATGTCAAGAAATATTATGACTCGATATCCAATTTTAAAATTAATATACCAACACCTGTTATGGCTGGTGTTCGGACTCCTATTAAGCAGTACGCTAGTTGTGTACTTGTTGATACAGACGATACTTTACCTAGTATCTTCTCTAGTGACATGGCTGTTGGAAATTACGTTGCACAAAGAGCCGGTATTGGAATCAACGCAGGACGAATACGTGGAATCAATGCAAGAATTAGAGGAGGTGAAGTCCAACATACAGGCGTTATTCCTTTTCTCAAAAAATTTGAAGCAACGGTCAAGTGCTGTACTCAAAATGGTGTTAGAGGAGGCTCAGCAACTGTACACTTCCCTATTTGGCACCAGGAAATAGAAGACATTATTGTTTTAAAAAACAACAAAGGTACCGAAGATAACAGAGTTAGAAAATTAGATTATTCAATACAGATTAGTAAACTATTCTATGAAAGATTTATTAACGAAGAACAAATAACGTTGTTCTCTCCACATGAAGTGCCTGAATTATATGAGGCATGGGGAACACCAAATTTTGATGATCTATATTTAAAAGCAGAAAGAAAATTGAGTATTAATAAGAAAAAGATAAATGCACAAGATTTATTCTTTGATCTTTTAAAAGAAAGAGCAGAAACAGGTCGTATCTATATTATGAATATTGACCACTGTAATACTCACTCCTCATTTAAAGATACTATTACAATGAGTAATCTTTGTCAAGAGATCACACTCCCTACCACTCCTATACAGCATATAGACGGTCCAGGAGAGATTGCTTTGTGTATTCTATCAGCAATTAATGTAGGTAAACTAAACGACCTAGATGAACTGGAAGAACTATGCGATCTTACAGTAAGAGCATTAGAAGAAATTATAGACCATCAACAATATCCAGTAAAAGCCGCTGAGATATCTACAAAAGCAAGAAGATCATTAGGTGTAGGTTATATTGGCCTTGCACACTATCTAGCAAAAACAGGTTACAAATACGAGCAAAAAGGTGCCTGGAAAGAAGTAGATAAACTATCAGAGGCATTTCAATATTATCTATTAAAAGCTAGTAATGAGATCGCACAAGAAAAAGGTCAGTGTGATTTATTTCATAGAACAAAATATGCAGACGGCATATTACCAATAGATACATACAAAAAAGAAGTAGACGAATTAGTAAATCGTAAACTATCAATGAAATGGGACAAATTACGAGCAGACATTAAAGAATTTGGGCTAAGACATAGTACTCTATCAGCCCAAATGCCTTCCGAGTCTTCTAGTGTGGTTTCAAATGCTACAAACGGCATTGAACCACCTAGAGACCACTTATCAGTTAAGAAAAGTAAGAAAGGCACATTAAAACAGATAGTACCAGAATATAACAAATTAAAAAATTTTTATACTTTATTATGGGATATGCCTAATAATGAGGGATATATAAATGTAGTTGCAGTAATGCAAAAGTACTTTGATCAAGCTATATCAGGTAACTGGTCATATAATCCAGATAATTACGAAGACAATCAAGTACCTGTATCTGTTATGGCACAAGACTTGTTAACAACGTATAAATACGGTTGGAAAACATCTTACTATCAAAATACATATGATAGTAAAAAAGACATTGAAGAGCCTAAACACTCCATAGATTACGATACACCTATTACACCAGAAACTCCACAAGAAGACGAGGAGAATTGTGATAGTTGCACAATATAAATTAATAAATAAAAAGAATTATGAGTAAATCAGTTTTTAACAAAGAAAAAGGAATAAATCCAACAAAACAATCAATGTTTTTTGGTAAAGATTTATCTGTACAAAGGTATGATACTTTTAAATATCCTATCTTTGATAAACTTACTCAACAACAACTTGGTTATTTTTGGAGACCTGAAGAAATATCTTTACAGAAAGATAGAAACGACTATTTGGATTTATCCGAAGGCCAAAAGTTTATCTTCACTAGTAATCTAAAATACCAAACTATGTTAGACAGTGTACAAGGAAGAGGTCCATGTTTAGCATTTTTACCTTTCGTATCACTTCCAGAATTAGAGGGTGCCATAATAGTATGGGACTTTATGGAAACAATTCACAGTAGAAGTTACACATACATAATCAAAAATTTATATTCAAATCCGTCAGACGTGTTTGATATGATTTTAGAAGATCAAAAAATTGAGGAACGAGCAGCCTCTGTAACTAAAACTTATGATGATCTAATTAAAAAAGGATATGAATGGACACTATCACCAGACAAAGTTGATCTATATGAACTTAAAAAGAAAATGTACCTTGCAATGGTATCAGTTAACATACTAGAGGGTTTAAGATTCTATGTATCATTTGCTTGTTCATTTGCATTTGGTGAATTAAAAAAACTAGAAGGCTCTGCTAAGATTATATCTTTCATCGCAAGAGACGAAAGCCAACACTTAGCAATGTCACAAAGAATAATTAACAATTGGAGAGACTATGAAAATGATAAAGACTTTACGAAAATTATTAAAGAAAGCGAAAAAGAAGTTTACAAAATGTATGACCAAGCTGTAAACGATGAGAAACGTTGGGCAACTTATTTGTTCAGCAAAGGTTCTATGATTGGTCTATCAGAAAAATTATTACACCAATTTGTAGAATACATGGCGAATAGACGTATGAAAACGATAGGTCTAACGCCTGCTTATGATCAGAAAACTAATCCATTACCGTGGATGGAACACTGGTTAAATAGTAGATCAGCTCAAAATGCACCACAAGAAACAGAAATTGAATCTTATGTAGTTGGTGGTATAAAACAAGACGTTACTAAAAATCAATTTAAAAAATTCAAACTGTAATGGATAAAGTCTCAAAACACTGTTCCAATTGCCATACTAAATATACTATAGAATGGGACGAGGACAAATATGATTTGCCTCCTTTAACATGTCCCTTTTGTGGATATGAGGTAGAAGAAGAACATGACAGTGAAGTACCAGACGAAGCCGAACACGAGAGTTGGAATTGATTATAGTTTAACAAGTCCGGCTGTCTGTATAAATGATGGCCAACTAAATTTTTATTACCTAACTACTAAAAAAAAGTGGATAGGAAAACAAAGTGATAATATAATTGGTTATGAACACAAAGAATGGAAGGACCCTATTGAAAGATTTACTTATATTTCAGATTTTGTATTTGATATACTCACTCCCATTAATACTCCTAAAGAAATTTATATTGAAGGCTATTCATACGGTTCTAAAGGCCAGGGTCTTTTTCAAATTGCTGAAAATTGTGGCATCCTCAAATACAGGATACTTTATGAGGGTCTTAATTACAATACAGTTGTACCGAGTGTTGTTAAAAAAGGCGCAACAGGAAAAGGAAACGCAGACAAAGACATGATGTACGAATCCTTTCTAAAAGATACCAAAATAGATTTAAAGCAAATATTGGATACACCAAAGTGTGGTAATCCTTTATCCGATATTGTTGATAGTTATTATATACAAAAGGTAGGACATGAAAATAAAAGTAGTTAGTACCTGGAATAATAAACTATTTAAAGAATATGCTCATAGATTTCAATCTACTTATAATTGGCCATTTGAATTAGAAATATACAATGAAGATGAGGGTATGTATGACGAGATACCAACTCTTAAAAAATTTGTAGATAGAAACAAAGTAGATATACCTTTAAGTTTTCAAAAAGACGCAGTAAGATTTAGTTATAAAGTATATGCATATACACAGGCAATCTTAACGACAAGAGATTGTGATGGTCTTATATTCATAGACGCAGACAGTGTATTTTATAAAAAGATTGATGAGGCATGGGTAAAAAAACATTTACATAGAGAAGATTGTATGATAACTTATCTAGAAAGACCAACTTATAGTGAATGTGGTTTTATGTATTTCAATATGAAACATAATTTTATAAAACAATTTGCCATAGATATGAGAAAGATGTATGATGATAACTTATTATTTAAAGAAGATGAACAACACGATTCATTTATATTTGATATAGTTAGAACTAAATTTGAAGAAGATTATGGCATAGAGAACTATGACATAGGAGATGGAAGAGTTGGCCATGTACAAGCAAGATCAATATTAGGTAATATATACGATCATACAAAAGGGTCTAGAAAGAAAACAGGTAAAAGTAAAGAAAGTAGATTATGATTGATATCTATATAGGGTATGATGAGGGCGAAAAGATAGCCTATCACACACTATCTGAAAGTATTAGAAAGTTTTCTAGCCAACCTGTACGTATAACACCATTAAGTTTAAATAATATACCAAAATTCACAAGAAAAAGAGAATCAAATCAATCAACAGATTTTTCATTTAGTAGATTTTTAGTACCTTATATATCAAAGTATAAAGGTTGGTCTATCTATATGGATTGTGATATGATGTTTAGAACTGATATTGCAGAGTTGTGGAAAAGATGTTTTTACTCACCATGGGGTGAACTAGCCAAATATTCTGTTATGTGTTGTAAACATGATTATACACCTAAACAAGATATAAAATTCAGAGGCGCCAAAAACCAGGCATTTCCTAAAAAGAACTGGTCTAGCTTAATGCTTTTCAATAACTCACAATGTACACAACTAACACCAGATTTTGTAAATACAGTCAGTGGACTTGATCTACACCAGTTTAAATGGGTATTAAGAGAAGAATTGATAGGTCCTCTACCATTAGAGTGGAATTGGTTAGTAAGTGAATATGAATATAATAAAGACGCAAAAAACGTACATTGGACACTTGGTGGTCCTTGGTACAAAGAGTTTAGAGATCAAGATTATTCAGACGAATGGCATAAGTTGTATAAAGAAACAACAAAGGTAAACTTATGATCATAGGTATCAAAGGACCTTTTAATGAAAACAATCATTATGTTTTTCCCACACATGAAGATTTTAAATTAATAGAATGGTCAGATAGAGATAATCATAAAGCAGACGCATATATTCAAACAAACATATTAGGTGTTATGAAAACAGTTAATGCTGATAGATATAATTGGATAATAAAACAAAAGAAACCTACTCTAGTTATAGAACAAGCAACATTTAGACAAAATTTAAATATACAAAAACCAGATTACTACTATAGAGTTGGTAAAAATTGTTATACTTACAATAAAGGTTACTTTAATAATAGTAATTGTAAATCTGATAGGTGGTTACAAATACAGAAAGAACAAAATATAGAAATAAAACCTTGGAAGAAAAATGGTGATTATATTTTATTACTATTACAAAATCCGAAAGATACTAGTTTAAATGATCTTTGTAGATATACCAATGACTATGAAAATTGGATAAGACATACTATTATGGAAATATCAAAGTATAGTGCTGAAGATATTATGATTAGAGTACACCCTAGATTTCCTTTAAAGTATTTAAGAACACTATTAAAACTACCTGTAAGAAACACAATTCTTTTTAGTAAAAATGTTGGTCAAGAATTTAATAAATCTAGTAGTAAAGACTTATACAAAGACCTAGATCATGCTAGAGTAGCCATTTCATATTCAAGTAATAGTTTGGTAGAAACAGTGTGTGAGGGTGTGCCTACTATTACACTATCAGAAACATCACACGCATGGCCAGTTTCTTTTCACTCATTGCATGTATTAGAAAACGAGGTAATGCCAGAGATTAATAGAACACAATGGTTATACAATACAGCATACACACAATGGAAAATGAGTGAAATAAATACAGGTGAGGTACACAAAAGACTATTATGATTTATACACATAGAATGCAAAGAGTTGATTGTCTATCACATGAAATTTGGCCTAGTTTTGAAAAAGGTTGGCCACATCCTAGTTTAGATACCCATTTCTTTTGGGGATTAGGTGGAGATAATGTAGCAAAGATAACAGAATTAGAAAAGAATAAACAAGAATGGTACTATGTTGATACAGGTTATTTAACTGAACAAATTACAAGATATCCTTCACCTACAATAAACGATTACGATAAAACTTATTTTAGAATTGTAAAAGGTGGAATACATACACTAACAGGTTCTAAAAGAGGTGGTGGTGATAGAATAAAACAATTAGATAAAAAAGGTATTAAAAGTATTTTTGAGAATTGGAATCAAGGAGAAGGAGATCATATACTAGTTTGTCCTTCCTCTGAAACAGTAACTTACAAACACAATGGTATGACACAAGGAGATTGGATAGACAGTGTTGTTGATCAAATAAAAAAGTATACCAATAGAGATATAAGAATTAGAAATAAACCTAGACCAGATAATGAGTGGTGGGGAAAACCAATCCAAGACGACCTAGAGGGTGCTCACTGTTTGGTTACTAATATGAGTTTAGCAGCTGTTGACGCAGTACTGGAGGGTGTACCTGTAATATGTGACACAAGAAACGTTGCATGGCCAGTATCAACAAGATATATGGAGTTTATAAATGACCCTTTGAAACCTACTATAGATAATGTAAACGAATGGTTAAAACTATTAGCAAATAATCAATTCACATTGAAAGAGATAGAAAATGGTACAGCATTTAATATTATAAGTAATCAATCAAAGAAAGTATTTGTAATATGAAGAATAAGAAACCTAAATTAGATTTTGGACCAACAAAAGAAGAACACGGTTGGTTTTATTATGTTTGGAACTGGAAGACATATGTATTTTATGCTTTGTTGATTGCAGGTGCAACTTTAGGGTGGATAGACCAAGGTATTACAGGTGTTCTATCTGCTGTAGGTATATTATACGGACTTAAATTATTAGGAAAGTTGTTATGAAAAAAATATTATTAGTTAGTGGTTGTAGTTTTACGGATCCTAATATGCGTTCAACTTTTCACCCAGAAATGAATTGTGATTGGCCTAAATGGCCTGAACTAGTTGCAAAAGAACTAGATATGGATTGTGTAAACTTAGCAGATAGTGGTGCAGGTAATGAAAAAATCTATAGTAGTATATCAGATTATTTAACTCAACCATATGCAGTTAGAAAAGGAATGACTTATCATAAACCGGATATAGGTTTAGTGGTAGCTGCTTGGTCACAAGGTCATAGACGTGATTGGTCAGAAAGAAAATTAGTATCTCGTACACAAAAACGAGACACGTGGACAAATACAAATTGGGATGATAAAGGTGATCTTTACTATTGGCTTTTAAAATCTGTAAGATATCAATATGCATATCAAAATTTATGCAAACAACTTAAATTACCATATGTACAATTTCAAATGATATCTTTATGGAGAGCATATGTACATTTTAAAATAGATGAGTTAGGTAAAGATAGACAATATTGGGAAACTGAAATGAAAGAATGTCTGGCTGCTACAGGTTACAATGAGTTGATGAATACAAATTTTTTAGGTTGGCCAGGTTGTGTAATAAATAACACATATTGGAATCAAAAATCATGGACATTGAGTAATTGTTTAAAAAGACAAGATAAAATATCAGATGAAGATGTACACCCTAATAAACAAGGTCACGAGAAATTAGCAGAGGAATTTTTAAAACATCTACATGAAAATAAGATACTATAAAAGAATAGATGGCTGGAGATGGTTAGGTTTTTTATTAGCCATGGCTGGTGCATGGATACTTAGCAATGCCAATCCCGATACTCAATGGTTGGGGTGGTCAATTGCAATATCAAGTTGTAGTATTTGGATTTACATGGGTTGGAAAGATAAAGATATACCTAGAGCATTAATGGAGTTTATGTACTTAATTATAGCAGTGAGAGCGATATGGAATTGGTTAACATAGTTTGTGTATATTGGGGAAACAAGTATAGTCCTGATTATGTAAGTAAACTATACAACATGGTAAAAAGAAACCTTTCTATACCATTTAACTTTATAGTTTACACCGATCACATCCAGACCTTCGCTCACGAAAATTATGATTTTAGAAATAACCAGATACCTAATTACCAGACCAGAAAACTGCCTTTCACGAATTACGATGGGTGGTGGAACAAACTAACTCTATTCAGTCCAGAAGCCAACTTAAAAGGTACATGTTTATACTTTGATTTAGATGTAGTGATACTAGACAACATAGATGATATGGTATTGTTTGGTAAAGAGGACACCTTTGGTGTTATAAATGATTTTAATACTGCCAGTGGTGTGTACAATTCAAGTATTATGAAATTCAACAATATTACAGCTGAACATATATGGACATCATTTAAAAAAGATGAAACTAATATGATGAGAAACCATGGTGATCAACAAGTTATGAGCCATTTTATCAAATCAACTCCACATTGTAAAGTAATGCCAGACGAGTGGACATTTTCATACAAGTGGTTCTCCCGAGAGGCCCCCAGAATAGAGAAATCGCAGTGGACATTTGACCAGAAACCGAATGCTAAAGTATGTGTGTTTCATGGCCAACCAAATCCACACGAATCAACGAAGAAATGGGTACAAGATAACTGGAAATAGAACAGAACCAGAACATCTTATATCTAAAACCCTTATCCCACAACAAAAAAATAACGCTTGACTTCCTTGGTCAGTATGATAGGATAATGATATGAAAACAAAAAAGATACTAATAAAAACAAATCTTACAAAAGACTTGTTGCCAAATGTATTTTTTTATGATAGGATTACTAATATAAACACTAACAAAAAGGATATAACACTATGTCAAAAGTAAAACAATGGGCTGAAGATACAGCTGAGAAAGCAGTAGATACTGTTATCGCAAAACTTAAAAAATCATTGATTAATAATGATCAAGCAAAAGCAGAGATTATGAAGATTGATAATCTTAATCTAGTTGGTATTAATGCTGACAATGTTGATGAAGTTTTAATGGCGGAGTTATCATAATGATTACAATCAAAGATTTAAACGAGTTATCAATTACTCAATTACAAGATACAAAAGTTTTAATTGACACTCTTGTACAAAACAAGATCAAGAGAGAATTTAAAGTTGGTACACAAGTTAACGTAGTACAAAAGACTAAAAAAACACTAGGTGTTATTACAAAAATAATGTCTACAAAATGTTTAGTTGATTTAAATGGTAGAATTTATAGAGTATCAATGTCAATGTTGGAGGCTGCATAATGAGTAAAAGTAAAGTTATTAGTTTAGTATATGGTAGAGAATACCAAGATTCAGATGAGAGGTGTGATGAGTTTTTTTACATTTATAATACAGTATTCAGAAATGTACCAATGAAACATCTAAAGACTTTAAATACTTTCAAAGAAAAAGTTAGAAAGTATTGTGACAGCAACTTTACTGAAACTGCTAGTAATTTTTGTGGAAATACTACAGTTAAGATTATACATGGCGATGATTACTATTCAACTTATCAAGATGTATTTGGTGAGGAGACAGTTGGTAGAGACAACTCATTATTTAATGATTATGGTCAATTGTGGAACGGTAGACAATTCTTTAAAAAAGATTATAATCCAAAATTAACAGAAAAATATACATACAAGAATTTAAACAGAGAGGCAAGCTAATGAAATACGGTGAAGACAAGATTGTAAAAGAGATAGACGAATATATTAAATCAACATACGGACAACACTATAGTACAACCGAAGACGGTTTCCAGGTACAAGATATGTTGAGACAATTAGATATTGATAAAGATTTTTGCCAAGCTAATGCCATTAAGTATCTTTGCAGATATGGTAAAAAAGACGGTAAAAACAGAAAAGATTTACTAAAGGCTATTCATTATATAGTTTTATTGATGAGTAGCGAAGATAAAACATCTTCTATTTCATGGTCTGAAATGGTTGATGAAGCTAAAAATAGACAAAACAATGAAAAGGAGAACACTAATGATAATTAAATTAGGAGATACAGTAAAAGACGAAAAAGGAAGAGAGGGTGAGATAACTAATATTGGTATTGCTACCGATAAGAACGATATCGCCGGTGAGTTAGGAGTGAATGCTAAAGAGTATGATACAGAGTTAAATTATACAGGTGCAATTACTTTTGGTTCTAACTGGTGTTATTTTAGTCAGATTGCCGAAGTAGTTAAAAAAAATGAATATGTTGAAGATAATTCATGGATGACCGATGATGTGGATATACCACATGAGGTAGATGTGCAATTAGAATTAAATTCAGACTTACAGAGAGGTAAATAATATGTCACTAATGCATGATTTGGACAGACCACTAGAAGACCTTAAAGAAATTAAGGTATCTTTAGGTAGTAAATGTCCTACAACTACTGATCTAATAGACAGTAAGATTAAAGAGTACGAATCAGATATAGACGCCATTGATGAGTACTTAAAAAATGATAAAAGTAACGGTTTAACAGCTGGTACAGGCAAATAAATCAATGAAATCAACACTTTTTAATGGCTTGACATTTATTAAAAAGTATGGTAGGATAAAGTCAAATAACTAACAAAAGGATATACTATATGTCATTTAGATACGATACAGACAATTTATACAAAGAGTTTAAGATTGCAAAAGACAAAGATATTGCATTATCACAACATACTGATTTAGATAGTGCAGAAAACGACTACTTTACTAATAGAGTCAAATTTTGTGTAGATCACAAAGAACTTAAAATATCAAATCCTTCTTATTATGAAAACGTTGATATTAATTTTGACGCTTTAGAGAATGCATATAAGACTACCAACCCTAGAGATACTTTTTATCAAGTAGGATTCGGCATGACTTATGCAGAGAAGAAAGCCAAAGAACATTTAGAATCAGAAGCAAACCTTAACAAAGAAGAATAGTGAAGAAGATCAAAGAAAGATATAGACCAGTTAATATCAAGTTAGTGCATGGTACTAAAAAAATGCCAGACTATACTTTAGATATTAATGGTATCAAGATGAACTCGTTACCAACGAGTGATAAGATTTCAGGCAGTTGTACTAAACGTAGTACTCCTAAAGTTACTTTGCCTGCTGGTAAAACAATAGGGATCGGTTACAATAAGGGAACATATCAGGTTGTAGATTCTTCCGATTTCAAAACTATGGGACGTAAAGTATGAAGACTATGATGATGTTAACCATTTGTGTATTGATGACAATGACAATGGCCAAAAGTGATGAGAAAAAAACAATTACGCCACAAGAGTTTGGTAATGCAATTGCAGAAACACCAGGTAAACTTGTGAATTTTATTGGTAGTGAAGTTGAGAAAACAAAAGACTATCAAACTAAAGTTTGGGCTGAGGCAAAAACAAAATGGCCTTGGACAATGTTTAAGAAAAAAGACTAATGAGAACTATACTAATTATCTTAATCGGTTTAACACTAACCAACTGTGCCTCTACAAATAGATCACAAGTTGGTGCTGTGTTAGGTTCAACTACCACAACTGGTGCATGTGTGAGTATGGGTGTTTCAGATCCATACGCTATAGGCGCCTGTGCTGTTGTAGGTGCGTTTGCCGGTGCAGAAATTATGTATAATTCAGATTACGATGTACACAACGCAGTATTCGTAGATCATTTAAATAATGGTCCAATAGGGTCAAGTTACACTAATTGGTACAATAAGAAGACAGGTAATTCTGGTATCATAAAAGTGACCAAGTCGTACATAGAAGCAGGTTTCAAGTGTAAAGATTATGACGCTACAGTGGACATAACAAGTCAATGGCCGTTGATCGGTGTTGGTGGTGTAAATAGAAATACGGTATTTGGTACTACTTGTCAGTTACCAGATGGTCGTTGGGTGGAGTTAAAATAATGATACATAAAATAAGTGAACTATGTCAAAAGATTGATGGCATTAAAAAAGTGAGTGACAATCTATATAATATTAAGTACAATCAGCCTAAAACTCCTGAAAGAGACGCTGAAGTGAATGCTTTAATAGAAGACATACAATTACAATGTAAACTTGTAGCAAATGATAAAGGTGAATATGACAGATAATCCAACAATACAAAATCTTATAATAAGAAAAAGAATTTTAGAAGAATCTTTAGAGTGGAAACACAACCAGGCTCACGAAGATGAACTATATGAAACAAATGATACGTTAAAAAAACTTGGTCATAAGGAGAATGAAAATGTCAAAAGAATATAGCTCACACGATTGGCGAAAAAACACGGCTGACGCAATTGTGAGAAATGCAGAAACCTTTGATAAAATGCCTGTTAATGATTGTATAGTAACATTTAAAAATCCACAATCTTTAAAAATAGAAGAAGTTGAATTATCAAGATTAGTTAGAGTCTTTGTTAATAATAGAGAAAGTCATAGAAGGAGTGTGAAGTGAAAAATATAATTACATTGGCAGTATTTGGCATGTTAGTTTATTTAACAATATCGGTACATAAACTTAACAGTGAAGTTTTTAGAGATTCAAGTATAATGATACCGATGGTAGGGAAACTTAAATAATGAGATTTAGTTGGATTAGATTTTTTCTGTTATCAACCATAGTAATATCAATATTGTTAATGGTTAAAATGGCAAGAGCAGAGGTTGTAGGTTTAACGGCTGATCTATCTGGTAATATTGTACCTGTAAAAAGTGTAACAGTATCAGATACAGTTAATAAGACCATTGAGGTATTAGATAAAATTGAAAGAGTTGAAAAAGAAAAAGATAAAGTTTATTACAATAAGATCACCACTATAGAACCGAAAAAGGCGGCTGATCAATATTGTTATGTAAAAATTACCATAAAAGAAACAGATAACACTATTACTAAAGAGGAAACTTTAGAGTGTGCTGATGGTAGAAAAAAAGTAGACGGCCCAAGTTATTGGGAACTGTTTGCTCAGTTTTACTATAGAGATATCTCTACACCAGAGTACTGTAGAGTTTATAGTAGACCAAACCATGTCTTTAAATCGTTCGGAAAGACATGTCTTAACAAGGACGGTGAATGGAAGGTAAAATAATGATTAAAAATATGATCATTTTATCACTTTTATTTGTAATTATTACTGGTATCTCGGCTGGAGAGTTTCTGGACTATGTTCAAATGGGGCTTGACAAACTTGGTCAACTAGTATATACTGTAAAAAGTGAGGTAAATAATATATGATGAAAAACAAAGTAAGTAAACTTATTGGAGTATGTGTGGCAGGCCTATTAATGGCTAACTGTTCAGCAACTTACAATATGAAGTCAGAAAAAGGCAAAGTGTTAAATCAAGTACCGAAGTGGTATATGTCTGATTTTTCTGAATCAAAAGCATGTGATACGCCAAGATTTGGTAAACTAAAAGATAAAATGTGTATCTTTGGTGTTGGTACTGCTGTATCGCCAGACTTAAATCTAGCAATAGAAAAAGGTATGATGATAGCAAAGGCAGAGTTAGCCGACATTATCAAAGGCGAAATGAATAAGTCTAGTAAACAATTCATTACTGAACTAGGAAAGAACAATAACAAGACAACTGTATCAGAGGTTGAGTCTACAATTGTAAACTTAATTAAAGAAACACCAGTTAGAGGTTATGAAATCTTTGCTAAAGATGTTACTATTACTAAAAACGGATACTACAGAGCTTGGATTGGTTTAAGATTACCAATGGGTGAATTTAACAAGATGTATAATTTCACTATTGAAGAAGCTGTAGATTCTTATAACGTTAAGATGAAAGCTAATGTAGCTTATGACAACTTAATGAAAGAAAAAAATGAAGATAGTAATATACAGTAAATCAAACTGTCAATTTTGTGGCAAGGCCAAAGACTTGGTTAAGAAACTAGGCCTTGAATACACAGAAAAGTCTTTAGAGAAAGACTTTGGTTCTGATCCTAGTAAACTAATTGAAGACATAGGTAAAAAAGTTATGTCTATGCCACAAGTTAAGATTGACGATGAGTTAATTGGTGGTTATAATCAGATGTTAGAATACTTTGTTGAAAAAGGTATGATAAACTTTCAAGGTGAAGTAATAGACAATGGCTGATAAAGATAATGTAATACAGTTTCCTACAAATAAAATTGTAAGAAACGTAGATACTGAAAACCAAAAGGCACAGAATAAGATTAACGAGCAGTTAAAGTATAAACAAACAAAACAATTTATTGAACACCAAGTAGACGATATAGTTATGAATTTAATAAACAGTTTTTTAGACCTAGGCATTAAAACAGATAAGGTTAATTTTACAAAAGACCTTGCCATGGTTGTTGACTCTATGAGAGGTTTAATATACAGAGATTTTGGTATGAAACATACATCACACTCATTGATTGATAAGATTGTTGAAGTTAAACAAATGAAAAATGGTCATAGATCGGCTACCATAGACTACAGTAAGGTCATGGAGACAGGCACAACAACTAAACCATTTAATAAAGAGATAAAAACTGAACTAGATGACCTATCAAATGGTGCTGGTATGTTTTTTGAAACAGATAGTGATCTAGGTAATGATGATGACAAATAGAATTTACAGAATTACTCCGGTAATCGCCTCAGCAGGTTGTAAAATAGCAATTAATAATAATATAGGAGACTTAAACAATGTTTAATTCAATTAAAAATGCGCTTAGAGGTAGACCATCTTTAAGTAAGACTCAAAAGGTATTAAATCTTTTGAACAAAGGTGAAGCTGTATCTTGGACAGTGCTAAGAAACAAGTTTGACCTTAAATCGCCAAGAGCGATGGTTGATAAATTAAGATCACAAGGTAACATGATCTATATCAACAAAACAGCAAAAGGTACTTCATACAGAGTTGGTACTGCCTCAAAAGCTATTATAGCTGCCGGTATTACTAAGCTTTATGGAACTCCATTCGCTTACAAGAACTAGTATAGTTAGTATGGTGGCGAGAAATCGCCACCTACACCAACCAACGGAGATTTATGTCAAGCAAAGCACAACTTAAAAAACAAATTGAAACATTACAAGATACCAACAAATGGTTTAAAAAACAAATAGAACCACATGATTGTGGCTGGATGTGGACAACTATTGATGGTATCAAATACAGAATTAAAGTATTAAAGAGAAGATTAAAAGCAAAAGAAAAAGGTAAAACAATCAAAGAAAAACATTGGAGTGATTACGAATGATTCTAGTAGATTTAAATCAAGTATTAATATCTAACTTAATGGTGCAGACCAGAGGCAAAGCAGAGGTCAAACCTAACATGGAAATGGTGAGAAGTATGGTATTAAATTCATTACGTGGTTTTAATCTAAAATTTAGAGACGAGTATGGTAAAATGGTGTTGTGTTCAGACGCTTCAAATCCATGGAGAAGAGCAATCTTTCCACACTACAAACACGGTAGACGAAAAGGTAGAACCGATTCAGATACAGATTGGAATAACATCTTTGCTATAATGGCAGAGATCAAAAAAGAATTAGTTGATAACTTTCCATACGTAGTTATGCATGTAGATAACGCAGAAGCAGATGATATTATTGCTACTATGATAAAGTTAAGAGAAGAAGATAAGTATTTGATCGTGTCAGGTGACAAAGACTTTATTCAATTACATCACTACGGAGATGTGTATCAATTTTCTCCTATACTAAAAGGGTATATTGGTGAACAAATTGACCCTATACAATTCTTACACGAACAAATTATAAAAGGTGATAGATCAGATGGTGTACCAAACATATTAAGTCCAGATGATATCTTTCTACAAGAGGGAGCCAGACAGAAACCTATCAACAAGAAAAGACTAGAAGAATTTAAAAATATTGAAAGAAATGCTACAATAGAATCTGAATATAAGAAGAACTATCAAAGAAATAAGACTTTGATTGACTTATCTCAAATACCAGATAACATAGAAAAAAGCATTATAAATACTTTTAGAGACTATAAAGTTAAAGATAGGTCGCTCCTATTAAATTACTTTATAGAAAATAAAATGAAGACATTAATTGAACAAGTGAATGACTTCTAACACATATATGGAGAATAAATTATGGCTATAGTAAAACAATCATCAGCAATGATGGCCGCTAACAGAACCAGTGGGTCAACAGAACCTACTGTACACGAAATCTTTACATTGATTAACAATGCAAAAGACAAAACAAAAAAAATAGAAATCTTAAAAAAACATGACACTCAAGCAATGAGACAGTTGCTTAAGGCTGCATTTGATCCTAAAATAGAGTTTGCATTACCAGATGGTACACCACCATTTATTAGAAATGAAGCTCCAGCAGGTACAGAGCATACAAGTCTGTTTTATGCAAGTAAGAAACTATGGAGATTTGTTAAAGGTGCAGATAATGAAACCAAACAAATGACCAGAGAGAAAATGTTTCTAGGTCTATTAGAGTCTTTACATGAGAAAGACGCCGATGTATTAATTGGTATAAAAGACAAGAAAATTAATAACATGTACAAAGGTTTAACAGCACAAATGGTCAGAGAGACTTTTAACTGGACAACAGACTTTGTAAAATCAGACGGTAAGTCGATTCTAAAAGAATTACTATCTTAAAACCTCACATTTTTAAGGGTGCGACACAACGTACCCTTGAAAAACCCTTATAAATCAACGCTTTTAAATTTATTTTCTGCTTGACTTTTATGTCAGGTTGTGGTATCCTAAATATATAAAAAGAAAGGTATATTACATTATGAAAAAAGCGATACTATTTTTAGCTGTACTTTGGTTAGGTTTAAACGCCTTTGCTAATTCAGTTAAAGCAGATGACTATAGCAAGGCAGTTATTGGCCATGTTATATCAGAGACTATTAAGAACAATGAGATAGATCACAAGTCTATTATGGAGGGTGAACTATCTAAACTTGGACACCTTTACGCTTTGGAAATGGTTTCTATTTTAGAAAAACATTTACCATACATACTTGATTCTGTTATGACAGAGTTGAGATTGAAAGCAGACCTTGAATATAAATGCAAGTTGCTTGAAGATACTAAAGCAGTTGACAAAGATTGTATATAATGATTAACTTAAAATTAGGAGAACAAAAAATTGTTAAGAAGATCAACAAAATACACAAAGACAAAGAAGCTATTGACTGCTGACCTTACCAAAAAATCATCTAAACGAAAATATAAAACAAAATATATTGATATAAAAAGATATTTTTCTATGATAAATGAACTAGTATTTGATAACAAATTGTCGCCGTTTAATAAAGTATATATTAAACAGATGAGAAATAGAACACTTGGTCAAGTTATAACTTATGATTGGGAAAGACGAGGTACAAGAGAGTACGAGCTTCATATGTTACCGACATACGAAGACAAACAAGAATTTGCTAATACGTTAGCACATGAAATGGTTCATCTACACCAGATGGCCAACGAGGGCGATACTGGTAACCATAACGCCTTATTTTATAGTTACCGAAGTAAATTAAACAAAGTAGGATTGGACTTATAATTATGAGTAATATGATGAGAAGAAAAGTGAAAGAACTTGACCCTTACCTTAAAGGTAGAATAGGCGAGGCAATAATACAACTAGAAGAATTAAAGAAACCATCAAATGTAATAGGTACTTCAAAAGTATACTATACTGGCAATTGGGCTAAAGATGTATATGATAACTTTACAGATAAACAGGCAGCTGTTATATTTTCTAAAGTGGCTAAAATGAAAGATGGTTTATCGTTAACACAAACGAAGTTACCAGGTTTTGTAGATGAGGAAGGACAAGAGTGGACTGGTTATGATTATGTTGCGAGGAAAATATGATTGTAGTAAAAACAATAGTAAGAACTTTAATGTTCGTAGTTGTAGTTTTATTTTGTGTATCAACTTTACACTTCTATAAGATACAAGCTAACGAGAGTCTACCGACTAGACCTAACTTTGAACATACAAACAATCAACAATTTATAGACAACGTTAATCAGTGTATAGATTATATCTATTTCTATGACAAGACAGTTAACAAGGTAGATAAAGATTTACTATTAGCACAGGCAGCTCTAGAGTCTGGTTGGGGTAACAGTAGATTTGCCAGAGTTGGTAAAAACCTATTTGGTATTAGAACTTATAATCTACAAGAACCACATATGTTGCCTTCAAACAATCCTAAAAAATGGGGAGTTAAAGTATTTCAACACGAGTGTGATGGTGTATTACACTATATAAATACTTTAAGTAATCACCATGCTTACGAGAAGTACAGAGAACTATTAGCTACAGGTGCAGATAGTTTAGAATTAGTTGAAACACTTGACTCATATGCCAGTGATAAAGACTATTTCTGGAAAGTAAAAAGTATCATTAAAAAGATAAGAGAAAACTACAAACACTAATATGTTCCTAATTATACTAACATTTTTAAGTGCGATATCTATATCTGTAATAGCCGCTGGTTATTCTATCATAGGTCTTGCAACACTATTTGCCGGTGCAGTAGTACCAATTATTGCTATGGGTACGGCATTAGAAGTAGGTAAGTTAGTAGCAGCCTCATGGTTGTACCATAATTGGCAAAGTGATGTACCTAGATTGTTAAAAACGTATTTGTTTACAGCAATCATTGTATTAGTTTTTATTACCTCTATGGGTATCTTTGGTTTCTTATCAAAGGCACACCTTGATCAAGTTAAACCTACATCTGGTAATAATATAAAACTAGAACAAATTACCGACCAGATTTCAAGACAACAAACTATTATAGACAGATCACAAAATACGTTAACATTATTAGACAAGGCATTAGAGGTCTACATTGATAAAGAATATGTGACTAGAGGTTTAAAAGAAAGAGCAAAACAAGAAGAAGAAAGAACTGCTTTAAACAATGCAATTGAAGACGCAAGTAATAAGATCGCAGAGTTATCAGATAAGAAAGCAACACTATCATTAGCACAAGATAAGATAGAGGCAGAGGTTGGTCCTATTAAGTATGTTGCAGAGTTAATATATGGTGAAAGTGCAAAAGATAATATTGACAAGGCAGTTAGAATTGTTATACTGATATTAATATTTGTATTTGACCCATTAGCAGTATTGTTATTGATAGCAGCCAACATATCATTGAGACAATGGAGATTAAAGAAACAATTAACAAAGTCTAATAAACAACAAAATTTACAACAAAAATTAAATAGATTAATGAAAAGAAATAAGAACTTGAAAAAATATAAAAATGTGGTAAAAGACCTTGGCGATAATCCAGATGAGATTAAGTTGAAGTTAAGCCAGATAGTGAATTTAGATGATAAGAATTAGTATTTTAATATTATTGCTCGTGACTTTGGGTGGGTGCATGAAAACGACCTGTGTATCAGACCTAGAATGTAAGAAGACGTTAGATTGGAATAACCCTACTTTTACAGCGGTACGAACAATAATATCACAAGGCACCAATTTAGGTAAATAGTGGCTTGACAAAAACAAATAAATGAGGTATAATTATATGATGAGACAATACATAGAACGAATCAGTAACACTCCAGAAAAACAAGAAAGACTTATAAACAACGCTGTGGAGGCAACTAAAAGTGCTACTACAGAGTGGTCTAAAGACTTCTGGTTTGGTATATTTACCAAATTGTGTACTAAATTCAATAGAAGCGACCTATATCAGAAAAACATACACTAATCGCTTGCCTTTTGGGCCAGATGTGATACTATATAGATATGGAAAAAACAGTAACAATAACACTAAAGAAAAAGACCTTACTAGAGGTCTATAATCAAGTTAATCTATTAAACAATATGGGTTTTCCTAACTTTCAAAAAGGTGAACCTGTAATGAACTTGATGTTAGAGATCAAAAAAGAAGTTAAAAAGGATAAGAAACAAGAAAAGGTACCAACATGGAAAGAATTATTAAACTTTTGGCCCATGACTATAGTTGTACCAGCTTTGTTGCTTGCCATTTTGTTTGGTCCGTATATAATGAGGTAACATGAATATATTTTACCTAGACAGAAATCCATACATAGCTGCTAAAATGTCTTGTGACAAGCACGTATGTAAAATGATTATAGAGTCTGCTCAGATGTTATCTACAGCACATAGAATGTTAGATGGCGAACACTACACAGGCAGGACTAAAAATGGTCATAAGATACAAAGATGGCGTCTAGACGAAGATAAAGAAGATTTAATTTACAAAGCATGTCATACAGGTCACCCTAGTACAGTGTGGGTAATGGCAAATGTATTTCACTATGCTTGGCTATACAAACATATGATTGCTCTTAATGAAGAATTTAAAATG
>Ga0209535_1000294_pt1 | contig 34604 bp, 43 predicted proteins | sample LinPmetageLP28_FD_184041 | JGI IMG/M metagenome (GOLD analysis project Ga0209535, IMG submission 184041) | Marine viral communities from the Pacific Ocean - LP-28 (SPAdes) (version 2) | ecosystem: Environmental > Aquatic > Marine > Oceanic | place: Pacific Ocean | collected 2009-08-22
CTGTTGGGCTAGAAGCACCAGATCCCGACAGCTTCACAGCTTACGCAGACATCTCAGAAGCAGATGCAATTGCATGGTGCAAAGCAGCCCTTGGCGAAGAACAGGTGACGGCTTACGAAGCGTCAGTTAGCAGCCAGATCGAGTTAGCAAAAAATCCAGTTAGCAGCACAGGAGTACCTTGGTGATGGAAGAAGCAACAAGCCCGGTTATCACAATTAACGATACCGAACACCAACTGCACGATTTGCCGCTGGAAAGTCAGCAACACGTTGCGCGAGTGGCGCAGCTTCGCCAAGAAATCGCTAACTTGCAGATGCAGATCAATGAGCGTCAGTTGGTGTTGCAAGGTTACACAAATGCAATTGTTGAAGCCGTCAACCCAGCAGAAGACGAGGCAGAAGCATCGTGAGCATTACCGAGATTATTGCGCTTGTCAGCAGTTTGAGCGTCATTTGCAGTGCCATCGTTGCCGCCACGCCGACGCCTGCGGACGATCGCATTTGGGCGAAGATATACCCTTGGATAGAGCGAATAAGTTTGACAGTGGGTAAGGCGAAAATGAAGCCCGGTGAGTAGTGTGCTACTTAAAGATGGCCGAGGTTTGGGGTTTGGATAGGGCCGAGGAAGTTGCTCACCGCCAATCAACGCACGAGCAGCTTTGTGAATTGAGATACCAGCGCATTGAAGAAAAGCTGAAACAAGGATCAGACCGTTTTGATCGCCTAGAAAAAATGCTAATGCAAACTAACGCAAAACTTTGGGGGATCATTGTTTTAATCATCGCGAGCATTTTGGTGCCGCAATTTCTTGGAGGATGAAAATGAGTGAATCAAGCAACATTAGCTTGCCAACCTGGAGCCTACCGCTGGTGTTCGCGTTGGGTTCGGGGCTTGTTGTCTACGGTAGTACCGAAGCAAGAGCAGAAGCAACCGCGCAAGAAGTGATAAAGATAGAAGAAGCCGTAAAAAAGCAAGCAGAAAAGATAGTGGCGAACGGGGAACTAAGCAAAGTCAATCAGGCTCAAATAGTGTCAGTGGTAGACGCTCTGAAAACGAACTCAGACGCACTAGCGAAGACGGACGCCAGCTTGAATCTGTTAATTCAGACAATGCTGAAAAACCAGCAGTAGACCCGTTCCCCTGGCTTGACCCCACGCTCGACTGCGACCTTCGCAGATGGGAGATGCTTCGCACTCTCCACGGCCAAAACCAACGAAACCAAGCAATCCAATGGCTCACTGACGCACAGCAGAAGTGCGGCTACGGGCAAATGATCTATGTGCAGAACACTATGCACAGATATTTGGCTGGTGCGGTAAATCGCCGCATTGAACTTTTGAGTTGGACGCTACAAGCGCCGACGGCAATCAAGCGCGAGGCGGTTAAACAAAAACGGAGACTCTGATGGAAGCAACGACGATGTTTCCGAACAGCGTCAATTCCCCATCGGTCATCATTATTAAAGACAAGCTGCACCGGGTTGAGCGTTTTGACCAAATCTCTCGGCAACTCAATCAGACTGTTCAAGCCACAACCAGATATTCCGAGATGGTTTATACCTACAAAAACGGCCAAGTAATGTCGTCAGTTTTGAGGATTAATTCTCAAATGCTGGATGTCACCGCATGACGTTGATGATTTTTGTGCTGATTATTTTAGAGGGCGGTCGCCCAACGGGTGAAGAATTTTACTTTCGGGAGTTGACGTCCTGCCTTGAGTTTTCCGACGCATTGAATGCGCAGTCAATCAGCTTTCCACTTGCCGGGCGCAACCGATTCTTTGAATCTTATTGTCGAATTCGGGAGATCCCAACCGCAGATGCAGGAACAAAATTCCAGTTCCGAGATCCAAAAAACACGGAAGAATGATGCGTTTTTACGAACTATCAGAGAAATTAAAGCCGAGCGAGATCAAAGCAAACGCGATGCTGGCGCTCGTTTGGTTGGCGCACTGTTGGTATCGGCTGGCGTACACGCATTTCTGTTTTTCCTTGCGTTTGTGGCAGCAGCTTGAGTCATTCCGCGCAAAACATTCGGTGAGGTACAGATGAGCATTTTGGGATCGTTGCTTGCCCCTGCAACTGAGTTACTCGACAAAGTTATCCCCGACGCGGACGAGAAGAATCGGATTGCCTTTGAGTTGTCCACGATGGCTGACCGCCATATGCAGGAGCAGCTACAGGGCCAATTAGAGATCAATAAGGCCGAGGCCAAGGGTAACTGGTTCCAATCAAGTTGGAGGCCACTGGCGGGCTATGTGTGCGTTTTAGGGCTAATGGTTAACTTTCTAATTGCACCTATTGCTGCTGGGTTTGGCGTCACGATTTTGCAGGCAGACGCGGGGGTGATGATGCCATTACTTCTGGGCCTTTTAGGGCTATCTGGCGGTAGGAGTTTTGAGCGCGTGAAGGGCGTTAGCAAGTGAGATATTTCACCGAAGAAGAATTGGAGTGTCAGCACTGTGGAGCGCGCAACTTTGATGAGCAATTTTTGGAACTGGTTTCACAACTCAGAGAAGATGCAGGCTTTGCTTTTCCTGTTTCTTCTGGCTATCGCTGTGCTGAACATCCTCTTGAGGCCAAAAAGAAAAGCGGCCCTGGAGCGCACTCAACGGGCAAAGCAATCGACATTGCCGTAAGCGGTGAGCGGGCATTGAAACTGATTGAGCTTGCCTTGGCTGCTGGTATACAGCGTATCGGCGTCAATCAGAAGGGTGCGCACAGATTCATCCACTTAGACGCTTGCGACCAAAAAACCACACCAGCAATTTGGAGCTATTGACTCCGTTCGTACGAAACAACGTACGAAGAACCTACGAATCTGCCCCCAATCTGCCCCCACTGCTTGATTTCTATTGCAGGAATATGAGCTAAGTCATTGAAATATATGGCGCACCCGACAGGATTCGAACCTGTAATCCCCGGTTTCGTAGACTGAAATGGTGTATGTAGGTGTCTGTCAGTGCTTTTATATTGTTACTGAAATCAATGACTTAGGTTTTTGGTCGTGCATTGACGGGCTATCTGGATCAGGAATCTGCCCCCAATCTGCCCCCACCTAACGCTTATCAAGCCTGTCCCAGGCGTCGTGCATTATCTCTACCTCGTTACGAATCGGGAGATATTTGGCGTAGTAGGTAAGGATTGTATCAACGCGATCACCGACGTTGCTGGCAACAAGAAACGGATCGACCCCGATAGACAGCATTGAGCTAATGTATGTATGTCGCCAAGGGTAGGGGCCACTACGCCAACGCACTTGCGCCTCGTCGTGCGCCTTTCTAAAAGCAGCAACAATTGGTTTCGCGTTTGTGATCGTTTCCCCGGTAACAGACACAACGCTACCGCCGTTTATCGGGCGAGCCATGCCTTGCAGATGCCGCGTCAAATCTTTGCTCAAAACAACCCGCCGGGGCTTGCCCGTTTTTGTGCGTTGTTGGAGTTTGCCGCGCACCACTGATTTATTGATCCACAAACTTTCGCCGTTCCAATCTGCCCAAGTCAGAGCCAGCAATTCCCCTGTCCGCGCTCCCGTCCCAAACGCCAGCCGAAAGTAGTCGGCGAACCTTCCTTTGTCCGTCACTTTCAACAATCGATTTACCTCGTCTTGCGTGTAAGGATCAGCGTCTGTCGCTTCGACTTTCGGGTTTTTTAAGGCAGTAGTCGGGTCGTCCGCAATCCAGCCTCGCGACATTGCGTAGCGAAACACTCCGCGCAGTGCGGTTAGCGCATTTTTGTGAGTGCGGCTGTTTGACCACTGGATTGACTCGTCTAGGTCAATCAGATCGTTGCGCGTGACGTGTTGTATCAATTTGCCGTTGATGGGGTGCCAAAACTTATTCAAATTGCTTTGGTAGCCTTCAAGAGTTGAGTTCTGACGACCAAGCGTTTTTTGTTTTTGCAGGAACTTAGCTGCTACGTCGTAAAACAAGTATTCGCCGACTTCTGAGTCGTCAGGCTTGCCTCCAAATCGGACGCGCTCGTAAAGCGCATCGCGCTGCTTAATCGCGGCTTCTATACCACTTTTAGTGGGTCGAAAATCGGTTGTCTGACGGTAACGGATTTTCTTGTGGACGATCCCGATTCTGAGCTTGCCCCGGTGTAGGGCAATGTTCCTTGGCAGATCCAATTTTCTATCTCCTGCACGTTCAAAAAGGTCGTGCGATCCCTCACAACATAGTGCGTTCCCCTGATCCACAACCCTCGCTGAATCTTGCTTCTGATTTGATTAGACGTCAAACCTGTTAGGTCTGACGCCTTTTGTTTTGTGACCCAATTCATGCAGTCGCCGCCTTTTGGATTTCCTTCTGCTCATGCAGCAGCGCGCGCATTCGTTTCCGAACAGGCGCAGGGATGAATTTCCAGAGCATTGTTAGGTAATCTTTGTCGCCATCCAGCAGTTCCAAATAAGCTTCTAGCAACTCACTGTCATCTGTCAAAGCTGCCACCGCAGCACCGTGTTGGCGCATTTTTTTCTGGTCGCCACTCAGACCTTCTTGTTCAGTCACGGTATCGACAACACTTTGGCCGCGTGGTTTGGGCTTTGATGAAACCGCGTTTCCGTCGTCGTCCTCGTCTGCGGAAATCCCGCAGGCCATAGCGAGGCTATACCTTTTCGCATAGGTGATAGCGGCTCCAATCGAGTGCGCGTCTGGCTTTGCGACAGGGACGGTAACGACTCCAGTGCCTATCGCTTCGCTATGACCGTAAAAAACGGTTTCAATTCCTACTCCGTTGTCGACTGGCCGAGCGTGCTGAATAAACGCAATGCCATGCTTTGCCAGCGGTTTAACAGCGTCGATCACAGCCGTAAGGCTGCTGTACTTAGATTTGAAGTATGGGTTTTCGCTGTCTAACTGAGCGTGGCCCATCTCTGATTGTGCTGCTGCCAATGCTGCCGCCAAGTTGTTATGTTCCATATTTTCGTCCCTCAAAAAATTGTGGTGTTAGTTCTGGCAAGCCTGTCGGCTCTTTGCCTTTAGTTGTTTGTTCGCGCGTTCTGAAAAAGCCGTCGTATTGCGGATGCTTGCGATGGAAGCGTCTTGCATAAAACGCCTTGTGGTTGTTGTTGAGCTTGAATTCGGACTGCCCATCGCCACCTGCGTCCTTTTCCCACCGAATGCGTTCCCATACGGCGGCAACGGAATAATGCTCAAATCCTCGCGCAATCATGTCCAACGCAAACCGCTCAAACAGATCCCAAACATCAGGATGTTGTTGGTGGAATTGGTTGCACTGCGCGCGCATTTCCTCAAAACGATCAGACTCCTGCACGATCAGCCTCGTACTCTGCTTGTGTCATTTCGGGTTCAAAGCCGTCGCACTCGCGACAGACGTATCCACCCGGCTGGCCCGGTTGATCGCGGGTGTCAGCCTCGTAAGGTTGGTCGTCGTGGATGGTTTCGTCGTCACAATGAATGCAGTACATCGTTGGCCTGTCATGCCCGTAAAGCGCAGCAGACACGTTTGCTACCGCCAAAGCCCAGCGGCTCACAATTGCACCCCGATAAAGAAAAACAGCGTTAGAAGGGCAGCGTCGGCCCCGTAAATCTTTAAATAGGTCAAAGATATCTCCTAAAAGTTGAATAAGGAGACACAATGAACTAATTAGAGATTAAATTCAACCTTTGGTGGAGGTTCCGTCTTGCAATTTGTAGACGGTGGCTGGTTTCGTTGTTTTTTGCGGCGTTGCAGCAATAACCTCGCGCAATTCTTTCAGCAGGCTGCTGCGAGCGAAAAGATATTGATCAACCCCGAACCCATTAATGGCGGTTTCATGTTTGTTTAACGCTTCTTTGAATTTGGTCGTGATGTTGGGATCTCCAAGGTTCCACAGTTCGCCCACTCGACGGTCAACTAGCCGACTGATTTTGCGAGCGTGCGGAACCATGATCCGAGCGTCTTCTGGGTCAAGGAAAAAGATGTCTATGCGGCCTGGGCTGCGCACGCAAAACATGCACTTGTCTTCGTCGAGATGAACTGACCAAAAATACGGCTCCGTTAGGTAGAGCGGGCAAAATCGCTCCAACAACAACGTAATTAGGTTGACATGAATTGGGTCTTGCAAGTTGCGGGCATGGCGCACCAAATATTCGGGATCTTTCGAGTCGTGATATTTAAGCGTTAGCTTCTCGCCGGTCGTTGGAATGACAAATTGCAAAGCAACTTCTCCGTCGCCTTCAAGAACACGTTTCAAACGTGAGCCAGATATTTTTTGATGCATCAACTACTCCCGTTTTTTTGAAGATTTTGTTCGTCAATTAAAAGCTCAATGAATCGCTTGAGCAGTTGTTGATTCGGAATCGTGAGTTGTTCGATCTTTTGATCCAGCGTTAAACCCTCGTCGTCAAAATATTCTTGCCCGAACATGAGAAAAACTTTGCTGATCTGAAGCGCGTCTGCCAGTTTTTGCAGATGGCGTTCGCGCGGATGCGCTTGCCCCAATTCCCACTTTGAAACCAAATTAATGCTGACCCCAAGCGCGTCAGCCACCTCTTTTTGTTTAAGCCCAATCGCCGTTCTACTGTGCTTTATTCGTTCTGAAATCTTATCCATCGTCGTTGTCCCCAAAAAATCGCCGAGTCTACCTGCTTACTCCCTTCGATTTCACTTTTAGTTGAAGTTACTCCCCTCAATTCCAGAAATCAACAAAAACGAGAAAAAAATCTCTATTTCCCCTTGTGAAAATATTCTCCAAATGGTTGAATCTCTCGCATGGATGAAAACACACGCAAAGAATTTTGGGTACGAAGCCGGGCAACCGAGCTATCGAACACGTTGAAACTTTCTAAGTCAGCGATTTACCGCTGGCGGGAAAGCAACCAAATCCCTGTTAAACGGCTAAGGGCCGTTAGCGAGGTCACAGGATTCAGTCGCGAGCAGTTGCGTCCAGACATATTCGCGTAACGGCGGGCGCTCACCTGGAGGGCGCTTAATAAATGCGAAGGGGAGCAGGGGTCAAACCAGCGGATGCTCGGAACACCGCAGGGCCGTATGCCGACAACTCAGTCGCGTGCAAGAGGGCCGTTTGCTTTCTAGTTGACGCTAGGGGGTAGGGGGCCGTTCACCTCAAATCTAATCACGAGCAGGAGTAACGATGGGACTCAAGAAGACATATCCGAAATGGTTTGAAGACATCTGGGAGGCTTATCCAAAGTTTCCCAAAGGACGAAGCCTCAAAAGCGACGCCTTTCTCGCGGCTGAAAGAAACCGAATTGAAGATGACTGGGAAGATGACGCAGTCGCTGACCTCATCAAAATAATTTGGGCCTTCCGTGAAAACGCTCCCCACTGGCAAGAGACAAGTCAGTACGGGCCACCGAGTTTGCAATCGTTTTTGAGAAGACGCCTATACGAGAACGATATTCCAGAAACCCACGTTCCCAAAAAAAAATTGGATCGTTGGGACAGGGCCAACATCGAATTCGAGCAACGCATGAGGGTCGTGAAATGAGACCTAGCTTTGTGGAGTTCGTCGGAGGTTTAGAAAACTTTCGGCAGTTAGCAGCTCAGATGACGGTCGACGATGCCATTAAAGGCACTGGCTTTGAAAAATCGTGTGTCCGCAAGCTGGCTCAAAAATACCGCATCCGATTTATGCGGCGGTGCAAAAGTTGTCTGACGTCCAAGCAGGCAGACCAATTCAATAAAAGCGCAAGCGTGTGTGTTGACTGTCGCACAAAGATTAATCAACGGCCTGCTGGCAACGCCGCCCTTTGGCGCACTGAAACGGCAAAGTTTCAATTCTCAATGATGATGCTGACAAAACCTTGGTCGAACGCAAAAGGCCCGCTCAACTATTGGAGGCAAAATGCTTAACGACGTCACTCTTGTCGGAAACCTTGGGCGTGACCCGGAGATGCGTAGGTCGGTAAAGGATCTTGCGATAACACGATTTTCGCTCGCGACAAAATATGGAGAAGAAACGACCTGGCACAACATTGTCTGCTTTGGACGGCTTGGCGAGAACATGGAAAAGATGCTCTCAAAGGGGTCAATGGTCGCGGTCAAGGGCCGAATAAACATTCAGTCCTATGAGAAGGACGGAGAGAAGCGCAAGTCGTTTGAAATCATTGCAGGCTCAGTGCAGATCCTGAGTAGGAAAGACCCCCAACCACCATCTCAGCAAGCCGCTCAGTTAGAGCCAGCATTTGAGGGCGATTTAGAGGACATACCGTTTTGATCGTCGACGATGACGAGCTTGAGAGCGCGCTTGAGCAGTGGGCTGACGCGGTTGAAGGCTGGAAAGAAGACGCCGACAAAGCTGCCCGCTTGGACGCTCATTTTAAGGCTTGGTGCGCAGCGACAAAAAAGGTGGCGCTCTTGACCGGGAGCAGTGCTGCGAAGGCTGAGATTGAGCTTATGGCTGACCCGGAGTGGCATGAGAAGTTTCTGGTTGTTAACGCGCAAAACATTGTCGTTGAGAACTGGAAAAAGAAGCTGCGCATTGCAGAAGCGGCGTTTGAAGCCGAGCGGAGTCGACAAGCAACACTGAGGCAAGTGCGATGAACGCAGATTATGAGTATTTGAAATACTGCGCTGCGCGCTCAGTTATCCCAAAACGGTACAACAAGACGCCTAGCGGAAAAGGCAATTGGGGCCAGTGGTTTGAGAAGAAATTTGGGGAGGATTTAGATGTCTATCGACAAAATCTCCTACGTCAGGTCGAAGAAGCTACTCCAAGCTTCTAAAGATCAAAGCTGCGTCAACTGTGGTGCCGTCGGTACTGTGGTGGGCGCTCATTTGACAGGGATGCGCGCTCAAGCGTTTGGCAAAGGCACGGCGAGAAAGGCGCACGACTTCTGTGTCGCTGATCTTTGCATGAGGTGCCATGCAAAATTTGATGCTTACGAGGGGACGGCGGGCAAAAACCTCCAATTGCGCATCGATCACAGTGAGCAGTTCTTGTACTGCGTACTTAAAACCATAGAGCGCCGGTTTAAAGACGGCGTTATTGAAATTAGCTGATGTCTCAGGCTGAAGAAGAATTCGCCCTAATCCTGCGCGCAGCCAAGATCCCGTTTGAGCGCGAGCATAGGTTTCACGACACAAGGCGGTGGCGCTTTGATTTTGTGATTCTGCCTATTGAGGCAAAGATTGCGGTGGAGATTGAGGGTGGGGTGTTTACCCAGGGCAGGCACACCAGGGGCAAAGGTTTTACTCAGGATCTACTAAAATACAACGAGGCCGTACTAATGGGGTGGCGCGTGTTGCGCTTTACCACGGCGCAAATCCACGGCATTGCGCTAGAACAGTTGGAGGCTCTGATTAATGAGTACGGACGTTGAAAAATACTTACACATATGGGCGCAAGCCGCCCGGCAGATGCCCAAGGTCGGATGGTACAGCGAGCAGCCCTGGTACACCCCAGCAGGCTATCGTGAAAGTTCCGTACCCGTTACATCCGAGGACGCAGAGATTGCTGATCGCGTTGGTCAGGTGGTTGCAAGACTACATGAAAAGGAAAAACGGTCAGCCGAGCTAATCCAAATTTTCTACTGGGCAATCCCCGGTGAGTTGGTTGAAAAGCCACGGCGTTTGCAGATTATTGAGGCGGCATTAAGCATCCCCAGGCGCGAGGCCTATCGGCAGATCGATGCGCTGAAGCGGCTGATTGAGGGGGCGGTGTTCTTTAATTAGTTTAATATATTCAACTTTAGGTTGAAATATAGTGAGTAGTTCGGTAACATTGTCTTATTGTTAATTAAGGGACAACGAGATGACAACACCACAACAATACGACTATGAACATTCTTACGACTTCAATCCCTATGCGCCCTCTAATCCGAAGGCTGACGAACTGATGTCGAGCAAGGAAATTGAGAAATTTGCGAAGACCATCAAGGGGTACAAGTGGCTAGATTCAGACATAAAAGTGTCTTCGTATCTTGCTGACGCGGTTGGTGAACGCGAGATCAACTGCGCAATGGCGCGGCAGATGCTGGAGGCGCTCAACATAGAAGCCTGCGATTGGTTTAAGCACGTTGTTGGTGACGCAAAATTGGGGGCCGCGTAAGCGGCGGGGGGCAGGATGCGTAACGAACAAGATGAAACACCGCTACAAGCAGCGCGAATGCGCGTGCTAGAACAATTGTCGTTGATGGCGAGAACGGACGATTACTCTCGTTTAAATGAGATTGATTCGTTTGATCGGGAAGTGCGCGAGCATTATGCCGCTATTCACAATCAATTGGCGGGCGATTGGGGAGTGCCAAAGAAAATCGTTTTTCTAAAAAATCCTGCTTTGGAATAGCGTAAAGCTAGTGACAACGAAGACCGCCTTCGGGCGGTTTTTTTATGCGCAGAAACCTAGCGAGGTTCGTGCGCAGACAAGCAGTTTTTGTTCAATTTCCCAACAGGTCGGTTTTTTGCTGTGCGCATTGATATTTGAAAGAATTACCAAGATCCACTTATGTCCCTTGCGGATCGGTCAGCCAACTCCTGCGGCTGACGTGGCCGTCCTATCCCCCATCGGTAGGGCGGCTGCATTTACAAAAACAAAAGCCAAAACAATTAAAAAAATAAACGGGGAAGGACTCATGCCTGGGACGCACTACGGCTCGTATAGAAAAATGACGAAGAAAAAGCCAAAGATGGCGAAGCGTACAACTGCTAGAAAACGTAGAAGATAAAACCATGTCAGAGCAGGCCAAGAAGGTCGAACTAGATGTGGTCGATATGTTTGAAGACACGCAGGAAATTTGTTGCGCGTTAGAGTATTTGTCGGTGAAGTACTTAATGAAGCCGGGGGATGATTACTACATCCAAGAAGCAAAAGAGAGCCTGTTGGGTATGCAAACGTGGCTGAGAAAAATGCAAAAAGAACTCAAGAAGCAATAAATGGCTGTGCGGCTCAACAAGCGCCACTCCGACATGGTGCGCACAAAAATCCAAGCTAGTCAGTTAATTAATCGTCTTGAAAATCATGCGTTTGGCGAGTGTGAGTTATCGACCACACAACTGCGCGCGATTGAAATCCTATTGAATAAGTCAGTGCCGAATTTAGCAGCGATTGCAGTACAGCACCTAGAGGGCGCAGACGAACAACTCAAACAAATCACGGTGAAGTTAGTTGGAGAAAACACTAGAGATACCGGCGGTTTACCAGAGCCTTTATCAGCCGAACCGCTACAAAGTGTTTTGGGGAGGCCGGGGCGCGGCGAAGTCATGGAACTGCGCTATCGCTCTACTGATACAAGCGACGCAGAGGCCATTGAGGATTCTTTGCACGAGGGAAGTACAGGGTAGCATCCGCGAGTCTGTACATAAGCTACTGGCAGATCAGATTAATCGCCTTGGGCTGCAAGACGAATACGAGATCGTTGAACACACCATCCGGGGCCGTAACGGTTCTGAATTCATCTTTGAAGGCTTGCGGCACAACGTCGACAAGATCAAGTCGACTGAGGGCATCGATATTTGCTGGATCGAAGAAGCTGACCGGGTGTCAGACGAATCCTGGCAAGTGTTGATACCGACCATTCGTAAGCCCGGCTCTGAGATATGGGTCACGTTTAACCCGCAATTGAGATCCGACGCAACGTATCAACGCTTCGTTGAGAACGCGCCAGATAACGCCGTCGTTGAGAAGGTGAGTTGGCGTGACAACCCTTGGTTTCCTGATGAACTGGTCAGCGAGCTAGAGCATCTAAAGCAGATTGATTACGACGATTATTTGCACGTTTGGGAAGGCGAGTTTAAGACGTTTGCAACGTCAGCCATATATGGCAAGCAGCTAAAACAAGCGCGCGAGGAAGGGCGCATAACCTCAGTCCCTATAGAACCGGCGTGCGAAGTCCACACGGCATGGGACTTAGGTAAGAACGATACAACCGCCATCTGGTACTTCCAGAAGGTAGGCGTTGAATATCGGTTCATCGACTACGACGAGAATCGGTTGGTCGATCTTGATTGGTACGCCAAAGTTATTAAGAGCAAGAATTACCTATACGGAACGCACTACCTACCTCACGACGTCGACTTTGAGTTGTTGGGTATGGTGAACAATCGTAAACACCAGCTAGAAGACGCAGGCGTAAAGCCTATCGAGGTTGTGCCGCGCATCAGGCACATACAAGAAGGCATTGAGATGACCCGGCGCATGTTTGCCAGTTGTTGGTTTGACAAAGAGCGTTGCGAGCGGGGCATAGAGTCATTGTCGAACTACGAATACAGCTTTGATGCAAAGAACAACACGCACCGCAGCACGCCCTTACACAACTGGGCATCGAATGGCGCGGATGCATTCAGACAAGTCGCTCAAGGATTTAAGCAGTCCTCTTGGGCGCGAATACATGAACCGGCGATAAGTGAACGCCGACGCAAAATAGTCGGCACGCAGTGGTCGCAAGACACCGCCTGGAGAACCTAATGGAAATAGAGCCAATGGACGAAAGCCAAGTCGTCAGCATTGTGCGCGGCAAGATCAATGATTGTCTGAACGAGTCGGGTGGAGAAATCTCCGAGACTCGCATGGAGAATTATGACTACTACGTTGGCCGCGAATACGGCAACGAGCGCGATGGTTTTTCTAGCGTTGTTACTCGTGAATCAATGGAGGCCGTTGAGTGGGCATTACCCTCAATCATGCGCGTGTTTACGTCCAGCAATGAGGTCGTAAAGTATGAGCCGGTTGGCCCGGAAGACGAACAAGAAGCGCGTCAGCAGACGCAGATCAGTAACCACTATCTCACCCGCGAAAACAACGCATTCCTAGCCCTATACAACTGGTTCAAAGACACGCTCATGTATCCGAACGGCTACATCAAGCTGTTTATGGACGAGCGCGTTGTCACGCGCACCGAAGAATTCAAAGGCTTGGACATGATGCAGTTGCAAGCTGCGATGGTGAATCTTGCTCAAGAGGGGGAGGTCGAGGTTGTTGAGCAGGAGTCTGCTTACGAAGAAGTGATGACGGACGGATATGCGTCACAGACCGAAACCTTTAGCGTCAAGCTGCGTGTCACCAAGCAAATCTGTGAGCCGAAGCTGGTTAACATCCCGCCTGATGAACTGCTTGTCGCAGAGAATTGTTTTTCTATCGACCTAGACGAAGCCGATTTCTTATGTCACCGGGTGAAGAAGACGTACTCCGAACTGGTTGAGATGGGCTATGACAGAGACATGCTTGAGGACGTTGGTTCTGGCAGCAATCAGTTTGATGAAGAAGACGAGAATAAACTGTTCTCCGAGGACGAGGATGACGTTGATGAGTCTGATCCATCGATGCGCCTGTACACGGTCAACGAGTGTTTCTTAAAGATTGACGAGGACGGTGATGGCATAGCCGAACATCGCAAAATATGTCTTATCGGCAGCACGATCTTTGCTGACGAGGAAATCAATTACCAGCCATTCGTCGCGCTCACGACTGTACCGCTGCCGCACCAGCACCCTGGCATGTCGATGATCGATATGGTCAAAGACATCCAGAAGATCAAGTCAACGCTGATGCGCAACATGCTGGACAACATCTACAAAGCAAACGTGCGACGCAAGTACGTTGGCGATGCGTTTATATCGGATGAAGCAGGCACGCTGGATGTGCTGCTAGATACGGCGAGTGAGTTTATCCCGGCGCGAGATCCTAGTGCGCTCCGCGAAGAACAGGTGCAGCCGATTGTCTCAGAGATACTGCCGGTGATTAAGACGATGGACGAAGTGCAGGGCATCCGTACAGGCGTCACGCCGCAGTTGAGCCTAGACCCGAACATACTGCGCGAAACCACAATGGGCGCGTATCAGTCTGCCATCAGTCAGGCAAGCCAGCGTATAGAGATGATCGTGCGCATATTTGGCGAGACAGGCGTTAAGCAGTTGTTCATCAAGATGCACCAACTGTTACGCACGACGGTAGACAAAGACCGCACCATCCGCATTAGAGGCGAGTGGGTAGCGTTCAACCCGGCAAACTGGTCGGAGCGTAATAACGTGACCGTTGAGGTCGGGCTTGGTTACAACAGCAAAGCCGAAGAATTGCAGATGCTCAATAACCTGCTGACGATTCAGAAAGAGGCTGCGCAGCATGGCTTGGCAACGCCAGGTAACGTCTACAACACGCTAGACCGCATCGTTGAGTTAGGTAACGTCGGTGAGACTCAGACGTTCTTTACTGACCCAGCAACCGTGCCGCCGAAACAACCTGCAGGCCCAACCGTTGCAGAGCAGCTTGCAATGACCGACTTGCAGATGCGTCAGGCCGAGAGCCAAGCCAACTTGCAGATGAAGTCTAACGAGATGCAGATGAAGCAGCAGTCGGCTGCGGTAGAGGCTCAGACCAAGATGGCAATGGATCAGCAGAAGATGCAGATGCAGATCGCTGAGTTGCAGGCGAAGCTCGCTGAGATGGACGCCGATAAGAAACTCAAAGAAGCGCAAACCTATAAGACGCTGGAAGAAGCGCGCGGGTTGGATCTTGAGAACGACGGCACTGAGACAGGCGTGGTTGATCTGCTGACGGAGCAACTGCGTGGGTAGTAAGCCAAGCCTTGCAAGCCTCGTTGTAGATTACAAGCGCAAGAAGCTGGACGCGGTTCACGGCACTGGCTATGAGTTTGACGAGTTTGAGCTAGGCGTTAACCAAGGCACGCACGGCCAGATGTACGGTGAAGGCATTTATGCGTCTACAGCCGACGAAATTGGCGGTAACTACGCGCCTCGCGATTTAGACCATGAAGAATGGATGATGTCGCAGTACCAGGCGGCAGATGGCGACTATTACTTGATGGACGCTTGGGAACGGGCGCTGTCGCATGAGACACCTTGGTCGATGCGCGAGATGGCAAATGACCCTGACATTGATGCGGGTACACGCGAGGCGTATTTAGAGGTTGCACAGGCGCTATCGGACAACCCTCCTAAAAAAGGTCACATGCTGCGGTTGGAGATCGACGCCGACGCTGGTGAACTATTGAACTGGGACGCGCCTTTAAGTGAGCAGCCAGAATTCGTGCAGAACGCGGCAGCAGGCATGGGTCTGCCAAGCAACCCGAAGGGTAAAGACATTTACTACCGCATGGTAGACGCAAGCACACCGGCACAAGAAGCGCCGACTAAAATACGCCAAGCCCTACAAAAGATTGGTGCAAAGGGCATTACTTATAAAGAGCGCAACTCAGCAGACGCGCAGAACTATGTGATCTTTGACCCCAAGATTATTGAAATAGCCGAACGATATGCGATGCCGGTTACCTATGTCGGGGCGGGTGGGTTAACGGCTTACACGGCGCTATCGGCTGAAGAGACTCAGGCAGCTTTGCCGGGTAAGCCTGCAATGTTTAAGGGCAAGGACGTAAAGACTCTTAGCCCTGACGAGTTCGCGGCGTTTGGCAGAGAATACGGCGTTGAAAATCTTGGCCCGTTGTCTAAAATAGAGAGTGTTGGAGACAGTGGGCAGTCAGTGGCCGTGCCTGGCGGTCTGGAAGGCGAATTTACTTACGCTGACCTGATTTGGTTAAAAGCAAACCCGATTGACCCATCTCAACTCGACAATGGAACGAGGATCGCGATCCAGAACAAAATGGTTCGCGCCGTGAGTCCTGCACCAGGGAACGAGTTGGACGTCTTCAACCGCTATGTATTTGGGATGTTAAGCCCAAACCAGCCTTTGACCCCTAATGAATTTGAAGCAGCCGCGCTCCGAGTAAGATCGCAGGACGACATTGATCGGTTTGCAAGTTTTATTGATTGGGAACCTGGCGAGAAAGTAAGCAAAGAACGTCGAAAAGCTGCTGAAACAAAGATGGCAGAGTTCTTTGAGACTCAGGCCGGTAGTCGTGGAGGTATGGGCCTCAAAGGATCAGCCGATTACACCAATCTGGCCGAGTTCGCCAAGCTTTATAAGAAAGACCCCAGTTGGTGGACAAAGAACGAAAGCGAAAGCTGGATCGACTTCGTTGAGCGCGTGCAGACACAAGGTCGCGGTCTAAGCAGTAAAGTCGCATCTTTTTCCACCGTATGGCAAGACCCAGTCAACGCAGCCATCAGTGCAATAGACCGGCACATGGCGCGGGAGTTCATGCCCGAACTGTTCGCGACTAAGAAGTCACGCAAGCAATTTGAACAAGGTGTTGTTAAGCGATTTAACAGCATGGTGGACGAAGTCAGGCGAGCAAAAGACGACCCAGAAGCAATAGCGGCGTTAAAGAAAAAAGGGTTCCCAATCGGCGCTACTAGCAAGGTGAAAAACCTAGATCAAGTGTTTGGTCAGCGTGGCGGTGATGCGGTGTTTATGGAACGCATTATGAGTTTGTTAGGGGCAAAGTCGCCTAAATACAGGCTTAAAACGGGAGAAATAAACCCTAACCTTCCAGAAAACCTCAAAAACACGGAATTCCTGGTAGAGCCAGAAACGGCGCAAGTAGTTGGTGATGCATATCGGCGGGCGCTTACTGAAAACGAGCGCATCGCTGTTGATAACGGTATGCACTTGTTTAGCCAGCAGTGGATGCTGTGGGACAACATTCGGCGGCGATTAGAGCCGCATGAGGTAATGTTCCCAGGCTTAGAAAAACTGCCGCCAATGAGTAGGAATCAACTGGAATCGGCGCTATCAGAACATAAACAAGCAGGCTACATGAACTCGTCAAAAGAGTTGGTGGCAGACCCTGTGACGGGCGAGCTAAACCCTCGGATGAAGCCGACTCGACCAATGGATTATCAAAAGGCAATGTATTACACGGCGGCAGGCGGTGTTGGATTAACTCAAGCCGATAATTTATACGCCGAAGAAATACCCAACATGCAGGCCGTAGCGCAACGCGCGCAGACGTTCTCATTGAACCGCGACAACAAGAACAGAGCATGGACGGGCCTTAAAGACGCGGTGGGCAAGATGACCCAACCGTTTCAGCCGTTAGCGGAGTTCGTGGCACACAGTGCAGCGGGGATGGGTTCTGGTTTAGTTGGGTTTGCAGGTCATGGCGGTGGCGGTGACTTGCAGAAGGACTTTGGAACGCCTTATAGCCCGCAAGCGGTAGAAGACATGAGGGCGTCAATTCGTGGCGTACCGGAGCAAATTGGGTTTGGCCCAATGGATGACAACTCGTATCAGCGAGCGTTGAACGATGCGATGGGGTCAGTTGCCGACACGGTGACAAGCAATCCGGGTTATCGCGCATTTGTCGAGCCGATGTTGCCTGACGCTGCCGAATTCTTAATAGACCAATACCAGCAAGAGCCGCCGCATTATCAAGATGCGCTGAGTGGCCTTGGCGAGTACATAGGAAACGCAATTCGATGAAACGAGGCAATTCAATAGTTAAAGGTAAAGACGCAGAGCAGTTGCTAGAGCATCCGCTGCTGCAAGAAGGTTTTGATTCAATTGAGAGGGATGTGGTTAACGCTTTGGCTTCTACCGGGCTTGTGTCCGGCGAATATGACGAGGCGTTAGAACTGGTGCGCACGCTCCAGGCAAACCGTCGATTGAAGAAAAAGCTGTGGGAATACGTTTCACACGGCAAATTGGAAGCTCGCGCCGAAGAACAGCGGGCAAAACAAAATAGAGGTCGTTGACCTCATAAAAGGAGAATGAAGTGGATACCCCGCAAACGGATTCTACAAATTCTGTCGACATCGCTACCGAACGCTTTATGCAGAGTTCTGTTTTTGGTGACGACGAGGGAACAATCCAAGAAACAGAGGCGCAAGCCCCGGTTGAGGACGACGCCGAAGTCGAAGAAGTAACAGAGGAAGCAGAAGCAGATGTAGAGACTGTCGATGAAGACAGCGACCCAGAGGAAGTCGAAGAACCGGCATCCGAGGAAGACGAACAACAGGCATCTTATGAGAGCCTGGCTGACTTTGCCGAGGCGCTAGACGTTCCCATTTCGGAACTTCTAACTACCGTGAAGGCGCAAATAAAAGTCGACGGCCAGACGGATGAGGTCACCCTGGACAGTCTGATCCGAGATCACCAAAAAAGTAGACATTTTCTCAATAAGGCGAATCAGCTTGCCGAAGAACGCCGACAATTTGATGCGGAAGTCACGGAGAGACAACAGCAATTTGAGTCATCAAACGCTCAATCTGCGTACATTCTCAACACACTAACCGCCGGGATCACGCAGCAAATGCAAAGCCCAGCCATGAAGCAACTACGAACGTCGAACGTCGCAGAGTGGAACGCTAAACGCATTGGCTACGAGGATCAGTTGAAGGCTATTGAAAAGCTGAGATCAACCGCTGCTGCGAAATATGACGCGACTAAAGCGCAGATTGCCCAAGACCGTCAAACTCGCATTGCAGAGCAGCTCGTTGGTGAAGCTGAACGATTAGAAGAAGTGATACCGAACTGGAACGAGACAACCCGGAATGAAGTAACGACGTTTCTCATGCAGGAACCCGATTACGGATTTACCCCGGAGCTTGTTAACAGCATCCACGACCATCGCTATGTGCGAATGGCTTGGGAGGCTATGCAGTATCGAAAGCAACTTGCCAGTGCAGGCGAAGCGGTGAAAACCGTGAAGAAGGCACCCAAGGCGCTCACTCCTGGTAAACGTCAGACACCAAGAACCAATCAGCAAAAGCAAGTAAAGGCACTACGGGGCCAATTGCGCAAAAGCGGAAATGTTAAGGACGCAGCAGCATTATTAGAGAAAATTCTTTAGAGGAATCTAATCATGGCTCAGTCCACCAATACGCTAGATCGCTATGACCTAGCAACCAACGGTGACAATGCTCGCGAAGATTTAAGAAACATCATCAGCGACATTTCACCTACCGACACCCCGTTCCAATCTTCAATTGGCCGGGATAAAGCAACCAACACATATACCGAATGGCTTATGGACAGCCTTGCTACAGCGTTAATTGGCGCTCCTGCTTAGGAATAGGCAGGCAAACAGACGGTGAACTCAGGGAACCTCTCAAGCAGACAATCCTGATCCAAGCCTCAATAGAGGAAGGTGCAACGATCATCCCGAAAGGGAGTAGGGCCAAGTGGCCCGAAGCGCCGTCTACCCAGACCGGGTAAAGATATGATCTCAACTGTGTGGCGACACGCAGCAGCCTACGGGCGCTGACAGACTAACGACCTGTCGGGAAGGTACAGCAAGCAGCAACGCTCACATAGACGGTGACGAGTTCTCAGGCGACGCCCTGACCACTCCAGCCCGACTCGGTAACTACTGCCAGATTTCACGCAAAGACCTAGTGACATCACGCCGAGCTAACATTGTTAACAAGGCGGGTCGAAAGCAGGAAATGGCGTACCAGCTTGCAAAAGCCGGTAAGGAAATCAAGCGCGATGTTGAGAGCGTACTGTTAGCCAACCAAGTTGGTGCATCAGGCTCTAGCAGTGGCGCTAGTACAACAGCAGGCTTACCAGCCTGGATTGGTGTCGCAGTTTCATCTGAAGTCGACAGTGGAAACACAGACAGAGGATCAGGTGGAGCAGACCCAGCGTTGTCCTCAACTAATGACGGATACCCCGGTACAGCAGCTACGGACGGAACGGCTCGCGCGCTGACCGAAGACGGCTTGTTGGGTGTTATCAAGTCATGCTACATCAACGGTGCAACCCCCAACGTCATTATGATGGGGCCAACCGTTAAGCAGCTATTCAGCAAGTATATGTTCTCTAGCAGCAGCCGAATCGCGACCCCTTACCAAGACTTTGGTAAGAACACTCGCGACGGTGTTGGTGTTGTGGGAGCAGTAGACGTATACGTTAATTTAGGCGTAGCCGCATAGGAATATGCGGGCAATAACGTGGTGAACTCAGGGGACAACTCTAAGAGTCAATCCTGATCCAAGCCGAGAAATCGGAAGGTGCAACGACTATCCCTTACGGGAGTACAACCAAGCGGTTGGAAGCGCCACGCACCCAGAACGGGTGAAGATATAGTCTCATCTCTACGGCGACGTAGAGCAGCCGAAAGGCGGGGCCAGTTTAGCGAACTGGTTTGAAGGTTCATGCTCAGATTTCGGTGTACTTGATGTGGTTCCTAACAGGTTCCAACGACAAGTATCGTCCGATTACACTGACGTCTTCGTTCTTGATACTGAATACGCAAAGGTGGCGTACCTCGACGATTACCGTACTGACGTTATCGCTAAGGTAGGCGACGCCGAACGCAGAATGCTGTTGGTTGACTATGCATTAGTTATAGACAACCCCGGCGCGCACGGCATCTTTGCAGACGTAAATGACGACACTGCAATGACTGCAAGCTAATTAATTAGCGCAGTGAGAAGGGGGCTACGGCCCCCTTTTTTTATGGGATTTTTATGAAGAAAGTAATCCAAGACCAGCTATGGAACGGCAACGTCAATCGCGTTTATACGGATGGCGATACGGTGATTTCCGAGGACGTAAAGCCTGCAAAACAGGTGCAAGCAATCCTCGACAGTAACGCAGAGTTGCGTAATCACGCCGTTATTAACAAGCAGGCGCGTGGCCGATTAGTAGCACGCATCCCTGACACCATGCATAGGGAATGGAAGAAAGAGTGGCAGACCAAGTACCGGCAAGATTGGACTTGGCGCACCTATCTAAGCATGAAATTAAACAGCCGAGAAAACAGCTATCTGAAGCTGATTAACGGAAAAATCTGATGACCACATACGCAACGCTTAAAAGCGACATCACTGAGTACATGGCTCGCAGCGACATCACCGACGCGCTCAAGGCGACGTTTGTGCGTCTGGCCGAGGCTGAGATTCGCAGAAGCGTGCGTATTGGTGCGATGGAAGTGACAGACACCTCGTTTGCAGTGAGCAGCCAATCGACTGCGCTGCCTACCGGGTTTATCGCAATGCGAAGCCTGTCAAACAACACACAGAACAAGCGCGAAATGGACTATCTGCCGCCTGCACGATTGCGCAGCAGTAAGGTAATGGACATCGGCTCGCAGACCCCAACAGCGTACACAATCGAAGGCACCAACCTGGTTGTGGCCCCAACGCCCAGTGCTGGGACAACGCTTACGATGGTGTATTACAAAGCCTTTGATGCGCTCTCAGCGGACTCTGACACCAACGTGCTGTTATCTACCTATTACGACGTTTACCTCTATGGCGCGCTTAGAGCGGCGTCTGAGTGGGCGTTAGAGCCTGATGCCGAGGGCCGTTATACGCAAAAGTTTCTGGCCGTTATTGAGCAGACGAATCAAGAGGAACGCTGGTCGAGGGTGAGTGGTTCTGCATTATTCAGAACCGGCGGCATGGGTACACCATGACCAAGATGATCTTTGGCGAGTGGTTGCCAGATCAACCGGCGCTCGATAATCCGGGCGCGACCATTGCTAAGAACGTGCTGCCTTATGTGCGCACTTATGGCTCGTTTAAGAGTCTGCAATCGTTTTCTACTGCACTGAGCGCGGCGTGTGTGGGGTCTGTAACCGTCAAGGACAGTGCGGGCACCATCCATAACCATGCGGGTTCTGGCACTAAAATAGAGGCGTTATCGGCCACTAAAACGTGGGCCAATATCAGCAAGAGCGGCAACTATGTCGGTGCCAGTTCTTGGCGTTGGGGCCGGTTTGGTGATCGCATGATCGCTGTGGCTCCGGGGATTGCTCCGCAGTATTACGACCTAACAACATCCAGCACTTATTTGGATTTACCTGGTTCGCCGCCAAAAGCCGAAAGCATTGCGACCATTCGTAACTTCTTGGTGTTGGGCAACATCAACGACGGTTCGCCAAGGCCGAACCGATTGAACTGGTCGGGCTATAACAATACCGAGCTATGGACTGCGAGCATTGCTACGCAGTCAGACACAAGAGATTTAGAGGGCGACGGTGGCGATATTCAAGCCATCGTTCCAGGAGGTTACGGCGTCGTGTTCCAAGAGAACTCAATATGGACGATGACGTATGCAGGCCCGCCGACGATATTTAGATTAAACGAGGTCGAAGAAGGTCGAGGCACGCCAGCACCCGATAGTGTGTGTTGGTCAGGATCAACGATCTACTACTTGGGTCAAGACGGGTTTTATGCCTTCACCGGCCAAGGCTCGCGTCCGATTGGCGCTGAGAAGATCGACCGCTGGTTCTTTGAAACCGCAGACGAGAATTCTGTGCGCTTTGTGCGCGGTGTTGTTGATCGACGTAACCGCATGGTCATTTGGTCGTTCAGATCAAGCAGCACGCTGGACTACAACGATTACCTGTTGATCTACAACTGGGCTGCGGACAAGTGGTCGTACTGCCAGGTCAACACTGAGGTGATCTCTGAGTACCTGACAACGGACTACAACCTTGACCAATTAGACACGCCACTGCCCAACGGCATCGATACCGATTCGATCCCCGTCGACTCCGAAGCGTTTAGAGGTGGTCGGGTGTCTATGGCCGCGTTTGGTACAGACCACAAGATGGGTACGTTCAACGGTACATCGCTTAACGCCGAGCTAGAGACAAAAGAGATCGCAGACCCTAGTGGCAATACGTTGGTGCTTACCGGCGTCAGGCCGTTAGTGGATGGCGCAAGCGCGACAGTGACAGTGCAGAGCGGCACGCGCACAAACCAGAACGAGAATTATCAGTATGGCTTGTCTCAGGCGCAGAACACGCTGGGCAAGATGAGTTTTAGAAACAAGGCGCGGTATCACCGCATTAGGGTCAACACGACGGGCGAGTTTAACGACGCCTTTGGTGTGGATATTGACGTATCGCTTGGAGGCAAACGGTAATGCCGGGTAGCAACAATACAGAAGCAGAAGACGAAGACGACAATGTAAATCCGTATGCCGGTAGCCCAGAAGACGTCGCCGAATACATTGAAAAAAACAACATCCCCGGCCCTGTCTGGATGGAAGAAATCGCAGATGCAGATGATTTAGCAGCAATCCAAGACGCGCTTGCGAACATTGCCAACCAGCCAACTGTGGAGGCGCCTCCCCAACAAGGGCCACCGTTGCCTTCCGACTATACGCCACCAAGCGTAGGCGCAGCGCCACAGCTTCCGTCGACAGGTGGCACAACAAACCCTTATACGCCGCCACCAGTTGTTGATCCGACAGTAAATCCTGACGTTGATTCAAATGTGATACCGGGATCGGGCAGCATTTATTCGGGAAGCGTGGGCGCAGGTTTTGGAACCTTTATTCCAATAAGCGCAATTCAAGGCCAGTTAGATGATCTGCGGCAGGACGATCTTGATGCTTATAACGCCATCATGGGCAACGTAACGCCTACTGGAACCGTGGAAATTAATGAAGATACGTTAGCGGCAATTGAGGCAATGCAAGGGTATGCAGATGCGCCGGGCCAAACAATCGCAGAGAAGCCCGGAGAAGTAGAGGCAACGCCAGACACTAACCCACAGCTACCAGCCGACGAACAGGATGTTAACAGCACGGTTGCCCAACAACTCCCAGACGATTGGGAGCTAGACATTAAGCTGATTTTGGACGCTTTAGAGTCGGGTGATGAGGCGGCAGCGGCACAAGCCATTGCGAACGCTCAAAATACAGCAGCGACACAAAAGGCAGTTGCAGATGCGTCTACTACAACGCAAGAGGCCGTAACGGGCGCTGCGGGCGAAACGCAAGAAGTCGTGACGACTACAGCAGGCCAAACGCAGGATGCGGTCAGTGGAGCAGCAGGCGAAACCCAAGACGTTGTAACAACTGCCGCTGGTCAGACGCAGGATGCAGTTAGTGCGGCAGCAGGTGAGACACAAGATGTTGTGACGACTACTGCGGGAGAGACTCAAGACGCAATTGCTACGTTGCAAGAAGCAATTAACGCAGGTGCCTTAACCTTTGAGGAATTGGTTGCGTCTGGCTTCTTAGACGTTACCGAAACTTTTGCCGATACCTACGAGGATTTAGCGACACAGATAGAAACCGGCCAGACAGATTTGGCAACTGCTATTGATAATGGCCTTGCGTCAGTTAACACCGACATAGCGGATCAATTTGGCGACGTTACAACTGGCTTAGAAGGCGTTGCGGAGGGTGTCACCGAGACACAACAAGCGGTAGAAGATACTGCCGGTGAAACGCAAGCGGCGGTTGGGGAAGCGGCGAGCGAGACACAAGACGTCGTTACGACAACGGCTGGCGATACGCAAGACACGGTAACGACCACTGCCGGTGAAACGCAGGATGTGGTCACTACATCGGCGGGCGAGACTCAGGATGTTGTCAATACGGCGGCTGGAGAAACGCAAGACGTTGTTACTACCTCAGCAGGCGAAACTCAAGAGGCCGTCCAGAAAGCGGCTGAAACCACTGACGAGGCGATTAAGACATTAGCCAGTGCAATGGGCGTCACTCAAGACGAGATCAAAGAAGCCGTAAACAACGGCAACACTCAAGTGATAGAGGGTCTGGCTGAGATTGAAACCTTGCTAACGGAAGCGGACAGCGCCATAGAAGCCGTGGCCGAACAAGTAGGGCTGACCGGCGAAGAACTGACCAAGGTGATCCAAGACGGTGACGCATCAGTCGTGCAAGGATTGGCAGATATAGAAGCTGTTTTAGATCAGTTACCAGAACCGATAGCCGAAGCGTTGGAGCCGTATTTTACTGCTCTTAGCGAAGGTATAACGACGCTAACCTCAGACCAAGAAAAAAGTCTGCAAAGCATATTGGAAACGCTTGGTGAGATGAACGTGCCTGTTGTTTCGGCTATTGCTGATTCTACGGCTGACACTATTGGGGCAATAACAGGCGTCAAGGACGTACTTTTAGGAATGGGCGAAGCGGTGTATGACCGCCTTTTCAAACCTAGAGAGCCAGGGGATGCGATAACCGCAGATGAATACGCCGCAGATTTAGCGGGCGCTGCAAGCATAGATCGAACTGGCGCTGGCCTTGGTAGTGGTGGCTCAAGCGTCATAGGCGGTACGGGCAGTGGCGGCACAGGTGGTGGGTCTGGTGCTGGCAGTCGTGACCCGGTAAACATCACCGATTACATATCGGTAGATAACGACACACAAACGGGATCGGGCGGCGGGAACGTCAGCACTGATCCTACGAGCGGAGAAGGCGCGCAGAGCAATGCGTTCACAAGGCCGGTGCCGATTGCTAACCAAGAGTTGTTTGGTGGCTATATGGGCCAAGCGCAGCGTCTCAGCGGTACGTTAGACACTTATCCGCAATTGCAGCGGCAAGCGAGCGAGCAGTATGGCGCACAAGTCGCGTCAGAATTTCCAGCCCTCAATCAAGATCAGCAAGGCGCATTTGCGCAATACGTTACCGCGAAGGTGCAGGCCAAGGCAGGCATTGGGCAAGACCCTGGCTTCTTGCCATACGACATATACAACAAAGTTGCCCCGCGACTGTCTGAGGTGCTGGGCGACATTGGTTATTACCAATACTCAAGCGGTCGTCGCATCCCCGGCTTTATGAACTATATGCCTGACTATCAGGACTCTATGTTTAACCGCCAGGACATCGGCACTGATCCGCTTCCGGGCGGGCCTCCACCAACGCAACCTGGCTTCGTATGACAAAAGTTTTTGCGGTTTCCCCGCAGCACTTACCGGCGGTTTGGCCTAAAGCCAGCGAACAAATTGAGCGCGCTAACAATATAAGCGAGACAGGTTTCACGATGGACGATCTGCGTGAAAAGATCGCAGATGGTCGCAACCAGCTTTGGGTAATTGATAACGGCGCGGCGTCAGCGATTACGTCTGTTGTGAGTTATCCACAGCACAAGTGCGTGAAAGTGACGTATCTAGGCGGCGACAACATGAAAGATTGGTTCGTTCCGTTTGTTGAAAAGATCGAAGAATTTGGGCGCAGCCAAGGCTGCAAGTTTATTGAAACGGCTGGGCGTAAGGGGTGGGAGCGTATGTGCAAACCACTAGGCGCAAAACTTGAATTCATAGTTTTAAGAAAGGCACTGTAATGACAGATTTTTGGGAAAAAGACGAAGGCAGCGAGGTGCAAACCTCATTAGCCGGTTACATCGAACCGTATGCAAAAGCCGGTATTGCTGGGGCGTCTGAGCTGTATCAATCAGGTGGCCCACAATTCTACCCTGACGCAACTTATACACCGTTTGCGAACCAAACCGAGCGCGGTTTGCAGATGTTGGAGAATCGCGGCACGCCATCGCAGACCACAAACCTTGGCACGCTGGTAGACAATACGCTTACAGGCGACTACCTCGATCCAACAACCAACCCGTACCTCACGCAAACGTATAACCAAGCAGCGGGTGAGCTAACGGATACGTTTACAAATACAGTGTTGCCCGCTCTATCTGCGCAGTTTGGCGGTGCAGGCGGTTCCAACTCACAGATCCAAGGTCAGATCGCAACTAACGCGGCAGGCAAGCTGTCTGACTCATTAGCGAAGTTGCAGACCAACCTTTACGGTCAGAATTATCAAACGGAGCGTGCGCGGCAGATGCAAGCCGGGGGCATGGTGCCTATGTACAACCAAGTCGCGCAGCAGCCAATTATGGATCAGTTGCAAGTGGGAAGTGCTGTCGAAGGCAAGGCGCGTGAGGTGCTGGGCGACGAGATTAATCGCTTTAACTACTACCAGACGCGACCAGAGGTCAACTTGCAAAACTACTTGCGCAACATCAGCGGCAGCTTTCCAACGCAGCAGACCATCCCAACCAGCGGGCTGGCCTCGACGCTTGGTGGTGCTGCAACGCTTGGCAGTTTATTTAACTCATTCCAAGGCGAGGACAACGACGACCCAACAGCGGGTTACGTCGGTACTGGCTTGGGCGCATTAATCGGCTTACTCGGAGGCTAGTGTGGCAAACGAAAAACCATCAATGATAAGTCGCATGTTCCAAGGCATGATGCAGGGCGGCGGTAAGGCTGGCTTGCTAGGCGACCCACTGTTCCAAGTCGGCATGGGCTTATTGGCTAAAGGCCAGGACAACCGCATCCCCTACGCGACTGCTGTAATGGGCGGGCTGCAAGGCGCACAAGCTGCGCAAGATCAGTCTACGCAGCGGCAGTTATTGCAAGAACAAGCAAGGCAAGCGAAGCAGCAGCAAGAACTTTACGAGCAAAACGTCAGACGCTTGTTCCCTAACACGCCCGGCGATATGGCTGCTCAACCTGTGCCGAGTCAAGTTGCTCCGGGCATGGAAATGCAAATGATGGGGCCACCGACGCCACCAACACCCAACCCAATTGCTGGCGCTTTGTTAGCTAACCCGAAAGCGGGTTCTACTGCGTTAATTGACGGGTTGTTAGGTCAGCAGTTTGGAACAGCGGATGGGAAAGGCCCGTCTGCGGTGCAAGAATATAATTTTTTTAAGACCCTAAACAAAGAACAGCAAGCAAATTATTTAAACGTAAAACGCGCGCCTCAAACGGTTGAGTTTGGCGGCGTGAATATGCGCGTTAACCCAATTACGAATGAAATTGAAGCGCCAGGCGGCATGAGTGCAAACGAATACTTTGAGCAGCAATTAAAGCTAGAAGGCAAGCGCGCGATGCAAAGCAACGAAATGGCCGTCGTGCTGGCAGATATGAAGCAAAAGGGAGCCGCCCTTAGAGAATTGCCGATTGTTGAAATTGATGTACGAGAGGCGGTGAGAGTTATTGACCAACTGCGAGTGCATCCCGGCTTAGAGGATGCTGTCGGCAACTATTTTGTTGAATCCTATGCAAACACTGAAGGCAGAAACTTTATTAACAAGTTAGACGGCTTGCGTGGCCGCAACTTCTTGCAAGCAATTGAGGCACTGAAGGGTGCTGGAACGATCACAGATATAGAGGGAGCAAAAGCAGAAGCGGCACTGCAAAGCTTGGCAACTTCTCAAACCGAGGCTGGCTTTAGAGAAAGTCTAGACGAGCTTGAGCGCGCCTTAAAAGTCGGGATTGACCAGAAGCGAATAAAAGCTGGTTTGGAGCCTTACTACATCGACCCGGAAACCGGCGAGTTGCGAGAGGAGGGAGACACTGGTGGACTCTGATTATCTACGGAAACTTGCAAATGCAACGGATTCACAACTCAGAAACGCTGCAAGTCAAAGAGCGCCGGGGGGCAGCGGCGAAGACGCTGAATTGTACGCGGCGATTACGGCAGAAATAAATAAGCGGAAAAGCGCAAATGCTCCAAAAGCAAAAGCTGAACCGTCAGCGTTATCCAAGGCGGCAAATTACGCAAGCGCCATAAATGATGGTGCAGCTATTGGGTTTTCTGATGAGCTAACGGGGCTGCTGGGTGCGCCAGCAACATATCTGTACAGGCCAGATTGGGCCAAAGGTATGTCGATGCCAGAGCGATATGCGGCGTTGCGTGATGCAAATAGAGGCCAAAAGCGACAATTTGCAGACAACAATCCGGTGACATCAACCGCTCTGAATTTTGCCGGCGGTCTTTTGACAGGCGGCGCGGGAACGCAAGTTGCGAAGCAAGCCGTTAACCCAGCATTGCAAGGCGTTCAAGCCGTGAAGGGGAGTATTCCGACACAAGCGCCGTCTATGTTGGCACCGCAAACAAGACTGCAATCAGTTGCTCAGGGGTTGCCGCTAGGGGCTGTTGCCGGGGTAGGCGCAAGCGAAAAATCAATTTTAGAAAACCCGTTAGGTGTTGCGGGCGATGCGGCTTTCGGTGCTGCTACGGCTGCGCCGTTGTCTGGGTTGTTACACCTGCGCCCTGACTTTTTAGTTGACCGCATCGCGAGTCTTAGAAACTTGCCATCGCAGTCAACAGCAGAACGAGTAGTGCAAAGGGAATTAGGTCGCGATGATATGACGCCAACAGAAGCGGCTGGCCGGTTACAAGAAATGCCAGAAGGCGCAACGCTGTTAGATGTGGACGCCCCTAATGTGCAGCGTTTAGGCGAGGCGGTTATGACCGAAAAGGGCCAAGGTTTTGCTAGAGGCAAGCGCCTGATGGATCAACGCCAAGAAGATGCCGCCCCGCGAGTGACCGAAACAATTGCCACGGTAATGGGCGACCCAAACACGTTTTCGACGCGCGTTGAACAGTTTGAAGAAAAGATGTTGCGCGATGCAGCACCGTTGTACGAGCAGTTTCGGGCAATGGCAGTGGAATTTACACCGACCTTAAATCGCATTATTAGAAGGCTAGAACGAGGTGGCAGTAGTTCATCAAATATATTGAACAAGGCGCGAAGGCTTGCAGAAACGGCTGGCGATATTGAGCCGCCTGCTAAGGGAGCAAATGAAGGCCCCATAAATATGACGGTTCTTGACTACGCGAAACAACATCTTGACGACCTTATTGAAACAGCCGCAGCCAAAGGCACGGGCGCAGAATTAAGGGCGTATCAAAAACTAAACAACGAGCTTAAAAAAGAATTGGATGCGCAAACGGGAGGCAAATATGCCGAGGCGCGCAATGCTTATGAAGGCCCAGCAAAATTAAAAGGGGCTTTAGAGGCTGGGAGAAAGTTCTTGCGGCTTGATTCCGACGAGATCAGCAAAAATATGGATGGCATGAGTAAAGGGGAGCAAGAAATGTTCCGCTTAGGCGCAGCTAAATATCTGCGTGATCGAATGCTAGACCGTAGTGATAACCGAGATGTATCAAAAGCATTTTTCAACAACGCACTCAAGAGGGAGCGGATAAGAGAGTTGTTCCCAGAAGCAACCAGCTTCAAAGCGTTGGAAAAAATGTTTAGGGATGAGGAGGCAATGTTCCAAACGCAAAGCCTCTTAACTGCAAATAGTCGGACGGCTCCAAGGCAAGCGGGACGCGAGCAGTTAACAACGGATGTTGTTTCGACGGCGGCTGAGTTAGCGCAAGGCAACCCCATGCCCGTTATGCGGCGATTGGCAGAATTTGTTGGGTTACGCGGTGCGAGAGAAATTATGCAGTTGTCCGAGCCAGTACGGGATCAAATTGCAAAAATAATTTTCAACGGAACGCCGGGGCAGCGAGAGCAAATTATTAGAGCGTTAAATGCTCCGGGGCAAGTTAAAGCAAAAGATTTAGCTGGGAGCGGGCTTTTAAGGCCGTTAACCACTGCCGTTGCGCCCGCAGCCGCTATCGCTGGCGGGCTGCTGCAAGAGCGCCTTAGAAACTAACCATGAGCGCACAAGGTTCACAGCTTGCCCAAGTGAGGCCGAGCGGCACCAGCGCGTCCGCAGCTTTTACAGCGACGATCCCCACTGAGGTCACGCGGGTATTTATAAGTAACACAACCGGGTCAGCCGCAACGTATTCGTTGTATCACGACGACGACGGCACGACCTATGACCAAGCAACCGCACTTTTCTATGGCGTGAGTGTTCCAGCGAACACCACCACCGAATTCCAGTGCAACCCTGGCGCAGGCATACAGATGCGCTCTGGCGGGGCGTTAGCCGTCCAAACGGACACCGGCAATGCGCTCACATTCTCAATTTATGGAATCACGGCACAGGTAGAATAATGGCTGAAATTAAAGATTTAAGTGGTACAGACGCCAACAACACCGGCACCGCTGCGAACGCAGGGTTCCCCGAAAACATGGCGTACTCGGACGTAAACAACGCAGCACGCGCCCTTGAGGGCATGATTGCCCGGCACTTTGCAGACTCCAATGGCACGCTTACCACTACAGGTTCAAGCAACGCTTACCTCCTGACACCGAATCGTACCGTTAGCGCATACACGGCTGGCGATGCGTACATGATTAAAGCCAGCTTCACGAACACTGGCGCGGTCACAATCAACGTCAGCAGCTTGGGCGCTAAGAGCATTGTAAAACCGTCAGGTGATGCTCTAGCTGCGGGCGAGCTAACAAGCGGCGGTATCTATGCACTCATCTTTGACGGCACCAACTTCCAGATGGCCGGTGCTGATGATCCAGAAAACCTGACCCTGACAAGCCTTACTGTCACCGGCACGACTGCGCTTAATGGCAATACAACCATTGGAGACGCTGCAAGCGATACGGTCACGATCACCGCCGACGTTGCCAGCGACCTAATCCCTAGTGCGGACGGAACTCACGACCTTGGTGCTGTTGGTTCTGAGTGGCAGGACTTATTCATTGACGGCACCGCGAATATTGATTCGTTGGTGGCTGATACTGCTGACATAGATGCTGGAACCATCGACGGAACTGTGATTGGGGGCAATAGTGCCGCTGCCATTAGTGGCACGACCATTGTGGCTAGCACCAGCCTCAACATTGCTTCTGACGGCGCGACGGTTACAGGGATAAAGGATGAGGATGACATGGCATCCGACTCTGCGACAAAACTCGCAACGCAGCAGTCAATCAAAGCCTACGTTGACAACCAGGTAACTGCGCAAGACTTAGATTTCCAAGCGGATTCGGGAGGCGCGTTAAGTGTCGATCTCGACTCACAAACCTTTGCGCTTACTGGTGGCACCGGCATTGATACGTCAGGCTCTGCACAGACGGTGACCTTTGATATTGATAGCACCGTTGCAACCCTCACTGGATCACAGACGCTAACGAACAAAACCCTGACCAGCCCGGTACTCAATACAGGCGTTTCTGGCACTGCCGTTCTCGATGAGGACAACATGGCGTCTAACAGCGCGACGCAGTTGGCTACTCAACAGTCGATTAAGACTTATGTGGACAACCAACTGACCGCCGAAGATTTAGACTTCCAAGCCGACAGTGGTGGCGCATTAAGCGTCGACCTTGACTCGCAGACGTTCACCCTGACAGGTGGCACCGGCATCGATACAGTTGGGGCCAACCAGACGGTTACGTTCAACATCGACAGCACGGTGGCAACGCTTGCTGGCAATCAGACGCTTACGAATAAGACGCTGACCAGCCCAGTATTAGACACCAGTGTTTCGGGTACTGCTGTGCTTGATGAAGACAACATGGCGTCTGATTCAGCAACTAAGCTTGCCACGCAGCAGAGCATCAAAGCCTATGTAGACGCGCAAATTACTGCTGAAGATTTAGACTTCCAGGCAGACAGCGGAGGCGCGCTGAGTGTCGATCTTGATTCGCAAACATTTACGTTAACCGGCGGCACCGGGATTGACACCGTTGGGTCGGGGCAGACTGTCACGTTCAACATCGACGACTCTACTGTCGCAACGCTCACAGCCACCCAAACCCTTACAAATAAGACGCTGACAAGCCCTGACATAAACACGCCTGATATAGACGGCGGCACAATCGACAACACAGTCATAGGCGCATCTACGGCTGCTGCGGGTAGTTTCACCACTGGGTCGTTTAGCGGCAGCGTGACTGCAAATCCTAGCGGTGGCAACGTCGGTGTAAAGATTAGAAATAATTATTCATCGGTACAATCAGATTGGAATATAGCTGCTTCTGGTGGAACGTCAGGTTGGGGAAATGCTAATGGAAATTTCATAGTAAGAGATGACACTACCAACTCTACTGCTTTTGAAGCAGAACGAGGCGCAGGGGGTGCATTCGGCGCGGTATATGTCGATGCAAACAGCAAAGTGGGCATCTCCACTAGCAGTCCAAGTCACGAATTAACAATTGGCGCATCTGGAGCCGACGCTAAACGAAGTCTGAGCATAGAAGGCACTAATGGCAGCAGTCAAAAAGCTACCTTAGAGATTGAAACTGATGGCGAAAACAGCGTAGCAAATTTTAAATTTAATACTGGCGGCGGCACAGGCACCACCAGAATGGCTATCGACAGCAGTGGCAACACCACATTCAGCGGCAGCGTGACAGCTACATCTTTAATCGCTACAAACGGCGTCCTTGAGCTAGACGATAACGGCAGTCACAACGGAATCATCAACGTCCCCGCTAGTTTGTTTATCAATATTGATAGCGATAACGGTTCTACAGGCGAAGATTTTGTTATTGGCAAAGACCGCACAAGCACTTCAGGCGGCACTGAGCTATTCAGAGTTCAAGAAGACGGCAACGTAGGCATCGGTGCAGCGCCAGACACCACAAATTACGGCGGCACATTTAAGTATTTCGGCGTAAACGCTGGAGCCGGTTATGCCGTAATCGAAGGTCAGACCAGTAGCGTAACAGCAGGAGATGGCGCAGCTAGTTTCTTTGCCAGCACCACTGGCACTAGTGGACTGAACTTGCTGGGCGGCATGCAGGTTTATAACTACGCAAGCAGCGCATCAAATGCTGAAGGCGGGTTGCGTTGGTATACAGCGACGGGCGGCAACATTACTGCTCATATGTATCTGACAAACAGCGGCAATTTGCTTGTGGGGAAAAGCGCAACAACACAATCAACCGCTGGAACGGTGCTCTACAACAACGGGCAGATTTATGCGACTGCAAATGGGGCGCAAGTACAGGTTTTAACTAGAACGTCAACTGATGGGAAAATCCAAATTTTCTATAAGGATTCTGCGGAAGTTGGCAGCGTCTCAACTAACGCAAATTCTTTACCTTCAGACCGTAATTTTAAAACCAACATCAACGATTTAACGCTGGGATTGGACTTTGTAACGTCCTTAAAACCTGTCACTTACAACTACAAAATCGACGATGAAGGCTCACCAGTCATGTCTGGCTTAATCGCTCAAGACGTTGAGGAATCCTTGGACGCCGCTGGTGTTGAGAAAAACAGCATGACAATGCTGCAACACGAACCGACCAAAGATGAAAAGCAGTCTGACTATCAAATGGATTACTTGAAGCTAGTCCCTGTTTTAATTAACGCAATTAAAGAACTACAAGCCGAAGTATCGGCACTTAAAGGAGCATAAAAATGGCAGCAACATGGGCAGTTTCAACAATGGAAAGAACGCTAAACGACTCTGACAGTGGTTTAGAGGGGGTGGTTAACATACTGCACTGGCAATGTACGGACTCAGATGGTGACCATCATGGCCGCTGCTACGGCACTGTTGGGCTAGAAGCACCAGATCCCGACAGCTTCACAGCTTACGCAGACATAAGCGAAGCAGATGCGATTGCGTGGGCTAAACAAGCCCTTGGTGAACAACAGGTGACGGCTTACGAAGATTCAGTGGCTAGTCAGATTGAGCTAGCAAAGAACCCAGTCACAGCCACAGGGGTGCCAGCATCATGGGCATAACGGAATGGATCGCATTAATCCCAACAATTTCTATGTTGGCGTCGGCATTCTGTTCTTTAACAGACACACCAAAAGATGACGAACTGTTGTCACGCTGGAGCAAGGTGTACGCCAAGCACTTGTATCCAGTTATTGAAACTTTGGCGATAAATCTTAACAAGGCCAAGCAATGAGCGAAGAAGCAGTAACAATTGAAATTGAAGGTGTGCCACACGACCTAGCGTCGTTGCCACAACCAACCCAAGCCAACGTTCAACGCATTGCAACGCTAAGGCAGCGTGCAGCAGCGTTAGAAACTGAGTTGCAAGAACTTAAGCTAGTTATCGACGCTTACAGCAACAGCGTTATTCAAAGCCTAAAGCCGGTCGAAGATGACTCAGCAGTCAACGAATAACGACTTAGCCGTTGAGGCGCTAGACCGCATCGCACGGCATGAAAAAGAGTGTGCAGAGCGATGGATGGAGGCGCTGGTGGAGTTGAGATCGTTGAAAAAAGCGACCGACGCGCATGCTGCGCGCTGGGAGCGATTAGCGTGGCTTGTAATCGCCACAACTATGGGCGCGATTGCGACTGTGGTTAATTCTTTAATTTTATGAGGTAAAAAAATGAGTGAATCTAACAGCATTAGTTTGCCAACCTGGAGCCTACCGCTGGTGTTCGCGTTGGGTTCGGGGCTTGTTGTCTACGGTAGTACCGAAGCAAGAGCAGAAGCAACCGCGCAAGAAGTG
>Ga0209535_1000295_pt1 | contig 34595 bp, 48 predicted proteins | sample LinPmetageLP28_FD_184041 | JGI IMG/M metagenome (GOLD analysis project Ga0209535, IMG submission 184041) | Marine viral communities from the Pacific Ocean - LP-28 (SPAdes) (version 2) | ecosystem: Environmental > Aquatic > Marine > Oceanic | place: Pacific Ocean | collected 2009-08-22
AAAAGGAAGACCCAAACCCTAAATTAACAGAAAGACGAAAAGACCTCAATGAGTATGCTTATAGTTTAGGACACTTTAAGTCTGATAACTGTGAAGCAGATGATGTAGTAAGTATATGGGCGCAAGAAGCTTTAGACGCTAAGGAACATTTTGTTATAGCCCATATAGATAAAGACATTGATATGATAGAAGGTTGGCACTATAACTTTAACAAAGAAACTTTATATTATGTGTGTAAAGACCAAGGTTACTATAATATGTGTATACAGATGCTTACAGGAGACTCTACTGACAACATTCAAGGTCTTGTAGGCGTTGGTAAGATAACCGCGAAGAAGATACTAGCTGATGTCCGTAAGCCTGATATGCTCGCTAAGGTACAGGGAGAGTGGCAAAAGGCTCACCCTGACGATTGGAAAGAACGTCTAGAGACTTGTTGGAACTTACTTTATATGCGTAGGGATTGGAAAAGTTTCCATAGGCTAAACTTAGAGGATACTTTAAATGTCTCAGTTTAGATCAGGCTTGGAGGAACAGGTAGGTTACCACTTAGGTATCGACAAGAAAGGCACAGAGTACCTGTATGAGCCGTTCAGACTGCCTTATGTTACTCACAGGCACTATGTTCCAGACTTTGTACATGAGGGTAAGAGAGTCCTAATAGAGTGTAAAGGTTTCTTTAGAGCCGGAGACACACAAAAGTACAAGGCTATTAGAGATTCTATGCCTACGTGGGAATTAGTTTTTATTGTGACCAGTAAGAAGAAGAAGGTAAGAAAAAATAGTAAGACAACAATGGAAGAATGGTGTGACAAAGAAGGATTTTTATGCTATACTGCACATGAAACAAAGGACTTGGTAAAATACATAAAAGGAAAGAAAACATGATACTCACATTTGAAGAACTCAAAGAAGACATAGAGAAAGAGTATGATGTCACATTAGTATGTGAAGCATTAAATGTAACAGTAGAAGACTTGCTTGTTGCTTTTGAGGACAGGCTAATGCTTTACCAAGATAAATTTATAGAGGACTTAGAGACACATGAAACTTAACGAAGTTAGCCCTAAAGAGTGGGATAAAATGCTTAACATGAAACTCAAAGCCGATAAGCAAGACTCTTATCAAAAGAACCCTACAGACTCTAGTGAGTATTACAACAGCACAGGAGATGCAGTCAATTCACCTAAACATTACAACACTGGCGGCATTGAGTGTATAGAATCTATAGAGGCTTCTATGTCTAGGTTGGAGTTTGTTGGTTACCTTAAAGGAAATCTTTCTAAGTATATCTGGCGATATAACTACAAAGGCAAGCCAATAGAAGATTTAAGAAAAGCACAGTGGTATTTAGAGAGGCTTATACACGTTACAGGAAATATTAAAATTAAATGATACTAAAGTTTTGGAAAATATGGAAACACGCTTTAGGTTCTTTTGATGAAGAAGACGGTTACGACACAGCAAACGAAAACTACATATCTTACATTAGAACATTTATTGTTCTTTCAAATTTAGTCTGTGCTTATGTTATAATGTTTAATATAATAAGACACTGGTGATACTTAGGAGACAGGAATGGATCAGTACCAACAATTTATACACAAGTCACGCTACGCACGATGGATTCCAGAGCATAATCGTAGAGAAACTTGGACAGAAACAGTGTACCGTTATGTTCAGTTTTGGAGAGATAGAGAACAAATAACAGTTGCACAAGCAAAAGAACTGTATGACGCTATACACAACTTAGAAGTTATGCCATCAATGCGTTGCCTAATGACAGCAGGTAAGGCGCTAGATAAAGACAATGTAGCAGGGTTCAACTGTTCCTATCTACATATAGACCATCCTAGAGCGTTTGACGAGCTTATGTATGTGCTGATGTGTGGTACTGGTGTTGGCTTTAGTGTAGAGCGGAACTTCATTAACAAGCTGCCAGAAGTAGCAGAGACATTTCACGTTACTGACACTACTATTGTTGTATCTGATAGTAAGATTGGTTGGGCTAGTGCTTTTAGAGAGCTTATTAGCTTGTTATATGCCGGTAAGATACCTAACTGGAACATGGGCCGTATTAGGCCTTCTGGAGCTAGACTGAAAACCTTTGGAGGTCGAGCGTCTGGCCCAGAACCTTTGATTGATTTGTTTAACTTCTGTGTAGAAGTATTTCAAAAGGCTAAAGGACGCAAGCTAACGTCTATTGAGTGTCACGATATCTGCTGTAAGATTGCAGACATTGTGGTTGTTGGTGGTGTGCGTAGGTCTGCCTTAATTAGCCTGTCTAATTTGTCTGACCCGCGTATGGCTAAAGCTAAATCAGGTAACTGGTGGGAACTAGAAGGACACCGTAGATTAGCAAATAACTCTGTAGCGTACACTGAGAAACCAGACTTTGAGTCCTTCTTAGGTGAGATGCAGAACATGTACGAAAGCAAAGCAGGGGAGCGTGGTATCTTTAGTCGTGTTGCTGCACAAAAGATTGCTGCAAGGAACGGTAGGCGTGACGCTACTAAAGAATTTGGGACTAACCCTTGCTCTGAGATTATTTTGAGAAGTAACCAGTTCTGCAACTTATCTGAGGTCATTGTACGACCAGAGGATACCTTAGAGAGCCTAAAGAACAAGATACGTATAGCAACCATAATAGGGACGCTACAGTCCACGCTAACGGACTTTAGATACCTTCGGAATACGTGGAAGTTCAACACGGAACAAGAAGCGTTACTTGGTGTTTCTTTAACTGGTATTATGGATCATAAGATGCTAGGTAATCACTCAGATAAGCTAGAGATGTGGCTTATGGAGATGAGACAAGTTAGTGTAGAAACAAACAAGAAGTGGGCTAAACAATTAGGTGTGAACCAAGCGACAGCTATCACCTGTGTCAAACCTAGCGGCACTGTTAGCCAGCTTACGGACACTGCCTCTGGTATACATCCTCGCTTCTCTAGTCAGTACATTAGGCGTGTTAGGTCAGACAAACAAGACCCGTTAGCTTCCTTTATGTCCGAAAAGGGTTTCCCCGTAGAACAGGATGTTATGTCTCCCAGTTCCTTAGTGTTTAGTTTTCCAGTAAAGTCACCTAAGACTAGCACCACGGTCAAGCAAGTGGGAGCTATGGAACAGTTGCAGTTGTGGAAGACGTATCAGAACTTCTGGTGTGAGCATAAACCAAGCATAACGGTTTACTATACTGACGATGAGTTTCTACAGGTGGCCCAATGGATTTGGGATAACTTTGAAATATGCTCTGGTATCTCTCTGCTGCCCTATAGCGACCATGTGTACCAACAGGCTCCCTATGAAGAGATAGACCCTGAGAAGTACAAAGAACTGCTAAAGGCCATGCCTAAAAACGTAGACTGGAATGACCTAGAGAACTTTGAGACAGAAGACAATACCACAGGCTCCCAAGAACTAGCGTGTGTCGGTGGAGCCTGTGAGATAGTGTAATTCTCCTGTGTAGCCTTAGAGCCAAGGATGGTTCTTTTTTAATTTTCTTGGTTAAACACGCCTAAGCCTAAACCCACTCTTTGTCCGACCATAATTCGTTTTATTGTGTCTTCTATACGGTTTGTAGGTGAGTTTCTTTTAGACGCTTCTGAAGCTGCTTTTACACTAGAAATTAAAGAGTCTATTTTTTTAGGACTAATAGCTTCTTTAGCTAACATGGAAGGAAGTAAATTAATTACTAAAGAAGTTAAACTTCCTTTTACAGCACTGCCTACAGCAGAAATTTCTCTGGAAGGTATAGCTAAACTTAAACCTCCACCAGAAGCCTTTTCTACTCTTTGTAATATTTCAACTTCGTCAATTAATTGTATAATTTTTTTATGATATCCTGTCCCCTTAAACAACTCATTATACGTCTGAATAAAAAAAGGATCTCTTAAATTGTTTTTTAAAGTAGACAACGAAGAAATAGCGTCTGACCCACCCTTTTGTAATAAAGCCTGTAAAAACCCTTTTCTTATTCCCTCAATAGGGTCTAAATCTAAATCAGATAGCTTTAATTTGCTATTTTTTGATAATTGTGTTTTAGCTAGTTGGGTCTTGTACTCTCTAGCTAATTTCATAAGTTCTTTTATTTCTGTTATTCCGACTGTCAGCCCTTCTTTTCCCGTCCCTCCTCCTACAAAAAGACCGCCCACCTGTACAGGGTCTAACACTTCTAACGCTTTTTCTAAATAAGCAGAAGAAACAACTTTTTTACCTTTTGCGTAGTAAGCTGTTACGTTTTTATATTCTTTTAACAGTTGTGGGTTTAATTTTTCTGCGGCTTGATCCATAGCCTCTTCTAATATTTGTTTATGTTCTCCTAAAACATTTAAGAGTCCTCTATTGTCTCCCCCACTAGGACTAGTTGTTACAGAATGAATCCTTGCTTTTAATTTAGAAAGTCTTTCATGTGCTTCAAAAAAACTAAGATTAGAAGGTATCTGTTCTAAAACTTTTATAGCTTCACCTTCGGCAGCAGTATCATATTTCCAGCGCGGTGTTTCTTTTCCTGTTTTTGGATCTATTGTTGGTTCTGACCTATATACTCCTTTTTGTACTTTGTTGACATAAGATAAAGCGGCTGTCCTTGCATCGACAATAACTCCTTTACCTTTTGCGTCAATGGATTTATAAATAGGAGCAACAATTTCACTAAGTGCATTATCTGTTTGACTAATTAAAGACTGTAATACCTTTCCTTGTGACGTAGGATCGCCAGCAGGGAATGTTGAAATAAGTTTAGATATTTGGTTTCCCATAAACTCAGGGTAACCCTCTAAAAGATTTTTAACGGTATCTCTTGTAACATTAGAAACTTTTGCTATGTTTGTTAAAGCACTTTGAATTTTACTGTTTTTAGAAACAGAGGTAGGTAACAAAGTTAAAGGGCCGCCTTTAAAATCATAATTTTTTAATGCTTTTTGCAGATTTATAATTGTTTCAATGTTGTCTGGATCAGGAACATTAAGTTTTCCTGCTAATGTTCGCGCACCGTCTGCTGTATACTTAGCTATTTTACCGGCAACTGGAAAAAGTAAACCAAAACCTGTTCCGTAAATTGCTTCTGTTTGTGCAGCATCTACGGCAGCAGTAAATGCCTTATCAGGGTTAAAATCTCTTCCTTCAACTAAATCTTCTATGCCCTCTCCCGCATAAACAGCAGGAAAAGCGGCGGTTGCTCCTGCTATTACTCCTGATCCAAGAGTAGCCGCCCCAACAGCGTAAGGGTTAGTTCTTAGAGGAGTACGCATTACAGCTTCAAGACCTTTTTGGCCCCCATATATACTTGCGCTTATAGTTGCTCCCAGTTCTAACGACGGTGTTATCCAATCAGCGTAAGTATCTATGTCTCTTACAGCACCCATATCTTGCAATACAGAGTAATCCGTAAGGTCTTCACCTGAAGGATACATTTCTTTTAAACTAGAAAGGGTTTCTCCATCAACACCTTCTGAAGTAAAAGAAGAATTAGAAACAATAGAATATTTGTCGTTTAATTTTTTTATAGTTGCAGGATCTGTAATTTCTTGCATAATTAATTCCTTAACTTATTCAGGTGCGAGAACAAAACCGTTTGTTTGGTTGTTTCGTATGTACCATTTACCATTCATTTTAGCTAAAAAACGACCTGAATTTGTTTCACCTGTATTTTGCATTTCTTCTTCAGTTAATAATTTAACACTATCATAAGAAGAATCATTATAATTAGGAGAAACAGGGACACCTAATAAAGAGCTTCTAAAGTTTTTATAATGTCGTTCAACTCTTTTTAACTGTTCGTTAAATCTTTCTTCTCCTAAAGAAGGATCAAGAGCAACTACAGCCGCGCTTAATAAACCAATTTCAACATTAGTAACTTGTCCTAAACCAGAACTACCATTAGCACTGTTTCTTCTCATTTCTTGTAGCTTACCAAAAGTTAATTCCGATTTTAAAGTTGTTAATACGTTTGCTAGTTCTCTTGAATCTGTCGCAAAAGGGAGGTTACTTATTATAGTATACAGACCAGTTACACTAGCTGCGTTTTCTTCTAAACCTAATTTTCTAGCTAGTCCTACTAATCCCATGTTTGTTTCTAGTTGAATTAAAGAAGCATTAGTAGCTTGTTGCTTGGCTAACAACTTCTGTGCTGATTCAAGAGTATCCACAGGTTCCCCAAGTATTCCTGTTATTGGGTTAAATAATTGGAACCTGCCGTCTGACATTGATTGTATTTCCAAAGTTGGTAATTTTGTAATTCCTAAATCACGGACAGTTTCCCCTGTGTTAGCGTCTATTATTGAAGTAGTTTCTGCTCCCTCTGGGGTCATATTAGTTACTGTTATTAATTCCCTATTTTCATCTTTCATGTATTGTGAAAAACTAGGATAAGCTAGAGGGTTTTCAGCATTTAATTCATTAAAAAGTCTTCTTTGGGGAGAAAGTTTATCTTGAGATATAAAATCTCCATAAGGCATGGTAGGTTTACCAATAGAGTCATTTGCGTCTACAAGAGCTTTATATTCTAATTCATTTTCAGTTTTTTTATTAACAACTACTTGTTTTGTTCTTAAATCAATTAACTGACCGTCAACAACCATAAAATTATCTTTTATATTCCCTGTTCCTTGTAAATAATCTCTAATGTTAGCTGGTGTAATAACTCCACTGTCTATTAAAGGAGCTAAATCTGGTTGTCCTTGTGCATTAGCAAAGCCTTTAAGTGTTGTTTTTTGTTGTGTTTCTTTATCTTGTTTTGCCTTTTGAGCGTTAAGTTGTTGTCTTACTCCCGCTGCCCTCATAGGGTCTACCTTAGAAAGTTGAGTTAACAACTGTGCTTGATACTCAGGAGAGTTAGCGTCTAACTGACCAATAGCCTCTCTAGCTTTAGCCCCTTGAGTTCTTAGGTCAATAGGTGACCCAGTAACAGAAGACAAAAGACCACCTACGGCTCGTCGCATATTAGCTTCATTAGATGGTCGTTGTCTAGCCAATTCTCTTTCTATTACGCTTGCGTTAGCCGGTAAGTTAGCTGCATTAATACGACCTTGAGTCATAGGATCTTGTAACGAGGGTATACCTGTTAGTAATCCTGCAATATCTACTTGTGCCATTTTTTAATTATCTCCTTTAGGTCTAAATATCTCAGAAAGAAAACTACCAATATAGTCTATTGCGCTATTACTGCTATCATTTCCAAAACCGCCTTGTTCTGTTAACAATCCTGATAGGAGTTTGTTTCTTGCCATTGCTTGAGCAGTTTGTTGTCTTTGTGCTTCTGTGTATCCTTCAAGACCTTTAGACTGTACATTAGCAGCAGAAGTTAATACATTTGCTTGTAAGTTTGCAGGTATTTGTGCAACACCACGACCAAGCTCAAGCATATTAAGCGTTTGTTGTTGTGGTACATAACCGGCAGTCATTAGACCTTGACCTAAATTAAAGTCTGCTGTTCTCTGATCGCTAACCATGCCCATTGCTTTTACTGCGTCTGCCGATTGTTGTTCTTGTATGGCTTTAGACAACGCTAGTTGCTCTGGGGTGCCTCCGTAAGCGTCTGTACGTAATCCTGTACGTCCTTGACCAAACAAAGTAGCGTCTAGACCTAATTGCGCCCTTTGCGCTACAGGGTTACTTAGGGCTTGTAAGCGGTCATATATTTGTTGTTCTTTTGACGCTCTGTCTCCTCCTATCTCTCCAAAGGCTCCAGACGCTTGGGACATTAAAGAGTTTTGTAACGCTTGTTGTTCTGGGCTTAGTGTAATTCCAAAACCACCCTCTGGCGTAGTTGCAGAAGTAGCAAGATCAGACGTAACAGTAAAAGGTTTAAATTCTCCTCTTGTTGCCGCTTGGTTTGCTATTTGACCTGCCATACCCATAACTTGTGAGCCAAAGTTTTGAGTAGCTGCTAAGTTTTGATTAGTTAAGTAACTTTGCAAACCTGTGTTTAACAAGCCACTTAGCAAACCAGAGTAATTAAACCCTCCTTGAGAATCTTCCCCAAAAGACAAGTCAGAAAGCGGATTATCTTCGATAAGAATATCGCGAGGATCATTATGCCCAATTACGTGTGTCATTCTTTATTACCTCTTTTAATAAAACTTAGCTAATGCTAGTGTCGCTATAATAAATGGATAGATACCCCATGTAAGAGCCTCTATTCTATTGAATCTTCCGGCGTGTTGATCTAAAACACGATTAATGTTTTCATAGCGAACTAAACACTCTTTTTCATGTGCCTCTAGTTTAATTAACGCTTCTTCTACTGTTTTCATTTGTTGACCTTATTTTCTGGGCTGTATCCTTTAACTTTTTGTTCAGCAGGATTAACCCACTCTGGACGACAAAAGGCTACTATAGGGTGATAGTTTTCTTCCCTTCTAGCCAACAAACGAGCATCATTTAAGCAATGATCTTGATACAACCAATAGCTTGCTACCCTCTCGTCTGTTTCTGGAGGCAGTTGTACTACTAAAGCAAACACAATTATTAACTCTTGCATGGCTCATGCTATTTAGTTGATGATCGCTGGTTAGATAAAATAGTTAGAATAGTCTTAGTGTCAGCCCTGACATCTCCAAGATCCTCTGCTACATTAGACAGTTGTATTTCTGTTCTAGTCATCTTTTGTTGTAGCTCGTCTACTTCATCTTCAATCTTTTCAACTTGCTCTGTAACATCTTCAATGTCCTCAGAGTTTTCAGAAGCCATGGCATCTAAACTAGCATAAGAAAATAAAGCGCCACTTGCTACCATTACAACAGGCAACAAACCCAATAAACTTGCTCCTTTAATTTCCATTGCTTACCTCCTTTTGATTAACATCTTCAAGAGATGCGGACAGCATATTAACAAAAGCCTCTCGGCCTACTTTTAGTTGATCCATATTAAACCCAAGATTACCAAGCTTTTTGTCTAGATCAGCAATGTGATTGACCATTGCAACTTGCTGTTCGCTCAGGTCTTTAATGTGGTGTTCTACTTCATTTACAGTAATGGTTTTCTTTTCATTTTTCGCCATTAGAGTTCTCCTTTAATTTAAGTTAAGCGGCCCAAGGCACGCCCGCCGATGTGAATGCCGCACGATCAATTTGGTTCTGGACGCGAGAGGTGCGGTTTGCTTCAATACGCGCCTTAGCTTCTTCCGCTGTCTCTTCGCCGTCAATTAAGCTAGTCCAAATCCATCTTAAAACGTCAGACTCTTTTAAATCCGCATATTTAATAAACTTTGCCGCTGAAGCATCGTATGTGCAGATTAGCTTGCCACCTTCTGAAGCAGAGTATGAGGGGGTAGTATCAGACGTTGCTATACAGTTCCAATACGCTTTTATCACGCCCCCATCTGCGTCAACGTGTGTCATGTCGGTCACTGACCAAGTAGTTGTAATTGCCATGCTTTTATTCCTCTAGTGATGCGACACGTTGCCGCAATGATTGTATTTCTTTGATTAACATTGGTACTAATTTTGAGTAGTCCACACCCATCATGTCTTCTGGGTCGTCTGTTTTACTGACAGCTTCTGGCGCAACAGGGTCTAACTCTTGAGCAACCATGCCGTAGTCTTGGTGAGAGCCGTCAGCTTTCCAATCAAACTTGCGTACTTGGATAGCGTCTATCTTGCTACCTGCGTCATCAGCATCTGCAATGTTTTCCTTGAGGCGTTGGTCGGAGGATGTTAAATAACTCGTCGCGCTGTCACTGTATTGGATGTTGCCTACGTTAGCTCCGCTATGATAAAAACGGATAGCGTTGTGGGTGCCTGAGTTGGTTTTAGCAATTACAAATTGACCTATACTACTGCCAACCGTTGCTCCAATACCTGCAACGCTGGTGCTGCCCGAACTTTTACCAATAAGAACCACATCATTCTCACCATCAACGAACAGCATATGGTCGGTGTTGTTTGACTCAACGCGGAAATCTCTGTCGGTTCCACCTTCGTTAATAACAATACCACTCGCATCGGCGAATAAAGCGCCCACATTATTAACTCCAATAGACAACTCTTCGTTTGCTGCATCACCTTGTATGCTGACAGTGCCATCACCCCAAAAAAGCTGTTTGTCGTCAGTTAATTTAACGTGTGAACCAAAAGTAGCACCCGCATTAAACGTAGCCGCACCTGCCGCTGACATATCAAGGGTGAGGGCAACTACACCAGTACCATTATCATTTCCAGAAAATACTAAATCACCATCTGGAACATTTGACTCTAATCTAAGGTCATTACCATTTTTATAAATCTCACCAAACTGAGTGCCACCATCTTTAAATATTATTTCAGCACCATCTGCATCGAGGATAATGTCTCCTGCCGCGTCTAGTGTCATATCACCAGAACTTAAAGCCAGAGTAGTTCCATCAAGCGTGAAGTTATCTACTACTACACCTGCGTTGGCTGTTACAACGCCTGTAGCCGTAAGAGCCGCTCCTGTAGTTACTACTCCATCGCCTCCAACTTTTAAATTAACTGTGGGAGTAGTACCCGTTATGAAATTAATATCTCTGTTAACAGTTTGACGGGATTGAAAATTTAACGTACCTGCTAAATAAGTAGTTGACGAACCTTGACCCGCAAATATGTGAGGTGAATTACCCCCTGTAAAATGCTCTCCAATACCATTAAAGTCAAATTCAATTTCACCTGCGGTTTGGACAAAATGTCTTTTAGCAGAAATTCCATCATTAAAGGTAGCAAATCCTGCCGCTGACATATCAAGGGTGAGGGCTGTGATGGTTGAGCCGCCATCGTTGCCTTTGAAAAACATATCAGAATCTGACGTTGTATCTTGAAAAATAGAACCGCCACTGTAGAAAATTCTTAAATCTTGAGAGTCTCCTAAACGAATCGGGTTTCCATCTCCCATTAATATATCTTTATTAAAAGTTGCACTTCCTCCATTAGACATATCAAGGGTGAGGGCTGTGATTTCACTGCCGCCATCGTTGCCTTTAAATATAAGGTCTTTATCTTGGAAATCTGATTTTATAACAAAGTCTGTGGATGAATTAGTAAATCTACCAAATCCAGTACCGTTGTCTAATAATATTATATCTCCACCATTAGCATCTAGATTAATATCACCACCTGCATCTACTGTGAAAGTTGATGCAATAATATTACTACCTACTGTAAGATTACCGCTTACATTTAGGGTACTCGCCATATCTACAGCACCATCAATATCTACTACGTCTAGGTTAGTTGTGCCGTCTACGTCTATGTCTCCAGAGATGTCTAGAGATGTGCCTGTCAACACGCCTGTTACACCCAAAGTACCACTAACAGTAGAGTTACCTGTCATGGTTGTAGTACCTGTTACAATTAAACTATCAGCACTTTCATCCCACAGTAAACTTTTACCAGATGTAGCTCCAAAAAACTTAACGTCGTAGCCAGTATCATCTACACCTACAGATACAGTAGCGTCAATCTGAGTAGCACCATCAATATCTACTACGTCTAAGTTAGTAGTACCTGCGACATCTAAAGCACCATCAATATCTACTGCGCCTGAAAAGTCACCTGTAGCCGCATCAAGCTCTCCACTAAGAGTGACATTAGTTGCGCCAGTAACTGCACCATTAAGAGCTACCGCACCATTAATATCTACTGTTGTAGCCGCTATTTGAATCTCAGTGTCTGCGACTATATCTAACTGGCCGTCTGCGCTTGAGTTGATGTAGATTGCAGAGTCTCTGAACTGAACCTTAGTATCATCAGTTACTGAGATATCTGTATCACCTGTTGTATTTCCAAGTGCCAATACTTCGCTTAAACTATCTACGGTGTCCTGTTGTGCTATAACGTATGCTTTAATAGATTGTTGAGTTGCTAAAGCTGTAGCACTATTAGAGGCCATATCATCTTCATCAAGAATGTCTGTAATAGCTACAGAGCCTGTTCCTGAAAGAGCATCAAACTCTATTGTACCATCTACGTCTAAGTCGCCTGTAATTGCACCGTTACCTGTGACTGTAACAGAGTCTACATATGCGTCTTTAAAACGTAGAGAGTTAGTCCCTAAATCTACATCTGAATCTGTAACAGGAGAAATAACACCATCAGCAAAAACAACTTGCGCTGTACCTCCGGCACTAAAAGCTAAGGTATCTGCGGCACTAAAGAATAAACCAGCGTTAGTGTCACCAGTATTAGTTATACTTGGGTTACTTGCTGACCCATCAGGGAAAGAGACAACACCAGTAAACGCAGGGTTTGCTATGTTTGCTTTAGTTGTTACTGCTGTTGCAATGTTATCAAACTCAGTATTGATCTCTGTTCCTTTAACAATTTTATTAGCATTACCAGAAGGAAGAGCATCTTTAGAGGCAAAGTTTGTTGTCTTAGTATAATCTGTCATATTAGTCGTCCCAATAATACTTGTATGTCAATTTTTTGTATAGAAAAAGATACGTCTTTGATTTGTGCTTCTAAACCTACAGAGACTACTGATCCGCTGCCTGTTCCGTTTACTGAAGGTGTATTTACAAACAAAGAAGCTGTGTATTCTGATATAGTGTTGTATTCAGATACACCATACTCAGCTACTTCAGCGTCCCCCACAGTGCCTGAAAAAGACAAAGCTTGCTTAGTATAAGACTCAGAGTAATCATATCCCCAATTAAGAGTCATCTGTGTTCCTGAGCCACCAATAATTGTTAACTTAAACTTTTTAAGGAATTTAACATTAGAAGCACTATCAAAAGCCAAAGGATTACTAAAGTACCTAAGCTGATAACTAGCATCATTATCAAGGTATCCTTTGTATTCTCCAATACCTAAAGTCTTACCTATGTATAGTTTATTTGTCGATAACCTAGCAAAACTTAAAGGTGTTATGCTTGACCAAGTTGTAACTCTATAAGCACCATTGTCAAGAGGTATCCTAGTGTCAAACGCATACACTATTTCACTAGTAGGTAACACTAAAAGATAAAAAGATTCTTCAGGACTATATACGGCTTTAATTGCTTGGTTCTGAATAGGTATAAGAGTAAGTAAGTCGTTTCTTACGTTCTTGCTTATGTCGCCAATAGCAGCAGATTTTTCTTGTACAGTCCTACTTAACGATCTAACACCAGAAGAAGACAAAAACAACAAGTCTGTTCCTGTGTTTACTAAGGTATCTCTTTCAATACAACCTATACCTATAATAGTATCTTCAAGAACCATAGTTGCTGGGTTAGTAGCACCTGTGTATATAATAATAGTGTTCTTACAGAAAATAACTAGTTTACCATTATGCGCTGCAAGTGCAACAATATCATCTGATCCATTAGGTAAAACAGTAGTTATATCTAAACTACCTGATGATCCTCCCGTCCATTGATGGCCTACACCTAAATGGCTAAAAAATATTGTATGTTTGTTTCCTGACACATCTGCTGCCCACAGTCTTCCATAAGCAGCTAAAACTTCATTAGCTTGGGGTGCAGTACCAGAAGAATGAGAGTGTCCTGAAAAAGTTGATAAAACGCCACTACCACTTTCATCTGTGTAGATTATAGATTCGTGGCCTCTTTGAAAACCATAAGCATGGTTAGCTAAATTAACAAACTTCCAGTTGTTAGCTGTAGGCGTATAGCCGCTAGGTGTTATGTCTGTAAGGGTAGTTGTACCACTAAATATTTTATTGTTTCCTGCTGATAATATTTTTATGTCACCGCTTTGGTCTATATACTCAAATATAGTTTCAATACCCCTGCTTGTCCCTAATACAGTAGCGCCATTAGTCGTTAATAAATCAAAACCTTTTCTAGCGCCAATACGACCATAAGTGTCTATAACACAGTTGTCTGCTATAGACGCAAAAGAAGGATTTAAATCAACAGGAGAATCTTGGGTGTTTATACCAAAAAACGCTGGTGCTGAAATAGTTACATTTTGTAGTTGTTGTGCCATTACAACACTCGCCACACAAGTTCTTCAGGGTATTTAGCTGCATCAAAAGCTATTGCGTCTGACAAAGTTCTGTCTGCTAAAGCAAAATGTTCGGCGGCTGATGTTCCTCCTGTTTCTCCACGCTCTCTAGCGGCCAAGGCAGTAGCTATTTGTATTACAGGAGCAGACGGTACTAGAAGAGTATCGGTAGACGTTGAAAGGTCTGCTGGCCGCTTAACAACAGTAAAAGAAAGCGCATAAGTAGCGTCAGGAGTAGGATAGACATCTACCTTAGTGTCTCCGTTAGCGTCAATGCCGTTATAAGTAAAATAAAAAGGTGAACCTGTTTGAGCATCATTTAACTTTGTAAAATTTCTAAACTGTGCTGTTGTCTCATAACACATTCTTTTTTTAGACGTTGTGTTTATTACATCTAAGACTGTAGGTCTGTCGCCGCTTCCTGTTAAAGAATAACTAACAGTTCCTGCTGTAGCATTAAAATCTATATCTGCTCTAAGCGCTGACCAATCCCATGCGCTTTCTACTGTTCTTTTAGCTTCATTAACTAACTCACCAAGCAACAAAACATAAGCAGTTTCGCTTATAGAAGTTACTTCTGTTTCTCTCATTCGCCGTAGAACAGCATTTATTATACTGAGATATGTCATATGTTGTACCTTTTTCTTATGTACTTCTCTAATTCGCTGTATTCTAAATCAGGAGTCTTAAACTTAAACAATTCGTCATCAAACAAAGCATCTGTTGTGCGTGTAGCTGCTTGTCCTCTAATTCCTTGTTCTCCTTGTTCTCCTTGTTCTCCTTGTTCTCCTTGTTCTCCATCTATGCCGTCTATGCCATCTATGCCAGCAGTACCATCTATACCGTCTATTCCATCTATTCCATCTATTCCAGCAGTACCTTGGATACCTTGGATACCTTGGATACCTTGTTCTCCGTCAATACCATCTATACCGTCTATACCATCTATGCCCGCAGTACCTTGGACACCTTGAATACCTTGTTCTCCATCAGTACCGTCTATACCATCAGTACCGTCTATACCATCAGTACCATCTGTTAAAACTGTTTGTGTAGTTTCTACAGGATTAACTGTAGTTCCTGTAAGAAGACCTGTAGAAGTATCAGTAGTTTCTACAGGATTAACTGTAGTTCCTGTAAGAAGACCTGTAGAAGTATCAGTAGTTTCTACAGGATTAACTGTAGTTCCTGTGGGATCGCCACGGTCAATGTCTATTGTATCAGGATTTTCGTCAAGAACAGGTTCAAAAATAAAAGGATTTTCTTCTTCTTCTTTGTCAACAGGCTCTCCTGTTTCGTCTAGTTCAACAGCAGGAGGTAGCTCTGGTTCTACGACCTGCGGGTATACTTCAGAAGCAGGAATTCCCTGTCTAAGCTCATCAACAAAAATCCCTCCTATTCGTATGTATTCGTCAATAGGAAGTTCACCGGCTAACACACCTTCATATATTTGTCTAAGTAATATATCATCAACAGAGCCTCCTTCAGAAACAGTCGCTGGTTGAGGCTCTGGGGCAGATGCTGATGCTGAAGAATCTCCTGATGCTGATGCTGAAGAAGCTCCTGACTCTGACGTTGACGCTGACTCTGACGTTGACGTTGACGTTGGCTCTGGAGAATCAACTGTAATAGGAGGAGCTGTAAAAGGAGGATACTCATTTGGAACAGAAAATACTTCTTTATCCGAAGGGGGCATATCTGGTTCAAAACCAGTAGGATATACTACTTTACCGTCACCATCAGTAATAGTAACTTCTGGCTCAGGTTCTGGCTCTGGTTCAGGTTCAAAGCCTGTTTCAAAACCAGTAGAAAACACTTGTTCAGTGCCATTATCTAAAGTAGAAGTTAAAATATCTATAGTTGTATTAACAGCTTCTTCATTGTCATCTTCATTTTCTCCACTGTCAGGAACACCTGTATCTTCTTCTCCAGTGTAGTAAATAATCCCATCTTCAAATTCTTTAAGAGCATTGTTAACGTCTAGTCCGGCGTTAATAACGTCTGTAAAATCAAATTCTCCAACGCCTGTTGTTCCGCTTGCGGAGCTTATTATATCTACAATATCAGGAGGCAATATACCTGTTGCTGCTGCTCTAGCGGCATCTGCGGCTGCTTGGGCACCAAAAACATCACCTCTTGCCACCGCAGCTTCTCCAGCAGCGTTACCGGCTGCATCTACCGAATCAGTGCCTCCACCAAATAACCCTGCTTCATTAACTCCCCTAATTAAATCTACATAGTCTCCAAAATGTAAAGTTTCTCCAGATACTGCTTTAATTGCTGCATATGCAGCACCTACTTGGGGAGCAACAAGAGATATTGCGTTAATAATTGGATCAAAAAAATCAAAAGCGTCACCATCAAAATCTTCTGTTTGTTTTCCTTTATTAGTTCCAGCCATAGATGTAAAACTGTTATAACTATCAACTGGGTCAGATGTGTCAGGGTAAAAATTATGCTCATACAAATCGTCTTTTATATCTAAATCCCGTGACCCAGATGTATCTAAATATGTTTTTCCATTTATTTCTACAAATCTAAAATTGTCAGGAGCTTTTTCTGGGTCATACAGGGCGTTAACTTCTTCTATGTAAAGACTTTCGTATTCTTTTTTTGTCAGTTCCCCGTCGCTTTGTAAACCGTTTAAATAGCGTAGTTTATCTTGAAGAGGCAAATAAGCATAAGTTTCTTGGTATGCGGCAGGATCAGTATCTCGTAACTTTCCAAGTTTATCAGTAAACTCATCAAACTTAGCCAGCGAGTGTTTAGCGGTCATAGTTTGAAATTCTAAAGTTTCTCCTCCTTTTGCCCAACTATCGTGTGACCTTTCTGACATTGGCTTTAGTTTAGCCCATACCAAATCTGGGTCTACTCCAGCAGCTAAAGCTTTTTTTGCTTCGTCCCATACAAGCGATTTAGCTATAGATCCTTGATCTTGAAAATAACCTGTTGGATCAGAAGAAATAGACTTTACATTAGAAAAATACTTACGTAACACTTCTTCTTTTTCAGCAGTAAACCATTCTTGATCTTTAATATTTTCTCCCGACAAAGTTCTTACTTTGCTAGGGTCATAAAGAAAAGTTGTGTCATTAACTACTTGGTTATATTTACTTGATGAAGTAGAAGTATCTTGAACAAAATCTGTAGGATTTCCCCCTATAGCTTCTAACGCTTGAGCTAAAAGATTTTTTCCTTCAGATGTTTCATAAACCATCTCCGTTGGTGTAGTAGAAGCTCGGTTTATCTGTTGTATTGTATAACTATTAGTAGGTAAAGAATTAGCGTAATCAGCATACTCAGGAGGAAACCACTCAGGTAAAGATAAAGCACCTAACCCAAACAACCCTTGGTCTGGAAAACGCTGTAGTGAATACTCGTCAGAAAAACGGTCGCGAGAAGCTGTAGACTGCCAATCTAAAAATTCTTGAGTCTCAGATACAGCTTGTTTTGGATTTTGTTTGACATAAGCCAGTGCATCAGCAGAAGTAATCTTACCGTCATTATTCATATCATACTGCAAGTCCGAAGGTATTAAACCTACAGCCATTTTCATAATGTCTTCGGGATTAAATAATGACATCTACTTCTTCCAATTAGCAAGGCTTTTAATGCCAAAACTAGCAGCTATAGCAGCCCCTAGAAATGCTTTGTAAAACTCTGGCATTTCATTTAACACAACAAAACCTTCTTTAACATAGGGAACCATGTCGGGAACAAAAGCACCAATCATAGGGATGCTTAATAAAAAAACAAACCACTCGTCCTTGAGTGAAGTATTAGCATTCTTGGCTTGTGTTTCGTCCCAAGATGCCTCATTTTCTATTTGAGTAAGTTTTCTTTTATGTACAGCCTGTTTTTCTTCGGCTTTGTTTTTTAGGTGGGTAGTTACTACATTGGCAAGAGGTGATATGATTAAAGATAAAAAGTTCACTTTAAACCTCTTTAGATATTATATTCTTTTAAAAGACGAGGGTAACCATCCTTGGAAACCCTCGGTTGTTACTAGCTTATACAGCGAGAATAAAACCAGTCTCTGAACGAAGAGGCTCAACACCGTAAAGGCGATCAGCAGTCATCAGAGTGGCAAGATACTCTTGCTTGTAGCTAGTTTGAGTTCGCACACCTTGTTGCTCAACAAGAACCATAGTGTCGCTGTGGGCAAGCATAGCGGCTTTAAGGTCTACAGAACTAGCTGAGTTGTCACCGGCGGCAGTGTGGACAGGGCAGTTGTTTGATACAAAAATATCAATACCATACAAGTTACCAATAAGCCCATTCTGAACAGTCTGGCTTGATACAAAATCAGCAGAGGTATAACGATCAATACCCATGATAGTGTTACGGACTGAAGGAGGGACAACAAGGAACCGATTATCCATTGGGGTGTCTTCTTCGTCTTGCTTCTGAATCAAAGCGCGGAAACCAGCATCGGTAAATACATCAGTACCACCAACTACTGTGTTAGCTGCGTTAAGAGTCAAACCATTAGAAGCGTCAATAAAGTAAGAATTACTGTGGATATAATCAGTAGCACTTGCGTTACCTTGGTCACCAAAGTTCTTACCAAGAGCATGGAGAGCATTATCTACCTGAGTAGCCAAAGCATAACCAGCGTCAGCAGTGTAAAACTGTCGCAAAGAAGCAAGGGCTTGAGTTTCAGCAATATCGTCAATCAAACGAGAATATTCAAAATGCTGATTAATAGATACTACTACTTCGGTTGAAGTTCCGTGTAGAATGTTAACTAACGTACCTTCAGTTTTAGCAGAAGCAGCGCCACGATCAGGAGAAGGAATGTGAATAGTGTCACCTTTCTTACCTTGCATGGACATTTTCTTAACGAGATTAGCAAGAACTAGGCTTTTCTCATAAGATGCAACAATTTCATCCGACCAAATTTCGGGGATAAAAGTTGCTGCTTCTGTTGCGCTAATTGCTTTAGCGGCTGTTCCGTATGCGCCGGAACTTGATGTTACATATGCGGGTTGTGTAGCCATGATAACTTTCCTTTAGTTTAAGAGGGTTTCCTCTTGTATAATCATTAACGGACTCTCCTCTCAGCGTAAGCTCTTGTAATTTCGTCAGAAAGAGCTAAATAGCGTTGAGGGTCTTCCTTCATAAGTTTAATAATGTCTGCACGACGATAAACTTTTTTAGAAACAGGAGCCGACGATCCTTTGTTAGTCCCTACTGATGCGTTTTGAACAGTCTGCTTTCGGTCTTGCTTTTCGTTAGTAGCTGTTTGTTGCACAGCCGTCTGTCGATCTTTCCACAGGTTCAAAAGTTCATCAGCAGTTTCATAATCGTATAACTTGTCTGCTTGATTAAAAAGCTGTTGTCGTATTTTAGAAGCCGATACCCACTGTTGAAACTTAGCGTCCTGTACAATATTTCCCATATCAGGATGTAGTTTTTGAAGTTGAGCTTTAGCAGTCGCTTGTTTGTACTCACGGCTTACTTTTTCTGCTTCTAATATTTTAGGGTGATTGTCAATCTGTTGCTGGATAGCTTTCTCTGGTTCTGAAAAGAAATCTATTTCTTCAGCTACTTCTTGCGTACTCCCTTGGTCGAGTTGTGTCTGCCCTTGTATGTAAGTATCTACTACCTTTCGTAACTCACCAACTTCAGAACTTTGACGACCTAAAAGTTTTTCGGCTTCTTGGTGCATTTGAATAATCTCAGAATTGCTTTTTCCCTGATACTTTTCTGGGATGCTATTTTCTGGAGACTCTACAGGTGCCTGTTCTTGTTCTGTGAAAGATTCCTCAGTAATACTTGATGTTTCTTCGGGTGGACGCTCATCTACTAATTGACCCATTATTAACTCCGTCATATGATTATGGAAAAGGGTGTTATGTTATCAGGACTCTAAGAGTTTGCCTGTTTTCTTTCTTCTTTAATTTTAATTTCTCTATGTTTGGCCCACTTGTCAGTTGCGCTAGGAAAATGACCAGATATGGGATCAAGAGAAAAATTTACAGCACTAATTATTTTAAATGCTTGTTCTCCACACACAGGACACTGAACAGAAATAACGGAAGAGTCTGTTATTCTTTCATGTATATGTCCTTTTGAGCATTTAAAGTCAAACAATACAGCCACTAAACTACTCCTGCTTCTTGGAGATAAGACTTGTAATGTTCTTCTTCCATACTTTTAATATAATTTTCAAGGTTAAGTAGCGTAGAGATAACTGCAAGCTGACCTTTTCTAAAATTAAGATCATCAATTCCTTTAGTTGATTCCACAGAATTAATACATTCTGCGTTATCTTTAAAGTCGTTGCAGAGATTTTGCCAACCGTCTGTGTTAAACATTTCTCTAAACGAATCATAATACTTTTCCAAAGCTTCTGGAGTATCATTAAAGTTATCTCTCACTGTTTCTGTTTCTCCTAAATTTAGGACAGGATGTAAAGCATATCTCATACTAGCATATTTTGCAACAAAAGTCAAGTCTTTTTTACTTTTATTTGTAAGAAGTTTTAACTTTTTTAATTTTGTTTTTATTAGCTGGCTTTTTCTTAGCGGGTCGACCAGCTTTACTTCCGTATGTTCCTTTTCCCATTGGCATGATTACTTCCTCTTTTTAGCTGTTTTAGCGGCTTTTTTAAACTGCTTGGCAGTAGGTGCGCCTTTAGACCCTACTTTTCTCATTTTTTCTTTAGATCCTGCTGCTATTCGTTTTCGTTTAGCATGTATGTTATCGTAAAGTCCTGCCATATAGTGTCTCCTTATTTAGCGTTTCTTTGTGATTTCTTTGAAAGCTCGTTAAAATGAAACAACTTTACACTGGTTTTTCCGTGTGTTTTACCGGAATGTAAACTTCCGTTAGGCATTTTGTGTGTATTACCTGTAAACAACGTCCCATCTTTTTTATAATGTTTTACGCCTTTCATTTTAAAAACACCCTAGTAATTTTGGTTTTTTAGTTTAAGCTCTAGTCTTTTTACAAGAGCATCTATTTGTTTTGCTTGCGTTTTTATTTCTTTCTTTTGAGTAGTAGCACGAAGAACTAAACCCTCAACAATAGCGTCAGGTTCTTTTTTTTCAGGAAATTGTAAAATCATAAAATCACCATTTGCATTTATCAGCCCAATATGCCGCTGACATTTTACCTTTAGCTATGTTTTTACCGTGTCGAGATTTAAAACTTTTACGTTTAGCTTTCATTTTTTCTGACTCTCCGGCTTTTGGTTTGCCAGCAGTCTTCGCTCCTTGTTCGCCAAATCTAATAGTTTTAATCTTGTCTCCTTCTTTTGCCACAACCACATGGCTTTTCTTCGGGTGATTTGGTGTCCGTTTACATTGATTATAACGACTTACTCCTGCTCTGGCTAATCTAGGGTCTGGTTTCTTAGCTGACATTATGGCGTACCTGTTCTCGTAGGAGCCATAGGAGAGCGTGTAATTGCTTGTAACGGCCTTTGAGCTTGTGGCTGAGGAGTAGGTACTTGTGGAGCAGCAGGAGGCCTTACAGGAGCATTAGAAGCCTTTTCTTGTACCGCAATAGCTCTTTCCTTGAGTAACTGTTCGGACATCTTAATTCGACGCTCAAACTCTTTGTCGTCCTCTGTTCCTGCTTTAAGGTTAGTAGTGATAGCTTTAATCCTATCAATCTCCACCTCTTGAGGTATAACTTGAGTTTCCATAGACAACTTAGCGGCTCTAGCTTGTGACTCTTGTGCCTGACCATTAAGGGCAGCAGACTGTGACTGTTGAAACGCAAGCTGAGTCTGTTGTGCTTCTTGTTGAGCCTGTTGAGCTTGTGGGTCAGGCTGATTAGCTTGTCTAATACTGGCTAACAGTTCTTCTCTGTTGCTTATGCTCATGTTGTCAATGACTGCCTCAATAAGCTGATTCTTAACTGGAGAATCGCCCATTGTCTGAAGCAACTGAGTAAGCTGTGCTATTTCATATTCCCTAGCAACAATACCTAGAGAGCTAGAGGCTATAAACTTGTAATCTGAAACAGGATACATTTCTGGCTCAAACTGCATGTACCTGTGTGCAACCTTAGTAATAAAAGGAATTAAGAAAGACTCTTGGAAGTTTATAAGAGTTCTCTTGTGTCTTTTTATTATTGTACCTAGACCCATAGAGAAACCAGCAGCAGACCTAGTATCAGAGCCAGCGGTGGTGCCATTAGGGTCTACGGCTCCTGTGGCTGTCTGTACCATTTTCTGCAAAGCGTCTGCTTGTGAGAATGTTATCTGTGATACTTGCCCAAAGTTAAAAGGCTGTAGAATTTCAGAAGGGTTACCGTTAGTAAGTATTACTTTGCCTGACCTAACTTCTGGTCTTGACCCTCTTGGCATTCTAGAGGCATCCATAGCTAACATAGGGTGGACTGTAAGAGCAAGAGCGTCTATTCTGGCTCGTAGTTCTGCGTCTAACGCCTTTTGTGAGTTGTAGCCTTTTTCTACTATACCTCGTCCCCAGAAACGGCTAGGAACAACATCAAAAGGAAAAGCAACTACAGGACGATCCTGCATCATGTAGGGGTTTTCTTCTGCTTTTAAAAGGACACCTTCGTTTGCTATAACAACAATAGCTTCCACATAGTAGCTTTCGTCGGAATCAAAAGAGCCATCAGAAGACGCTAGAGGCTCTACTATCTCTATTTCATCGTCTAGTAAACCTTCTTCTTGAGCTTTGTTCAAAAGATATCTAGGGACTAGACCGTAGTACGTTGTTTTTCTAGTTTTGTTTTCATTGTAGATGTTTGTTAGATTTCTATCGGCTTCTAGATCATTATCATAATAAGTTGTTTCTAAAGGAATATTGCGATAGACACCTTCTTCTTGCAACATCTCTATGGAGTGCAAAGGGACAAACTCATCAATAGCTACACCTAATGCTTCTTCAATAGAAGTAGCTACAGGATCAATCAAAAAGTTTTGTGGCAAGATGGGCCTAAGTTTGCACACTGTACGGTCTATAATGTTTACACCTACAGCCGTTAAATCACCACCCATGACTGGTTCTGTTGCCGGTGCCATCTCTTTTTCGTTAGACAACGTTATCTCTGCTATGCCCGTACCAAAGATAGCTGAGTTTAAGACACACTCTGCAATGGCTTTCCTAGCTTTGTTTTTAGTAAAATCTTCGTAAAGTTTTTCTCTTAGTAAAGCAATATCGGCGGGGTTTTGATCACCAATATCATCTTTTATGTCAAACCAACGCCCTCTGCCAAACGTGGCTTCTTCTATCTCTGCTACTGTAGACTCTACGGCCTGTTGTGAAGCAGGAGAGACAATGCGGGATCGTTCTGATTCTCTTGTTTTGTCTTCTGCTGACCATGTTCCTCTAAATATACGATAATACTCGTCAAACATCTGTTGATAGTTAGTTTCAAAGTCTTCTCGCCACTCTGCACACTTCTCAATGACCCAACCTTCTAGGGTTTCTTCTTTAAATTCGTCTTTATCTAGGTTTTCCATGTTTTAGTATCCCGCGTAAGCGTCCATTGGTTCATATTCGTCAATATCCATGTCCATATTGTAGGCTACTTTAGCTAATTGATCTATATACGCTAAAGAATCTATAAGATCGTCATGGACTAAGGGGTTAGGAAATTGAAATAACTGATCTAAGAACTGTGTGTTCCAAGATCCTTTAGCCAAGCGAATGGCTCCGTGTTCAAATCGACCCTGTAATGCCCAAACAACTCTATCAACTTTCTTTTTATTTCCGTGGGTTAACTCTTCTATTCTAAAGAAGACATTTTTTTGTTTCATTAAGGTTGTTATGTAAGGCAAGACTGCGTTTTTAGCTATTCCTTTTTCTATACCTACTGAAATAGGTTTGTAATCTCTAACAGCTTCAAAAATGCGTCTAGCAGATTCTTCTACGCCCCAACGACCATGCTTTATGTCTGCGACCCACCAACCTGATGTGCTAACTTTTGCTATAGCTATGGCTGACTCATCTAAATGATTTGTTTTTGTTTTAACTTTGTTTACATCGGTAAAGCCAGCAAGGTCAACAGCTATGTAGTATTCCCCTTCCTCTGGTTCTTCCTCTAGAAACACTATGTCTTCTTCTTTGAATAACTCGCTACCTTGGGCTTCAAAAGAGGCTAGGAACTCTTGTCTAAAGGAGTACCGAGACATTGACTTTTCTGCTGACTCTATTTCTTTAGGGTCTAATAACGGGTTGTCATAGCTTGTAAAGTGCCAACCGTTAAAATCTTCATCCTCTGCTAACTTAGAATAGTTGTATAGCTCATAGAAATGATTACGACCCATAGGTGTGCCAATAAACAACGCATGACCCTTTTGGTCAGCTAGGGCAGGTCTTAGAATCTGCTCCCATACAGCAGGTTTCATGTCTGCATATTCATCCATACACAGAAACTTTAAAGAGACACCACGCATAGTCTCTGGTCTATCAGCACCCTTTAGGGCTATTGTGCAACCGTTGACCAACTTAATCTGAAGATTATTAACATGACTAGAAGCAATAACACCGTGTCCAAGCTCCAATAGAAGCGTCCACATAATATCTCTAGCTTGTCCTTGAGTTGGAGCAACATAAAACACTTGACCTGCTTTTTCGCTAAGACCATTGATTATCAATAACCAAGCAGCTAGTCTTGATTTACCTGTACGACGACCAGCAGCTATTACTTTGAAGCGTGTAGGGTCGCTAAACACCTCTTGCTGCCAAGGAAGCAACTGTACGTTTAAGTCAGTCATGGCTTACTAAAGAATACTCAGGTATACCTAAGTACACTCTAGTACTTCCACATTACACTAGGGGTGTTATCGTCACACTCACGGAGATCAACATGGATAAAACTATTAGCCACTCCAATGCCGTTGAACCCCAAGGCGATGGCGTGTTTAACAATAGCATACCTTTGTGCGCCGTTTGAAACTTTGATGTCAGCCGCAATGCCTTGAGAATGAGTACCTGCTTTTTTCTTTTTAATTTCTTCTGGATGGCTAGGATCTCTGTAGCCGCTAGTGATAATGAATGGAAAACCACATCTCTCCCTTAGTTCGTCTAGTTTCTCAACTAGAGTTGGTTGGATTTTGTTTTGACCTGTATGAGAACAATCAAAGTCTTCTATTTTAAAATACTTATAGTTAGAAATTTGGATAGTCCTCTGTGTATTCTGCGTCTAAAGCATCATCTTGAGTGTCATTAGAACCAGAAGAGATTATTGTCTGCTCTCCACCGACACCAGTAATAGAAATGTTAATAGCACTCTTGCCACCAGCTACCTTATCTTTCTCAAAGTAACTTAAAGGGACTATACGATCAGCTAAAAGCTTCCAAGCAGCAGCTTGATGTTTGTGTTCATTATCTAAAGCAGCATCAAATATAGACTCTAAGACTAACTTAGATTTAGGGGACGTAAGCATACGACCCTTATACTCATTGATAATAGCAGCGTCACCTTTAGGACGGCCTCTAGGTAGACCTGTAGCTCCCCTCTTTCTAGACACCATCTCTGTCTTTTTAGGTCGCCCACGCTTCCTCTTAGGTTTTTCTTCTGTTATCATATGTATACTTATGTAGTTACTAGTAAGTTGCCTTAGAAAGTCTTTTTGTTGATTATTTAGTTTCTTCTATAAGAGAACAACTAACAAATCAACAACATGTTATTTAAGAATACTAAACTATCTAAGATTACTTATTTATTCTAACATATTTTTAAGCAAAAGTCAAGTCTTTTTTGTTTTATTTGTAATTTTACTGAAAAGTATTACTAATACTTATGTTTCTATATTATTAAAAGAGCAATATAACCAAAAGGTATAATGGTGTCATACACTTATAGCTTTTACTTATGTTAGCTTTATTGTCATTAAATGTTCACTTTTGGCTTCTTTTGTATACGGGTGGGTACCCATAAGAATACTGTAGCGTCTGTCCCCCTCCGGTGTCTTTTATCCACAGGCTATACACAGGTTATCCACAGAGTTATACATATACACAAGTTATCCACAGGTTATCCACAGGATACCCCCAAAGTCATACATAAGATAGCCCAAGGTTCCACGTGGAACATAAGTTATCCCCAAAGTTATCCACAGGCAACCTGAGTTATCCAGAGGCAAGTGTGTGTGTCTATACGGTACCCTCTTTAGCCATACTAAAGTATCCCCAAGCCAGACACCAAGTATACCATATGCAATATTCATGCCAACATTAGCCAATACGATTAGATTGCTTAGTTATGTTTAACTTATGGTTTATGTCTTAATGTTATAAGCTTGCACCATTGTAGTGCGTAACGCACCATTGTAGTGCATAGGTAAAAACATTATATAAAACAACACATTAGAATATCATTGATTAAATAATAAGCAAAACACTGCACCATTGTAGTGCGTAGGCGTTTTCTAGGTATTAGCTAAGCCATTGATTCTATTAGGTTATAAAGTTGGCACAAGCATTGCATATGTATAGATAGCAACGGGGGAACGGCTCCCCAGATTGATACCTAGGCTTGCCAGTGACCACGGTTACTTATAGGGCAAGCACGAAGGAGACAGTCCCCGTAGCTCTCTCGCAATAGCGGGGCAATCACTCTGGCTTACAAGCCGTGGCAATAGCAGAGCGTAACCCCATACTAAGCGAGAACGAGTAACCAAGTTTATCGGGTTATACCGTAGCCTAGAGGGGTTTGCCAGCTACAGTGATAAACGTAGGTTATTCACTAGTAACCATGGAGTAACCGTGGTTACTAGTGAATAATTTAAGGGGTTAAAATTATGAAAGTACATCAACATACTTATGCGGAATTGGCTAGAATTGGTCAGACATATCATAAGGATAGTAATTTCTGTAGCTTAGTGGCTACCTGTGTCGCCACAGGTGCACCATTCAGTAAAGTATTTAGGGCATACAAAGCTGAAGGGCGTAGGGTCAGGTGCGGCACTCACAAAATGATACAGGCTAAAATATTGCGACAGTTTGGCAAAAAACTGACGAACGATGACGGTAAAACAAGGGCCTATTCAACGCTTACAGGCGTGGCTAATGACTGCCATACGTGGGGAAAGGGTGTCTATTGGGTCTATGTTAGAGGCCATGTTGCATCGGTTCGTGATGGGGTTCTTGAAGATTGGTCAGCGACCCGCAAGTATCGCGGTAGAGTAATTGCAATCCACAAAGTACAAAAAGTTTAATAAATCAAACAACGGCCACGGACGGCCACAAACAACACAGAGGAAATACATATGAAATTATCAAAAACAGTTATATACGCTTTTACTGATAGATATAAAACGGCTGCTGAATATAACAGCCATAACAAAAAAAGCGTACCCGTCGAAATAATCGACTTTCCAAAAAAAGGCGATAGGTATTTAACGCATACCCGCAATATAGCTTTTACCAATAGTGCGCTAATAACGTGTATAAATGTTTATGGATTAGCGAGCAGCGTGCCATTTACAGCAATTAACGGTATTAAAGAGCTTGAGTAGTAGCTTTGCCTATGCCTACCTGATACACTGGGTCGGCATTAGTAAATCAACTATAAACCAATAGGAGTAACACAGGATGAAACTTTATCAAAAAGGTAGTAACATGACAGAGCTAGATCTAGGATTCGCACAGGTATTTTTCAGCTACGAGACACCAGTAGCCGCACGTTTGACTGATGGTAGTTTAGTGCGTACAGCAGAGCGTTACAGCGTCACCACGACAAAGCATATCAACAAGTGGCTAAATGGCTGCGAGGCGCTTACAGTGTCGCAGTACCGCATTGATTGCCTGCTGACATCTACCAGCGAGTGCGATCCAGACTATAACGAGGTGGCGTGATGAGTATTAAAATAACCGAAGACTTATACGAGGACAGCGAGTTTTATCGTTGGTTACAAATGCGTCCGTCTAATGTTGACGTTGACTATAATGCGCATTATGTTGACATGGGTGGCACTAGGGTCACAATTACATTTACCATTGATGAAGAGGTGGCATGATGAATAAGCGAGCATTAATGAGCGCACAGGTAATAGATTTTTATCTTGATTGGTTTAATAATTATCTGACAGTGGAAAAACTAGCAGAACATCACGGGCTTGATGTAGATGATGCTAAAGCGTTAATTAGCATGGGGCGGTACATGCATCGCGGCGATGAATATCCATCATCTTACGAATAGACACGTTGAAACGATGAATAGAGAGGTGTCAGCATGATGACTAGCAGACAAAAAGCATTGAATGATTTATTTTTTGCATTCCAAGATTTTGACAAATGGAAGACCTACAGCATAGCCTTTAAATTGATGGACGAAAGAAAAGTACGATTAATTGATATTAAAGATATGGCCGCGCAGGTAGGTATAGATTCAGGGGTTATCGCAATGCGGAGGCGTGACTATGTCAAAAGTAAATAACTTAAACCCAACAGCGGCGTCGAATCGCGCCAATGAACAGCAAAAACAACAACAACAACAGCGTACAGCATTAAATGTCTGGCGTGAGGCGGCTATACGTGATACAATATCACGGAAAAACCACAAACTAGGATCATTGGGAGATTTAATATGAATATAGCAACAATGCCTTGTGCCGTTACAGACGGCGCACAATACGACGACAACCACGGCGTGGGGTTACCCTATCACCCTATGGATTACGACCATGATGGGTTTGTCTATGAGATTATCCGAACAATGCGGGGCTATTTAGTATTACGGCATAGCCACGATTTAAATAGCGACGTACTAGAGCATTACTTCACAAAACTATCTGACGCGCATAGGTTTATCAATGGTAGCCTAGAGGTCGACGACCATGATTGAGCGACGATGGTTATCGATGGTTAATCATATGGATTTGAAAAAAGGTCGAGAGTACACGATAACCGAACTATTGTCGTTGGAGTCTTTTGAAGATATCCCGCGTAAGACTTTATATAGTCGCTTGTCAAAAACTGATTGCATTTTACAAAGGCACATTAAAAAGATAACATTAGCTCGCTATGGCGCTGTCTGGCCCCAGTTTGAAAGGCCAGATCATAAGCTCTCGTCGTGGTACTTGAGCAAACCGTGGTCGAACATAGGAGTCGATAGATTGTGAACCTGTTTCCCGTTATAGAGAATAAAAGGACATTTTTATGTTGATAAAAAAGAAACAACAAGTAAGACATAAAGGCGCAATACGCCATACTTATGCACAGTTATGGTATAAAAGCCGACGACATCGGTATATGAGTTTTTTAGTATCGACGATAGGCTGGTTTAGCGTCGTTATGCTGGGCTTGTGTGCCGCTATGCTATTCTATATATTAGCAGTCTTACTTTTGAGTTTATAAAAAGAGGTGAATTTATGACGATTATTGAGATTGAAGATAGCCCTATTGGTTATCGACATAAAATTATACAGGGTGGTATTGACCCCTATTTAGAGGACATTAGATATGAAACATGGGAGGAGGCTTTTGATAGTCTAACGCATCTATTTAAAGACGTTTTGCACCGTCAGCATGGTATTGTCACTCTGGGAGATATCAAATGAATTTTTGGTTTGGAGAGCTATTGTTAACGATAGAATTACGCAATGGCATAGGGTTAGACATTGAGGCTACAGACAGTAGATTAGTGTGGGTGATGAATAATAACACGGGCGACTTAAAAACAATGTTATTTAACGGTCTAATACTGTTGCTGCCTTTTATTATAATTACACTGGGTTCAGTGTACGATGACTATGAGGTGTTAAAATGAGCCGCATAAAGGAGAACTTAATGGGCTATGATTGGCAATCATTCAAAGATAACGACGACCCCCTGTACGCTAGAGCTATTAATGAGCTAGTCGAGTATGACGTACATTATATGTCGCTAACTGAAATGTATCATATCGTTACTAACGCTAAACGTGACCATTACGTCGCCATGGACAAACGAGAGCTTTTAGAGCTTTGGGATGACTGGTGTGTCGCCACGCTAGGTATGGGTGATAGAGATGACTAGCCGCTGTAAGGCTTGTAATGTGCTTTTAGACGCTGTAGAGTCGAGAAGGTCTGATAAATTGACAGGTATGTTTATCGAGCTTTGTACGCCTTGTTACATAGCGTCGGGGTATGCTACAGAGTCTTTAGAGGAGCTTATAGCTGATGAATATGGATATGGAGATGGTTATGAGGATGGATGAACTTGCAACAAGTAGTTTTATATGATATAATATTTTGGTATTTTTAGTTATATTTTTTTAATTATTTAACAAAATCAACAAGAGGATTACTTATGCCAACATTAGAAGGTACATTAGCATTTGAACATCTAAAGGAATTTGAAGTTTACAAAGGAAAATGTACAGAGAAATATTCAATTACCTTAGCACTCGACCCTATTACAGCCGAACATTTAAAGTCTAAGGGTGTAAAGATTAGAGAATATAAAGGCACACCGCAACGTAAATTTACTTCAAAGTTTAATGTGCCTGTCTATGATTCTGACGGTCACCCATATCATTTCTCAGGAAGTATTGGTCGCGGGGCCACAGTGAAAATACTTTATAAATTGAGTGATAAACTGGATGATAACAGTGTAGTTCCGTATATGAGCAAAATCAAGGTATTGAAGGAAGCTGAGTTATCAGAAGACGATGGTGACTTCTAAAATGGAAGATGAGGTCACCAAGTCTACATTTGTTCGACATGAGCCATGCCCTAAGTGTGGTTCTAAGAACAACTTAGGAAGATACAGCGATGGTCATGGCTTTTGCTATGGCTGTCGTTATTATGAGTTTGCTGATGACGATAAAAAAGATACAATGTCGTCCGTTGGGGTCAAACAACAAAGAGAAAGAGGATTAGAAATGACAGGTATTATAGCTGCAATACCTGAACTTCGTATTTCTAAAGAAACCATGCAGTTGTATGGTGTGACTGTCGAATACGATTCAGTTGGTAAAATAACTAAACATCATTACCCTTACGTTGATAAAGGCACGAATGAAACCACAGGCACCAAGGTGCGAGTATGTGACTCAAAGCAATTCTTTGCTACAGGTGATTTCCAGAATGTCGGTCTTTTTGGTCAACAGAAGTTTAAAGGCGAACAGCGGTTTATAACGATAACGGAGGGTGAGAAGGACTGTCTTGCAGTATCAGAGATGTTTGACAATAAATGGCCCGTGGTGTCTTTAAGGTCTGGCGCTGCGGGTGCGGTCAAAGATATTAAAGAAAATTTAGAGTGGCTCCAGTCTTTTGAGAATGTGGTCGTCTGCTTTGATAATGATAAGGCGGGACAGGATGCTGCTAAGTCCGTGTTAGATCTGTTTACACCTAACAAAGCTAAAAATGTTGTGCTGTCAATGAAGGATGCAGCAGATATGTTAGAGGCTAACAAGGTCAAACAGTTTGTTAAAGAGTGGTGGAACGCTAAAACTTATCAGCCTGACGGTATTATCTCAGGGGTAGACACTTGGGACATGATTACTGCTAGAGAGGACGTATTGGTCTACCCTTACCCTTGGACTTGTCTTAATGAGCTTACTTTTGGCTTTCGGGAGCGTGAGTTAGTGACGATAACTAGTGGCGCTGGCATGGGTAAGAGTCAATTAGTGCGAGAGCTAGAGCATTATATTTTGGACGCGACAGAGGACAACATTGGTATCTTAGCATTGGAAGAGGATATTCCACGGACTGCTTTGGGTCTTATGTCCATTGAAGCTAACGCGCCCTTGCACTTGAGAGATGATTTTGATACTGAAACTAAACGGGGTTACTGGTCGAAAACGCTAGGTACTGGCCGTGTGTTTTTGTTGGATCACTGGGGTTCTACGTCAGAAGATAAACTGTTATCCAGAATACATTATATGGCTAAAGGTCTTGATTGTAAGTGGATAATCTTAGACCATTTGAGTATCGTAGTTAGCGATCAAGAAATAGCAGACGAACGTAAAGCCATTGACAGCATAATGACTAACTTACGCAAATTGGTGCAAGAGACAGGCGTAGGTTTATTCCTTGTGTCACACTTACGTAGACCGCAAGGTAAAGCCCATGAAGATGGTGGACAAATATCTCTTGCTGAACTGAGGGGATCTGCGGCTATCGCTCAGTTGTCCGACATGGTTATTGGTTTAGAACGTGACCAACAGAATGGAGATCCAAGGATACGCAACACGACGACAGTTAGAGTGCTGAAGAATCGTTTTTCTGGACTTACTGGCCCCGCTTGCTACTTACATTACAATAAAGATACTGGTCGTATGGAGGAGACGGCTTGTCCTTTTGAAGATGAAGGTGATTTCTAATGGTTTCTTCAGACGCACAGGTCAGAGAGATAATATTTGACATAGAAGCTAATGGCCTTGACCCAGACGTAGTGCATTGTGTTTGTGCTTTAGAGGGCGAGGTTTCCTTTTGGACTAAAGACCCTATTGAGTTTCAAGCGTACATTACTGAGGGACACTGCCGGTTAGTAGGACACAACATTATAGGCTATGACATACCAGTACTTGAGAAGCTATGGAACATAGACTTTAGTGGTTGTGAGATAGTAGACACTTTAGTGCTGTCTAGGCTAGCTAATCCATCTAGAGAGGGCGGTCATTCTTTAAAGGCATGGGGAGAACGTCTAAGGTTCCCTAAAGGCGATTACAGCGATTGGGATACGTTTACGCCTGAGATGTTGTTGTACTGTCAGCAGGACGTTGCAGTAAACAAGAGATTGCTACAGGAAGTACGTTACGAACTTAGTTCTAACCCATCGTTAAAGTTAAAAGGGTTCTCTCAGGAATCAATAGATTTAGAGCATGACGTACAACGTATAATTGCAAAGCAAATAGATAAGGGTTGGCTGTTAGACCAAGAGAAAGCATTTGTATTACTAGCACAGTTGAAGGAGCAGAAGAATGAGTATGAAGACGAAGTACATAAAACTTTCAAACCGTTGCCTACATTCGTTAAGGAGATTCAACCAAAAGTTAAAAAAGACAACACGCTATCTGTTGTAGGGTTAAAGTTCTTAGGCGACCAATGGACTGACGTATGCGGTGACTTTAGTAGAATAGACTGGGAACAGTTTAATTTAGGATCTAGGCAGCAGATTGGACGCTATCTACAGTACTTTGGTTGGGTGCCTGAGAAGGACAAGTACACAGAGACAGGTAAACCCATTGTAGACGAGAAAACTTTAGCTGAAGTGACTGACATACCAGAGGCTGTCTTAATTTCTAAGTACCTTATGATACAGAAGCGTATAGCACAGGTACAAAGTTGGTTAGAGGCTGTTAAAGACGACGGTAGGGTTCATGGTTATGTTAATTCTATAGGCGCTGTAACGTCTAGGATGACTCACTCTAGTCCAAACATGGGTCAAGTACCTGCGTCCTCTTCCCCTTATGGCAAAGAGTGTAGAGAGTGTTGGACAGTACCCAAAGGCTATTCGTTAGTAGGTATGGACGCTAGTGGTTTAGAGTTACGAATGTTGGCTCATTATATGAACGATGAGGATTATACCAATGAAATACTCAATGGTGATATACACACAACAAACCAAATTCATGCAGGAATTGGAACAAGAGATCAAGCTAAAACTTTTATATATGCTTTCTTATACGGTGCCGGTGATGCTAAGATCGGCTCAATCGTCGGAGGAAATGCAGAAACAGGTAGACAGCTTAAAGAAGATTTCCTCAGAAATACGCCAGCACTTGCAGAACTACGAGAGCGAGTTGGAAGAAGCTCTACAAGAGGCTATGTTCGTGGACTGGACGGGCGAAGGGTCATTGTACGATCAGAACACAGTGCATTAAATACCCTGTTGCAATCAGCAGGTGCCATTGTTATGAAGAAAGCGTTGTGCCTGTTAGATCATTATGCAACTTTACATAAACTTGATTATCACTTTATAGGGAATATTCATGATGAGATCCAATCGGAAGTCAGACAGGAGATGGCACAACAGTTCGGACACCTTTCCACAGCCTGTATGGAAGCAGCAGGAAATCACTTTAACCTCAGATGTCCCCTTGCCGGAGAATTCAAAGTTGGAGATAACTGGGCAAATACCCACTAACCCTGTTAAACCCACAAAAAATAATTACTTTTTTAAAGACGGTTCGTGGTGGTTTATTCATGTTGACGGTAAAAGGAGGAGAGCGCGCAATCAAAAAAAATCGAATGATAATAGAATGTATGTTAATGGTAAATACATCAGTAAATTACATCCTTTATTTAAAGCCGGAAACTACAAAAGTTTTGAAGAAGCAGCATTTAGTTCTTTAGAGAACTTTAACACAAAACCAGAGGGTCAGGTTTACGTTATTTCTAACCCCGCGTGGCCTGAGTGGGTAAAGGTAGGGATGGCTGTAGATTCATCTGACAGGATTAAAAGTTATCAAACATTCTCACCCTTTAGAGATTACTCTTTATTGTACGTTTATGAAGTGAAGGATAGGATAGCAGGGGAAGATGCAGCACACAAAAGACTTGCCAAAGAATGTGATAACATTAATGAATGGTTTAAGTTAAAACCTGTAGTAGCTAATGAATTAATATTGGAAGTTATACATGAACACTAAACCAAAAGGAAGACCCTTTGACAAATGCTTTATTGATGCTGATTCAATTATCTACCGGATAGCACTTAAAGACATTACTCTTGACCTAGCTAAGAAATATTATGATGAAGAAATTGAAAATATTGGTTGGGATACGTGTAGTTCTGATATAGCGGTAGCTGTAAAAGGGGAAAACAACTTCCG
>Ga0209535_1000296_pt1 | contig 34582 bp, 48 predicted proteins | sample LinPmetageLP28_FD_184041 | JGI IMG/M metagenome (GOLD analysis project Ga0209535, IMG submission 184041) | Marine viral communities from the Pacific Ocean - LP-28 (SPAdes) (version 2) | ecosystem: Environmental > Aquatic > Marine > Oceanic | place: Pacific Ocean | collected 2009-08-22
ACCGGTGATTTTAACTCATTAAACAACTTATCAACTTTACGATGTAATTTATCGACTTGTGTAGTTAGTTTATCAATCTTATCAAATAGTAAATCCTTTTCATTTACATCAAAATTAAACATTAATTGATCGTCATTGAATGGTTCATCATCTTGAATTTCAGGTGGTACTATCGTATGTTGATCTACATGTTGAACTATCTCTTGCTGTTGTACTTCAACTGGAGGAGGTGGTGGAGGAGCAGGTCTTGGAGCTTGTTGAAATTGAGGATTATTATTTTTTAAAGTATTAGTAATAACCTCTTTCATGCTTTCACTTTTACTTCCCAGTGTACTGGACGAACCAACAATTTGGCCGTCCAGCTTTTTGAGTTCACCGTAGGTATTACCCATAAAGTTGAGCAAGACATCTTGCTCTTCTTCAGGAGATAATTGCCTTTCTAAAGGAGGTCTTTCTTCAGACATATTAAATATCTATTCCGTCTAGTAAATCTTTTAAGACTTCATCTTCATCTTCAGTCTTTTTTTCTTGTTTATTTTCGACTGCTACTGATGGTTCAGAATAAACTGGTTGAGATACCGGTACAGAAACTTTTTCTTCTTTACCTTCATCAACATAAAAATGTTCATTCATCATATCTTTAAGTTCATCATAACTCTTAATATTAAAAATTTCAGTTAAATCAAAAACTTTATCGTAAACACCTTTATGATCATCTTCGTCTAAATTATCAATTGCACTAGGCATAGCAAATTTAGATGACACATAACTAGGATAATCACCTTGTTTCTCTACTTTAACTCTTAAATTAACACCATTAGGACTCAAATCAAATATTCTAGGACCTAAATCTGCTGAATCATCTCCTTCAATAGCATCAACAACTATATTATGAATTTGCTTACCATATCTAAGAATTTTTACTTTACCATTATTTTCTGGATTGACTGGGTCATTAACTACATATACATTAACTAACCATTTTTCTGATCTTACAATACGTTTAGCTTTTTCTTTCTCTTCTTCTGATCCAGTTCTTAAGATTTTATATCTTTCTTCTGCAATTGGGTCTCTTTCACCAAAGGTTTGTAATGAAATTGCACTGGTATATTGACCAGTTGCAAAACTATTCCAACCATGTTGGTAATAATGAAAAAAGGTCTTTTTAGGATCCTTTGCGAATGGTAACAATCTTACTGTATAGGTATTACCTACTTCAGTTCTTAAGATATCGGTAATACCACTTTTGCTACTCTTATCATCTGCAGCTAAGGCAGACTTAATACTATCAAACATTGAACTCGTTATACTACTCATTCATATATTATAGATACGTTCCTATTAGTTTTCAAGTATTTCTTGTATTTTTTTTACTAAAACTTTAGCCTTAGTACTACTATAGAATTTAGTTCTAATATAATTCATTCTATTCAATGCAGGGCAATACAATTCAATTGCCTGATTATCAGTTCTTTTTAAAACATCTTCCAACTTAGTAAAAGCAAATAATATGTATAAATTTATTTTACGCTCTTTTAAATGCGTTAAAAAAGTATTATAAAGGTTACTATTTCCTAAATGTTCACAGTAATTTATATATTCTCTTAAATTTATTTTTTGATCATTACAGTATGTTTTTATAAAATCAAAACTTTCTTTTATTTTTGTTAAAGTTTGATTACCATCAGGATTATTAATCAAATAATTATCATGATATAAAGTATAAGTTTTTATAGCTTTAGGTGAAAGATAAAATTTTAAATCAAAATAATCTTCATTATAAACGAAATACGGAGCTTCAATAAAATCTTTTATATTAATATGCTTAAATTTTTTAAAAAAATTAGATAGTTTGTTAATTATAATAAACTTTTCATCATCAAAATTATCAAAATTTTTTCTATAACGAAAAGGTTTATTATTAATCTTTTTTGAAACCTCTAAAAATGTGTTATAAATTTGTTTTTCTTTAATGTTCATTCTAATCCGGAAAATTTATTTAAAAATTTAGTAACATATTTACTTTTAGATATTGAAGGTTCAGTTTGTATAAATTTTTTTATAGCATTGAATTCATTATCTTCATCTATTAAACTTATAAAAACATCTCTCAACCCTTTATTTTCAAGCAGCTTTAAAAATACAGTTGCAAAATTCATTTTTTTATCATAACATAATGAAACATAGGTACAAAAACTATAGAATATATGATTATACTCATCAGTCTGTAAACTTTCATATGGTGATTTTTCTTGCATTAATTAATTTGATCTAATCGTTTAGTAAGATTTATTATATTTTCATTCAGATTTCCACCAGCTGCTGCATCATGGCCGCCTCCATCCATAAGTTTTTCTGCTAATTTACCTAAATGTATATTACATTCTTTACTTTTTCGGATATAAACAGCTTTATTTTTTAAGTTAATTAAAAAAACTATATCACCAGCATATTTATCTAATATTATTTGGCTTATTTCATTAGGTGCTATACCTATAAAACAACCTATAATATCATATTCATGATCTTTTATTTTTAACTTACCTTTATAAAATTTTTCTTCATCTAAATATTTGTTTATACGTTTATTGATAATATTAAGTGCATTTTTATGATATTGATTAAACCCGTAAAAACCTTTTTCAAAATCTCTTAAAAATTTATCTACTTTATTGCCAGTATAACTCCAAAATATTTTATTAAGATCTTTACTATACGGCAATTTCAGTTTATAACTATCATAATCATTAATTAATTCAAATAATAATTTTAGATTTTTATTAATTTTATTCTTTATATCATCGTTAGTATCGTATATTAATTTAACTGTTGATGTATAATCTCTAATAGTTGTTTTTGCATGTTTATACCTATCTATATATTCAGCATGCTCACCGTGGTGATCTATTACGTGTACATTTTCTTTATCTACTAATTCAAAACTATTTTTTAAATTTAAATCACACACATAAATTTTATCATAGTCAGTAAAATTATTTTTATAGTTCCAGTTAAGTATGTCTTCTCTTAGATTTTTCTCCGTAGTGACAGAATAAGTTAAGTTACAATCACTATGTAAAATTTTCAAAACTAAGAAACTACCAGCACCATCCAAGTCTGCATCTGTAAAAACATGAATCTTTTTAGACATCAATATTACTTAGTTCCTCTTTTTAATTACTCAACATACCTAAAGTGTTAGATAGACCTTGTAAATCGCTATCGCTATCATCATTAAGAGTGTCATCTTCACTCAACGTTAATGTATTATAATCTATACGCATAGTATTGGTACCATAGTTAGCACCGAATCTATTTTTCATCATACCAACTTTCACTACACCTAATTCTTTATCTTCATCATCTTGGAAAATACTAAATATACAATCAGCTGTAGCCGCCATACCAATTGATTCAGATATTGTATCTAAACCAGGGTTATCTTCATCATAACCTGATCGATTTAATTGAGTAGCACTTATAATAGGGCATTCAAAAACATAACTTAAAGCTCTAATATCTTCAGTAACGTACTTAATTCTTTCATATGAATTATTACCCATACTGCTTTTTAAAAGATTTATATAATCCAATACTATAGCATCAATTTGAATACCTTTATTTTTAAGTTGTGTTATATAACCTTGTAAATTTTGCGGTGTAATAGTACTAGGAGGAAATTCTTTGATTAATATCTTACAGTCAGGATTATCATCACTATGATTTTTAATTTGATGCTTTAAACTCTTACTATCCATTCTTAAATCTTTCATAGGTATACGGGATATATTAGAAGATAATCTTCTTGCATAAATTAACTCAGACATCTCTAAACTAACTAATAATACTGTTTTACCTTGGTTAGCTATATTAGTAGCTATATTACCTAAGAAAATACTTTTACCAACATTAGTCTCACCTGCAAATATATATAACGATCTACCATTTTCTAAGAAACCTCCATCAATTTTATCATCAAGCCATTTCCACTGAGAAGGTATAGTAGGCTCATCCCTATTAAGATCTTCTATAACTTTATCAAAATCTTTAAGTAGATCCAAACCTATATCACTTTTTAAATCAATATTACAACTCTTTTCAAAATTATTAAGTATAAAACTAGTATCAACTTTACCTTGTGAAACGTCTTCAGCAACTTCAAGCATAGTTTTATAAATTGCTCTTTCTTTTAAAAATCGTTCAGTATTAGATAATAATTCTCTATCATTAAAATTTTTATCAATATTAACAAAATTCTTAACTATATCTTTAAAGCTAGTTTTAAGTTCATCATTAATTAGATATGCTTTTAATTCAGTCACGGTAGGTAAAACCTGACGTTTATTATAAAAATTCTTTATCAAAGAAAATATAACACGTATATTTTTATTATTAAAATATTCCGGCTTTAGATGGTCTATAATATTACCTAAAAAAGCCTCATTAGTAAGGCTTTTGTAAATTATTATCTCTTCGTAAAAATCTAAATCTAACTTATCTATTTTTTCCATTTATTAATAAAATATTTTTGACCATCAAAAAATTCTTTACTTGGATTACTCAATCCAGGGCTTTGATGTATAATTGGTATATCCACTACACCTATTTTAACTTTGTTCCTATTACATTCAAGACTGAAATCTAAGTCATAGTAGTGAAAATTGGAAGGGTATGTTTCATCAAATCTAATATTTTTTGGTAATTGTTTAATATTAACCCCAATAAACACCCCATCAATAAGTAAAACCCGAGAAGGTATATTACCAAACGAAGTGTATGCATATTCATCTTGATTACCATGAGCGACACAACCTCTTTGATCTTTCCGTTCTGACATAAGATGCCATAAAGCTGGTTCTTTAATTTTACAGTTTGTAGCTCCAGCCAAACCAAACACTGTATATTTTTTTGAACTTTTTCGTAACCTTTCATAAAAATCTTCACAATTAATATATACATCATCGTGAATAAAGCAAGCAATATCGACATTATTTTTATTTGCATCATCTAAAAACTCATTATAAGTTTTCTGCAAACTTTCTTTATTGTTTTCTTTAAAATAGAACGGTATATCATAATTATAATGGTCAATAAAGATTGACTTATATAATCTTGTTTTTTCTTTTTTGCCTTTTGTAGCACTATAAATTTTAAATTTCATAATTTTTTCTATCATCCATTTCAGGTTTAAAATCTCTATTATATATCATACCCATTATATTCCATAAAGCTGCTCCTAAATGATCTTCACTACAATCTCCTTGAAAATCTTGCATTAAATGTCTCATAGCACTGTCATATAAAATAGAATGCTTCATACCTTTCTTCCAATTATTTTCACCGTAGGTCTCAGCCCCTTGCAGATATCTTTTCATTACTGAATTTAATGCATTATGAGGCACTAAACTCATTCTCAATTTATCGTCAGCACAATCTCGTTGAGCTCCTGTATCAAATTGACGTGGATTACCTGTTATTTTTAGCTTTTTCATCTATTATATTATAGATAGGTTCCTTAAAAATTAAATCATTTGAATTAAATTCATTTTCACTTTTTTCATAATTATTACCTAACCATTTTTTATAGAAAACAGAACCATTACTATTTTCATCAGTATTAACATAATAAAACTTTATAAAATTTTTGTGAACAGTTAATGCGTTTTTAATTAAAGCTTTTGCGATTCCTTTACCTCTATAATCTTTATTAGTTACGATATAATATGTCTTTAAACAATCCGGGTATTTATCATAAACTGTATAAGCATGTAACCCTAGTATTTTATTATTATTATCAACACAAAGTTCTATAGGAAATTTATTCCACCAATTTCTTTCTGACCAAATATATCCAAAAGTATTCATTATAAATGAATCAGTATTTTTAAATACAAATTTAGTAATTTGCATTTTTTCATCTTCAGTTAAATTTTTTAATATTGCAATTTTCATAATGTTAAAAATGGTGAGTTGTTTATAAAACCATCTACAGATATGAGACCTTCAGTTGTGTAACTGTATAAAATACCTTCAGCTACTTCTTTATAACCTTCACCTTTTATCGAACTTATATTACTATCTTTATAGAATAATGTACTCCCTTGTCTTGCAATATAAACATTCATAGTCTTTATATTAACTATCCATAATGCAAAGGTGCCTTTAAGTCTTTCTAATACAGTTAAAATAGTTTGTTGCTCAGATTCAGGATCTTCACAAGGGCCAAAATTATATTCAATTTCATCTAACATTGCTGGTATAATACTCGTATCTACTTCATTCCAATGACCAGGTATATAATCATCTATCAATTGCTCAGTATTAGTCAAAACACCGTTATGAGCTACAACCCAATCACCGTATATAAAAGGATGACTAGTTTCATAGTCCCATTCTCTTTTGCTACTAGTCGGCGCTTGATTGTGACCTAAGTATAAAAAATCACTAGCTTCTTGAGAAGGTAAATTAAAATCTCTCCATCTATTAGTACCTTCTTTCTTAATAATCTTATATGTAGAATTTCTGAACTTATAAAATATACCTGTAGAAAAATTGCCTCTTTCTTTGTTAGCGTCTCCCAACACCTCAAAACTACTTAAATTATTACTACCGTATATTCCGCACATACCTTATTATAATTGGTAATTACAAAAAATCAATTATAGATTTTAATAATAATTTATCAATCTATATATTGGAAAAGGTTATAGATCATACAAAATACAATAAATAATAATATGAATAACTTATTTACTAGTAGCTGGATTAAAAATTCAGAAAAAATAATTTTAGAAGATACAACAGATTATATCGAAGAAGCAAGAGGCAAAAAAATTGCTGACCCTTTAAGAGCAAAACTTATGGGTATGCAAGATATAAGAGACCTAAAAGGTACAATGACACCTCGTTATTTTGCTACTAAAGTTATTAGACAATTGCAAAAAGAATTTCCGGATATGGAAGTTGATAATCTTGATGATTCACAAATACAGCAAGCTATTAATGTTATTGCTAATATTTCAAAACCTTTAGCAACTAGAAGTGATATTCAATTAACTACTAAAGAAAGAGGTACTTCAGAAAGAGAACTTAAAAAAGGCGATACTGGTTTTGAAACTTTACACCTTAATTTAGATGATGATGCAGTTCTTTCACATGAAGGTGATGTTGGTAATAATGATCTTTATACTATAGTAAAAAATGGTTTAAAATATAGAGTTACATTAAACGATTTTGCAGGTACATCAGTTAATTTAAATGATCTGAATAAAGATGCAATAGTTTCAGTAGTTATAGTTAAACCTAGTGAAACTGAAACAGTGGATAAATTTGCTGGAGAAATTCCGTTAGGTCAAAGAGAAAAATTAGTTGCTGATTACCCTGAAGGTGAAGAAGGTAATGAAAAGGATAAATTGCATGATAATTTTTATGAATTAATGAATAAAGGTGATAGAGATGGTGCAAAAAAAGTTATGATGGATATGTATGATCATGACCCAGCAACGTATAAACATTTATATAACGTGTTTACTGGCTTAGATGATGAAGCAGATACTCCTGAAGATGCTGAAGTTAATGTATCTAAATCCGATCTTAATAAAGATGGTAAATTATCAGAGTATGAAAAGGTAAGAGGTCAAGCTATTGCTGATGCAATGGAAAAACAGCATGGTAAAAAAATTGATAAAGAAGAAGATGCTGAAAGATGCCCAGTGACTGGTAAATTAAGAAAAAGTGATGAAGAAGAGGATGAACAGGTTGCTTTATCACCTCAAGAAATAGCAAGACAAATGCAAATTAGTAGATTACAGGAATTGCAGAATTTTTATCAACAAGAAAGAGTAAATCGTCACGGGTATTAATAAACTATAGATTTGCAGTTATTTTCTTTATAAATTTTGTATAATTTATCTTGCTGTATATATTGAAGAGGGTCAACAAATCCCGCATCAATAAATCCCTTCAATCGTAATGCACTGCTAGCACTATTAGCATCGCATGGATACTCTCCTGAATAACAAGTATATGTATCACCGAATTTAACACCTAATTCAATACCATTTAAAATAATCTCTTTTTTAGATTTAGTTAGTAATGGTGCTTCTACCTTAATATTTTTTTCTCTATTTAAAGCGGTCACTTTATTAATTTGTTCTACAAATTCCTTTGAACCATCCCAATAACCAGCTAAACTATCAGCTTCTGCTGCTCCGTACCATACAGCTTCTGCTTTAACAGATTCAGCGTATGATAATAAAGTACTTAAAAACATTAAGTTACGAAAAGGTACGTATGATTTAGGTTGAGCTTCTCCCATAACTTCTTTAACATCTGGTGTATTTATATTATCATTAGTTAATGATGAAACTGGGGCTATATCCTTTATGTATTTAACATCAAGAACTTTATTAATAAATTTAACACTTGGAAAATCATGAGATGCATTTATTAATTGTTTTTCTGCACATTCTAATTCTTTACTATGTCTTTGACCATAATCAAAAGTTACAGTATATACCGTTTTATACTTTTCAGCAGCTTTATATAAAAGAACAGATGAGTCCATCCCTCCACTGAGAGTTATTACAATTTTTTTCATTTTTTATTTTCAATTTTTTTCATTATTGCAATATCAATTTTTTTTGTTACTTTATGACCTACATGTTCATTATATACTAATGGTCCTAAAGATCTACCCATTGTCTTACCAACAAGTCCGTGTTTAATTTTCGTTCTACCTTGTAATGTTTTCTTACTCATATTAAAATCCTAATTTTGGTTCTTCATCGTTTTCGATTTCTTCTTCTGGAATATCTTCATCATCATTTTTATTACCGTATTTCCATTCATTTTTAATCTTTTCTTCTATAACTGGTATAATAGTATTATCCCACAGTTCCGAATCATTTTTCCACTTACTATAATAACCTAATTTCTTTTCATCAGGTAATTGATATGTAGATCCAGTTTGTATAACTGCACCTAAACCTACTGCTAGATCTAATAACCCATAATATTTATTAAGACCTTTATCAAACGATAAATACATTTCACCTTGTAGGTACTGCTTTACAAAACGATTTTTTACAGTTAATGCTCTTAAAATAACACCAGAATAATTTTTTTGACCTACTGCTAGTTTACCATCTGTATTTTTATCTTCTTTAACTGGCTTACGAGCTAACTGAACCGTAACTGAAGGAAGATAGACTGTTGCCTTACCACCTGGCATATCTTTAACTAAAGATGGAAATAAAGCAGATGGATCCTCAAAAATATGATTTGTAGCTAATATAGTTGTTTTAGTTATACCTGACAATTGCGTACATGTTCGTAATAAGGATTTCATCGCTTTAGCTCTACTACCCATGTCAGCACTAACATTTCCTTTTTCTTGGCGATTAATCTGCAATTGACTTTCCATATTACCTAATGAATCTATTGCGATAATAAATTTACCTTCTTGACCCTTTTCTTTTACTTTAGTAAGAAAGTCATAAATTGTATTCCGACATTCTTCGATACTAAAAGTAGGTACATATTTAACCTTACTGGTATCTAATCCTAAATTTTCTGCTCCATCTTTATCGATAGCATTTTCACTATCAAAAATAACAGGTATTAAACCTTCTTTTTGCGCATTAGCTAAGATCTTTTGAATTATAAATGATTTACCGGTCATACTAGGACCGGCAAATAAAGTCATTCTATTTCTTGGTATACCACCAAATAAAGAACCGGATACAATGCCATTTAATACCATTGATCCGGTGTCTATATATTCTTCTACATTACTTAATGCACTTTCATTTAAAAAAGATGCATAAGGATTTTTTTTATCAATTACTGAAAGTACATCATCAATTTCTTTACTCATTAATTAATTATAGATTATCTTTCTTAGTTTTCAAGAGATCTTCTATAATTTTTTCTTTTTGAATAATAATATTTTTTAATTCATTTATTTCACTATCTTTATGCTCACAAACACCTTTGATAGTTTGTTCAGCCATCTTCATGTGATGTTGAGTAAGTTCATCACGCATTTTATCTAAATAAGAATGCCTTTCACCTTCTGGTCTGAATGATCTAGCTACTGTATCAGACCTATTCATCATCAAATAATTTAATTACTTCAGGCTGTTCATTTGAAGCAGCTTGAGTAGGTACTGGTTGCAATGTTGGGTTGACAATTTTTTCATATTGCTCAATAATACGTGGCTCTACATTAAAATCTTCCCCCATCGCAATACTACTTTTTTTATAAACAAAGAAATTAGATCTTTTATTTTCTCCTTCTTGTACAAACTCTTGAAAAAAGAGCGGAAACAACTGCACAGCCATTTGACCATTTTGTTGTTGTTGAACTGTAATCATTACAGGATTTTCAACTTTAACGTTAGAATCATCTTCTGATGAAACTACTCCTAAAATATTCCTCCCGGCGTTATCAATGAATGTTGTAATTTTTTTATCTGACATAATTTTATTTAACGTTATAACCTTTTATAATCAACTAACTCTCATTACATTTACTAAATTTATCTGATAATAATAACAAAGTAGGAGCCCATAAACCAATAAAGGTACCTAATTGTTGATCGTTACGATAAATCCATAATGATCCAATAATTGAAGCCATAGCTCCAACGAATAATATACCTGAAAACAGGCCATTCCATAATCCATATTTACATTTCATAGACTATATTATAAATTAATAAAAAAAAATATCAACTTAAGAGTTCAAACAAATTAGTTTGTACCGCATTACCAGGTTTAAGAGCATGCCATTTTACATTATCATAAAATCTTTCTATAACATTGTATAATATTTTTTCAAACATTTTATCATAATCAGCATGAAATATGTTTTTAAATTCTTCAGGTAGATAATACTTATATGCTAAACAAGCTAAGTTATATGGGTTTGGTTGTTCAACATAAAAATATCTAACTTTATCACCGGAGCTAATATCTTCATACTTATTTTCTATATTAAACTTTTTTAATAATAAGTTATGGAAATAAGCTGCTTTTACATGAATAGGCATACCTTTAGCAGTTTTATACCCATCACATTGACCTGCATATCTTTCATATCCTTTGATACCTGATACAAAGGTAATATCTTCAATAGGCAGTTCTTTAAAAATCTTATACACATTATCTAATGCTTCATTCGTTTTAGTTATACTTTGTGTTGAAAGCATCGTTTCAATAATATTTTTTACATGAGGTTTAATAGCATCTGGCATAGTACTACGCACAACTTCCACCCCAGTATACTTATACTTATCCATAGTGATTCCCTCGTCATCTAATATATGAAGAACGTAACGTTTCTTCTGTAAGAATATACCAACATCTGCAATTACCTCACGTTTAAACACAAATCTACAATCTTTAGAGTTTAATGATTTAACACCCCAAACTTTAATTTCATCATTTAAAAAATCCTCAATATTCTGAACTTCGTCATAAAACTCTTTAGTTAATTTACCTTTATCATTAGTAAATGTAAGACCAGCTGTAATAAGAGGTTTAACTGAAATATAACTAGAATCAGTATCATTATATACAATACAATCATTAAGAGTTTTTTCATCATTAATACCTGTTTTTTGTTTAATATATTTTTTAAGTAGTTCATTAGACTGTTTAATTACTGATTGACCAGTTAAAGTAATTGATGAAGCAATATCATCATCACCAAACGGCGCATGTTTATTACCAAAATAACCGTAAATAGAATTAATAAAAACCTTAATACATAACTGCTTAGCATCTAATTGATCAATTTTAAATTTTAAATTTCTATCTTTATCTACACTATTAGCATACTCACGTTTTAACTTACCTAATTCATTTTTTACTTCTACTCTCTTTTTATAGTAATAATCTAAAATTTCCGGCATTACACCTTTGCGTTTCTGCGTAAATAATACGTTTGCTTTACTAATACCTATTTCCTCTTTCTTACAAAAATCTATAAACTTTTTAGTCGGTAAACTAAACACTTGACCATTTACATGTCTTAAAGTTACATCATCATCAGTTTTATCTTCAATTTTACCTACTTTAGTTTCTGGTGACATATTAAGTGATATCATCACGTTCGGATATAGAGAGTTCGCATCAAATGATATAATATTTTCTTGAAATCCAGGTAATGGTTCACCAACATACGCACCAGGATTTTTACCAGTATCAGCATTTCTAATAAATGATGGTATCTTTTGATTTCTATATCTCGATGTTACCGCGGTAGCTCCATTAATAACTGATAATGAGCCAAGAGCTGCTTCAAATGATGTTAACCCTACATAAGCTAACATCTTAATCAATTCAGTATATCTAAGTTTTTCTTCTAAATGCTTTAACAATCTAACGTCTTGAATATTATATTCTACAAATAATTGCCAATCGTTGTCAGATAAAGTAGCTAAATTTTGATTACCAAAATCAATTTTTTTCTGACCTAACTCCACCGCACCAATATTATCCAATTTATAACTTTCTTTAACACCAACTGAAAATCGTTTATAAACGTCTAGATAATCAATTAATGATATACCTTCTATATAATGTCTAACTTGCTCAATACCAAATTGACCTTTAATAGTTCTACTATAAACTTTACCAGATGGTGATAATCGATTTTTCCATTCTTCACCTAATAGACGTTCACATCTATTAATAATATACGGCATATCAAAAAACTCAGAATTCCAACCAGACATAATATCCGGATAATCAGATTCAATATATTCTACAAACTTTTTAAATAACTCTCTTTCGTTATTACATTTAACATACGTAACGTCATTATCTTTTACTTCAAAATCTTTTAACCCCCAGGTTACAAAATTATTATTAAGAGAATCGTAAACAGTAATTACGTTACATGTATGGGTAGGATCTTGAGGTTTAGGAAATTCATCAGGTGAATAAGTCTCAATATCTAAAAACAATACTTTAATAGGGTTAGCACTAAACTCAGGTTTTTCATTTTCCTTCCAAAACGTATCAACTAAATACTGTTGTGTAGCAGGTAAGTTTTCAAAAACTCTTTTTATATTAGTATCCTTTATATATTTGTATCTATCATATTGTGTTCTAAAAGTCTTTTTAATAAGCTTAGTTCCAAAGATAGATTCATCTTCACCTTTCCCTTCAACGTAAAGATAGGGTTCATATGAATTAGTTATTTTAATTCTTTTACCATCTTTATCCCATGTAAATAGGTGTATACATCTTTCACCAGGATCATAGTATATATTTCGATAACTCACTAATCTATTATATAATAGTTCCTTAAAAAATACCACTTTTTATTAAATAATAATATGACAGACAAAGATTCTAAATTAATTTACGAAGCATATAATTCTAAAAAAGACGAAGTTGTCGAAGAAAATTTAGATATAATCGATGCGTTAACAAATTTAACCCAACAAAGTGAAGAAGAAGAACATTCTGATGAAGATGCTGAAAATTGCCCTATGAGTGATGAAGAACATGATTCTGAAGAAGAACATGATGCAGAAGAAGATCAAGAAATAGGTGATGATGCTAAACAAATTAGCAAACATTTAGAAAGTTTAGTTTTTGAATTGCAACGACTTAATGATTCAATTGGGTTATATGTAAGAGGTAAAAGACCAGCATCATTTGTATCTGGTCCTGAACAACAGCAATAATGACTAAAAATTTTGATGCAGTTATCAGGAGATATGCACAAAAATATGGTATAAGTTTTCGTGATGCTGCAAGTATGTTAGGTAAACGAAATGCTAAAGCAAAAAAGCCAATCAAACCTAAAAAGCCTGTTCAAACTAATTTAGATTTTTTTGATCCACCTACACCTACTTATGGTACTGGTATTTAATTATATCTACTTAGATTAATTCTATTAATATCACCAACATTATATTGATATAATTCCATATAACAATCTATATTTTTATCGTCTTCTAACCACCTTGTCTCAGCGTATTGACGACCTTTTTTACATAAAGCTTTATACCGTTTTCTATCATTTAAAGTTCTGTCAATTTGATCTATCATCTCATCACCTGTTTTAAATTTAATAGGTGCATTTTCATATGTACATAAATCTTGACATGCAATTGGTATTCCAAGTGCACTAGCTTCTATATATTTCAAATCAGATTTTGAACGGTTAAATATATTATCTTGTAAAGGTGCAACCATCATGTTAACGTTTAAATCATATAGACCTTTACCATATTCGAATAATCTTCTCCATGGATGAAACTCAACTTTACCAGATCTTACTAAATCCATTAATGGTATAGGATGAGCTCCCATAAACACCCATTGATATTTATCAACAGTTCTTCTTATAACATCATTAACGTGATGGAAATCATCCTTGTATTTAACTCTTTGATCAACATCAAAATGAGCCCCAGAACCAGCATATAAAATTCTTGGCTTACGTTTATTTATTTCTAAACTTTCCATTGTTCTATTATGGTTATAATGATTGCCTATCCAAAATTTAGGCATAAAATTAGGTATTACTGTAACGTTATTATTACCGGTTTTTTCCTTATAATAATCCCTCATAAATGGGCATGTAACTGTCATTTCATCGCACATTGACATCATTTCTTGTGCTGATTTTCTTATCGCAGGGTCTTCAAATGCTGTTTTATATTTGTTATAATCTGGTATATCTTCTTTAAAACAAATATCATCAATTTCATATATTAATCTTATATTATGCTTATCTGCTATTTGTCTAAGCATTTTAACAAATTCTAATTGATGAGGGGTAGCCTGTCTTTGTATTCTTATACCCTTACAACCACCGTAATATCTTTCGTCTAAATTCATTACTGTAGATCCATGAACTACAGCTTTACTATGAGCATTCATAATTTGTTCTGGCCATATCATTCTCCAATGACCACAACCAGAATAATCAGCATAATAATTTAAAAATCTAGGTAAATTTTGCTCTGGCGGTTGATCCGGCTGTTGTTGTTGCTCTTGCTGTAAATTATTAACAATATTAAACGGTGTATTACCGTTAAACGGCATTTTATTTGGTTGGACAAGCATATTATAATTTAATTACTTTTATAAATTAATCAACGAAACTAACACGTTTTGTTATACCGTTATATTTTTCTAAAAATATAATATCACCGGACGCAGATTTAATACTTTCTTTTCTATGACTTATAACAAATACACACTCATTATATTTTTCTACTCTCTCATTTAATATTTCTAATACTAATTCAACCCCTCTTTCATCTAAACTACTATCAAATAATTCATCGTAAAAACTAATATTATAATGCACATCACCTTGTGCTTTTCTCATATCCATAAATGAAAATAAACAAGCAAGGTCAATAGCTTTTCTTTCAGCTCCAGAAAAATTATTATATGTACATATTTTACCTTTTTCATTTACAATTTCTTCTTCAAAATATTCATTAAAAACGCAAATACAATTACTATCTAGCTTTTTCAAAAAGTGAGTTAATTTACTATTAAAATGTTGTAATATTTTTTTAACAATAAAACTCTTTACTCCCTCTTCACTCACTACAAACTTTACGACATCTAATAAATTTAAAACCTTTTTAATACTTTTTATTTCATCTTGAATAGTATCTACTTTAAGTTGAAACTCCTTTACTGATACATCAAAATTATTAGTTTCATTTACAGTAGATATAATTTCTTCAGCTATCTCATTTATACACTTAGAAATATAATCGATGGATTCATTTACATGGCTTATACTATAACGTTGCTTTTCTATATTGGAAATTTTACCTTCAATAATATTGATAGCCTTATCAATTTTTATTTTTTCCTCATCTAATTCTTTTATCTTTTTAAGACCGTTTTCAACTCCTAGCGTTTCACCTATTAAAAATTTACGTATAGTTTTTTTCTCTTCCTCAACTCTTTTATGATCATGATCTTCCATAGGTCTCAAACATACAGGACAAGTATCCTCTTCAGTACCTAATTTCTTAAGAATTTCAGCATTTGTTTTAATAATTTGTTTTTGTAAAATGACACTGTGATTTACCTCTTCTCTCTCTTTATCAATATTTTTTAATTTATTTTTTAATTCTGACAATTTATCAATGTATGGTTGATCGTCTAATTTATTAATAGCTTCTAATTTATTTTTTGCGTCATTTAAATCTTTACCATGCCCACTTTTTACATTTTTAAGATTTGATAATTTTTGATCTCTTTCACTGTCAAAATTATTTTTTTGTTCTTTTTGCAAGTTAAGATAATTATTACTTTCTTCAAGTCTCGTTATTTCAATATCAAAATTTTTCTTTACTTCATTATATTCATTACGCAATTCAAAAAGCATTTTACTAAATATCTCTAAATTAAATATTTGCTCAATAAATTTACGCTTTTCAGTTTTACTTTTACCCATAAAAGGTATATGATTATTAAGTGTCATAATAACACAGTTTTGAAATATTTCTGGTGTAGAAGATAAAACTGTATTAATGTATTCATTTGTATTAACTATACTATCTCTAGTCTTATCATCTCCATTTTTATAGATATAGCATTTTGAAGGATTTAAAGTACGTATTATATCAAATTCATTGACTCCATGCTTAGGATCATCTACTGTAAAAGATAATTGAACCCAACAAGATCCTCCGGTTAAATTATTAGGTATAAAGTTTTTCTTTATATCTCTTAAAGTATTACCAAATATCGCAAAATATAACGCATCAGCAATAGTACTCTTACCAACTCCATTACGTCTATCCTCTTTATCTCGGTTAATACCAGTAATTATATGCAGACCTTTTTCAAAATTTATAACTACAGGTTCTTCACCTACAGATAAAAAATTCTTTATTTTTAATTCTTTAAAACTTACGTATTTCATTTAACTCTTTCGTATAAAGATTGTGTGTAATCTATAACGTCATTCTTATTTTCTATATCCAACAGATTAACAAAATCATCAATTGCTCTATTAATATCTACACCAGATAAATCATAATCTTTATCATTTTCTATTTTAAGTTTATTATAATTTACATCATAATCAATTCTTAATTCAACTGGTTTATAAGACATCATTTTTGCAACTAATAAATCTAAATGATCAGTACTTATATTTTTATCAATAATTAATTTTAAAATATTACCAGGAATAACTTTATTGAATGTATTATCCACTTTATCTATTTTAATTAATTTTGATAACATTATTTTTATATGTTTAGGTGTTATAGGATTTTCAATAAATTCATATGAAATATTATCATCAACATTTAAAATATAAAACCCTTTTGTTGAACCACTATCACCGAAATCCATTTCAAATGGATTACCTACATAAACAATCTTACTATCATCAAATATTTTTTCATCTCGTAAATGGAAGTGTCCTGAAAAAATTAGATTTGATTTTTTAATAAGCTTTTCAGGATCATCTCCATGATCACATATTTTATATGAATTCATTTTAAAATTCTCTAACTCAAAATGACCGAAAATTATATCACTTTCAGGTATTTCTTTTATTGATGTACCCCAAGGACAGAAAGTAAAAGATTTACCATTTATATTTTTAGATTTTATCTTATCAAAAACTTCAATATTTTTTTTACCTTTTAAAATACTTAAACTATTAATTTCACTGGTATCTTTATACCAAGCATCATGATTACCAGTAATCATAGTTATATTAAAATCTTCAAATTTATCTAAAAGATCATTTGCAAAGTTTAAAGTTTTAACAGAAATTTCATCCCTATAATGAAAAAAATCACCACAAAATATTATTTCATTTATACCCCGTTTCTTAAGTTCATCTATATACCACTCAGACCATTTTTTAGCTACACCTAACCAAAAATCGTTATTTTGATGAACTCCAAGATGTAGATCTGAAAATAAAGCTATTTTTTTACTCATCTGTTTCACCGTCATTATTAGGCTTAACATAAACCATACCATCCGTTGCATCGATCATTTCTTGCTCGTAAACTTTTTCTTTATATTGATTAAGTGTTTCGGTATGTTTCTTTTCTTTTTTAATCCTATTAATAAACGCATGGAATGCAATAGTAGTAAAATATGAAAATGGGTTATATTCTGAATCAATATTAAACTTTTTATTTTTTACCGCGGTATACATTTTTACTATAGCATCTCCAACCATTTCATCTTTGTATGTATAATTTATAAAATTAGATGAAAAACTTAAACCATGAGCTATTTTTTGTATCATATCACCTAACTCTCTAGTACAGTTTTCTGAACTATAAAAGTTAACTAATTCTTGCTTAAAATCAGCAGGGTTTACATAATAAGCTGTTTTTTTAGGTTTAGGTCCTCTTTTTTTACCCTTAGGTTTAGGAACTGTAGGTTTTTTATTAGCCATATTTAATTATAACATATATATCTTATTTCTCAACTATATCCGTAACTTTAAAATTTATTTTTTCTTGCGAATATATTTGTTTTCTTTTTTGAGCATGTCGTTCACCGTACGTTAATTGATCAGCTAAATCTAAAATTACTAATTTATTTTTACTCTCATGCAATCTCAAACCCCGACCAATAGATTGTATAGTTCTAATAAAACTTTTACCTCCTGATGCAAACATAATCATATGAATATTTTTAATATTTATACCAGTACTAAAAATTGAACTCATAGCTATGCAAATAACATTATTATTAGTTTCCATTATTTTTTTAACTCTATCTCTCTCTTCAACCTCCACCTCACCTTTAACAAAAAATACTTGCTTATTTTCACACTCAGTAAGTTTGTCATATAAAGCATCACCATGAGCTAAATGATTAACCAAAATAAGTGAATTATTATTAAATTTACCGCATAACCCTTTTATAAGATTGTTCCTATATTCACTAGTATAAATAAAATCTAATTCATTTTTAAAATTATTTTCACCAGAAGCATATTTAGGTTTTGTTTTGTAAGATATATCAATGAAACTAACTGAGACATTAGTTAAATATTGTTCCAATCTAAGGGAATAACTATCCTTATCATATATAACACTTCCGATTTTACCTTTAATATTCCATTCATCAGGTTTACTATCCGGTAAAGTACCTGTCAATCCAAACTTATTATTTGTAAAAATATTACTGACCATTTTACTTATTTTATTTGATTTTTTTATGGTATGACACTCATCTATGACTAAACAATCAACATACTGAATCCAGTCATTATTCTCAAACTGACTCTGTAAAATACCTCTGTTAGCTATAATACAGTTTGCAGTCAAATCAGGTTTTATTTTACCAGTCCATCTTGTAAATTTAAATTTAACATCATAATCTTCAAAATCATTAAACGTTTGATTAACTAATCCTAAATCAGGTACCACTATTAATATTTTTATTTTATCATTATGCTTAAAAAATGACATCAATAATGATGCAATAGTTAAAGTCTTACCTCCTCCAGTACCTAATTTAATAATACCTCTACCTAATTTTAAAGCTTGCTTTACCGATTCTTCTTGATAATCTCTAAGTTTATGCTTTAAAGAATTATAAACTTCATAATCTTTATATTTTTGAGGTTTAACAACTGATAAAAAATTTTCACTATCTTCAATTTTTATTTCTTCATTAGATAATGTATTTTTACAATAACTCATGATATCATAAAACAATCCAGGTTCAAATAAACCGGTTGGTGTAATGCAGTAAATTCTTGTATTAGCGTAAAATCTTGCTCGACCTCGCAATCTAAATCGAGCAGTTTCATCTTTAACGCTAAAAAATTCTCTTATTGAATCTAATGCATCTGTCTCTATTTTAATTTTACTATTTGATAAACTAAATTTTATCATAATTGTTCCATTTTCATTATTTCAATAATATTTTTTATATCGAATCCCACTGCACTAAAAGTTTTTTCCGTTTTTTCTAAAAATTCAACTAATAGTTCTTCTTCATGTATATCTTTACTTATAGTTTTCATTTTATCATGGTTCCAACTAGCTTTTTCTGCTACAGGTATTGTAACTTTAATAGGGCTTTCCTCCATTATTTTTTTAACTACGTCTTTTTTGATTACATCTCTTTTTTGTTTTAAATTAATAAGATTTTTTTTATGTCTTATTAATTTTGAAACCCAATAATGTTTCCTAGCAGGAGTTTTCATTGATGAATCCTTTAGATTAAATTCATTAATATTTAAATCTTTTTCAATTTCATTTATATATTGATCTAATATTTCCACATTTTAATTATAAATACTATTATGAAGAAAACAAGTCTTTTTGAAAAATATTTTAGTAAACTATTAAAAAAGAAAAAGAAAGTAAAAGAAGAAGATGATAATACTGTAGGTGGTGGTGCACTCGGACCAGCAGCTGGTATAGGTCATCAAGGTTTAGAAAATACTGATTTTTATGCTCCAGGTGATGCTAGAAAACCAAAAGCTTTAGGAACATATACTAGAAGAGGTAAGGTAAAACGTAGAAAAAAGAAAAAAAATAAGTAAATAAGAGTATGAGTATTATTAATGTAAGTTTAGATTCAAGCCAAACTATTACAAAAGTAGCTGCAGTTACAGAAACAATAACTACGTTTTCAATTGAAAGAATAATTGATATACCAAGTAAAAATAAAGTTAATGTAAAATTAAGTTGTTGTGATGATATTATGACTGTAGAAGCATTAAGTGATGGCAATTACGGTAGTGATTGGACATATAATTCTCTTAAAAGTGCATGTAAAACAATGATAGAAGCTATGTAATGGATACTGGTATTTGGAAAGTATATGGTTCTGTTCCCGAAAATGCTTTTGGGTTTATATATGAAATTACTAATATTAATAATGGTAAGAAATATATAGGTAAAAAACAAATGATACGTAAAATAAGGCGTTTACCGTTAAAGGGTAAAAAGCGTAAACGTATAGATTATAAAGAGAGTGATTGGAAAACTTATACTGGATCATCTGATTCTTTAAACATTGATATTGCAACTTTAGGATTAGAAAAGTTTGTTTTTAAAATTTTAAAATTTTGTAATAGCAAATTTGAACTTTCATATTTTGAAGCAAAAATGCAATTTGAAAAAGACGTTTTATTAAGTGAAGATTATTATAATGGTATTATAAATTGTAGAATAGGTAAACCTCCTAAACAATTATTGGAACAGTATTATAATAATATTAATGATGGCTGATTTAAAATTAGACAACTATGATATAGAGTTAATTGATTACAATAAACTATTCAGTAGTATTATACAATATAATATAGTTAATAATTTACATGAATTAAATTATCTTCACAAGCGTATTTCTAATAGGTTAGTTAAAAAAATATTTTTACATTGGATAATATATGAAATGTGTGAAAATATTTTAAATAGAAAAAATAAAAGTGTAATATATTTTAATTTCACTCAAATTGAAGAATGCGATATAATGAAATATTATAATGAAAAAGATATTTTAACCTTTTTAAGTTATTCACTTAGAAAAATAGAAAAACTTTTACCAATTAAAATATACATTAGTAAATATTCTATAGATTATCTTTCACATCTATTAAGTAAAAATGACGGTAAAGCTTATACTACAGTTAATTCAATTGTAACTAAAATGAATAATATTGATATTACTAAATTTACATTTTCTGGCGTTAAAAAGTTTACTAAGCAATATGAATTGAGTTTTTTAAATAATGACTACTTTAACCGTTTATCAACAAAACAACTGATGTTAAAATAAATATTAATATGGATAAATTTACCAGAACTGCAAATCATATACTTTCAGAAAAAGTTTATATTTTTACTGATGAAGATGATAATGATCAATATGAACCTGAAGAATCACCTGCTGATGATAATATGGGTCAAATGGAACCTTTAGATGATGAAGATAATGAACATCAAGATATTAAATCTATGATTATTGATCTTTTAACTAAAGGTAAAAGAGAAGAAGCAACTAAAATTTTAATGAGTTTTAAAATAAAAGATCCAGAAGGGTTTAATAATTTTATTAAACAATTTGAACAAGAATCCATACCTAGCGAGCAAGAAAGTATTACAAATAGAGCAGAAAAAATAGATGGATTAGCTGGTGCTATAGATTTAGTTAGTAAATTAGGAATAACTCCTCAGAAAAGATTTGGAGGGTTTGTAAGTGGCGCTAAAAATGCTGGTAAAGAAATGGATGCATTATTAGGCGATGTTGCTAAACAACTTAAAGGTTTTAGAAAGGGACTTAAATGAGTTTTTTAAAAAAATTACATAAATTTACAATTGAAAATTTAAACGAAGATACATTACCACCGGCTAATTATCCAGTACCTGATTTAGAAGAACCTCAACAACAGCAACCAGTACAACAACAAGCTATACCCGGTGCTCCTGAAGCTCCGGTAATACCTGATGTTCAACCTGAACCAGAAGTTGAAAAATTATCCCCGGAAAGTGAAGTTTTGTTAGTAAGATTAATTAAAAAAGCATTAGTTACTGAAATAGACCCTAACGATGTAGATACTATTTCAGATTTAGGTGATATAAATGAAAAAAATACTAAATCATCATTAAAAATGTTAATTAATATTATGAAAAAATATTCATCAGATATAGATGTAGAATAATGAATTGGAAATCACTAGATCAAATTTATATTGAAAATAGTGCTTTTAAAAAGGTACCTAATTTAAATAGACATGTTATAAACGAAGCAAATGTAGATGAAATAATTTCTATGATAAAAGAGCTTGACAAACAAGGTCTTTTTACTGATACTAATGATTTAGATAAAGTAAAAGCATTTTTAAGTAAAAAGCCTTTCAGTAAAAAGGTTAAAGAATATCTTACTAATAAAAATTTAAATGAAAAAACTATAGGACAAGGTGATATAAGAGAAATTATTATTGATGTATTATCAGAATTTGGAGATATAGCTAATTATGCTGAATATATTAATAATCCTGCTGATTTAAAATCGATAGGTATGCAAGGTAGACTATCAGATAATATAAGTAATGTTTCTGGACTAAAAAAAGAAACAGCTGAAAGATTAGTAAATTTAATAGGATCAGAAAGTGGTAGAGGGGTAGGAAGAGGAGAAATAGCATTAGCTACTATATTTGACGATGTAAAAATGAGTCTATCTAAAGGGGATTTAGATTGGGATGGTAGATATTTAGAAGTTAAAGGATCTGCTGCTAGATGTGGTAAGAGAGATAGAGCTTCAACTAATTTTACAAGAACTAATCTTGGTAAATTAACTCAAAAATATAATATTGATACAAGAGCAGCTAAAGAAAGGTTGGATATTATTACATCAACGTTATCTGATCAAGAAGGATTAGATAGAAATGTATTATTCGATGCTTTGAATGATTTTGTAAGTACTGAATATCCACATTCAACTTATAAATTACCGCAAGATATTAATTTATCTAGTCCAATTGAAGTAAGAAATGAATTAACGAAAATTTATATTACAAATTATGCGGAAGATGAAGGAGTTGAATATTTTATTTTTATTAACACTGATACCAGAGAACCAAAAAATATAGGTAGTTATATAATTTTTACTAAACAACAAATACCGGATCTTATTGATCAAAATAGAATAGGAGCTGATACAATTAAGTTTACTAATTTAGATCCATCATTGAGAAACGTTAGAGTATGAAATCATTTAAACAATTTATAATAAATGAAGGTGGAGCTGCAGGTCATATGGCACATCCTTTTGATCTTGAAAGTATACAAAAAGGTAATGATTTAATTGAATTTTTTAATCGAATAATAAGTTCTATTACATCGTCCGCACCATCTTTAAAAATTGATGGTGTGAATGCGAGTTTTAGGTTAATTGATACATCTGATGGTAAGCAATTTGCTTTAGATAGAGGTTCAATGAAACCTCTTGATGTTGAAGGTATAACTGTTGATAAACTTTTAGCTAGATTCGGTCAAGGGCATGGTATGGTTAATGCAGGGTCTAAGTTGCTGACTATAATGAATGAAGCATTACCCTCTATTACACCGGAATTAAAAAAATTAGGCATGTATGATAATCCAAATAGATTTTTTAATACAGAATTTGTTGAAGGTCAGACTAATGTTTTACAATATGATACAGATTTTTTAGCAATTCATGGTATTAATGAATTTTATCAAGCTACACCTAGACGTAGAGCTAGTAAAGAGATAGATTATGATGAAAAAGCTTTAGTTAGTTTAATAAACAAATTGAATAAATTTTCAAAACAATATAATTTTAAAGTTTACGGGTCAGTACCAGTTAAAAAAACAAAAAACCCTAACTATGCTAATGTGTTAAATAAAAATTTTAACGTTATTATAAAGAATGAAAAAATATCTAAAAGATTAAAAGAGTTTTTAACTGACGCTATAAATCCATTCAGTGAAAAAATTACTCTACAAGACGGTAAACAAGTAGGTGCCTTATCAAAATACGTTTATTTGCAAATTTTAAATGGTGTACCAGTAGATACATTTGTTAAAAATGAAAATGATTATCAAAAAGCTATTGACGGTGCGGTAATTTACCATGCTACTAGATTATTAGGTGATGAATTACTAACAACATTAACTTCTGATATGGGTGATGTTAAATATCATGAAGGTATAGTAGTAAGAGATAAGAGAGTTAGTAATAGACCAGTAAAAATTACTGGAGAATTTATTGTAAGCGGTATGGAATCACAGTTTAGAAAAGAAGATAATGAAATTGCACCATATTATGGTAATTATATTAATAATCCTCCGGTTTTTAATCAAGGGGAAGGTACGAGACTTAGATCATCAGTGAATACATTCGGGGAAATGTATGAATATTTAACAGAATTTGATTCAGTTAATAATTTTAAAACTGTAGTAATTTATCCAGGTAGATTTCACCCGTTTCATAGAGGACATGCTGCAGTTTATAATAAAATTAAAGAAAAATTTCCATATGCTGATGTTTTTATAACAACCACTGATAAAACCGGTGATAAATCACCATTTTCATTTGATGAAAAACTAGAAATGATGAAAAGTGCTGGTATAGATGAAAATTCAGTAAAAAAAGTTAAAAACCCTTATCTTGCACAAGAAATTACAAGTTTATATAATTCAGACAATACAAAAATAATATTTGTGGTATCTGAGAAGGATATGGACGGTGATACAGCAAGATTTAACTTTAAACCTAAAAAAGACGGTTCACCATCATATTTTCAACCATTGGAAAGTGTTGGAGATAGTGAATATTTAGGTAAACATGGTTATATAGATACATTACCTACAATAGATTTTAAAATTCTAGATAAAGAGGTAAGAAGTGCATCAGAAATAAGAAATTTATTTAAAAATTCTGATAGTAAACAACGGAAAAATTTAATTCAAGATCTATATGGTAGTATGGATAATAAAATTTACAATATTTTTAATAATAAATTAATTTAATTTAATTATTCAAATCCAAGTTTTTTAGCAGCAGGATTATCATCTAAATCATCTATTTCTAAATCATCTGGTTTTACAAAAGCATCTTCTTTATCTTCCTCTTGTTCAGATCTTTTTATATTATCTTCATAATCAAGATAATGAAAGACTGATGATAGGTAATCAGATGCTTTTGTAATTTTACTTGCTACCCACCCTTCTATATTGTCTTTTTTACCTATATGATCAAATAATTTTGCAGCATATTCGTTAGCTTTAAGTAGTTCAGCTCTTGCCATATCTATTTCACCATCATAATCAACATCTTCATCGGTATTATCATGGCATCTGCAATCACTATCACAACCGCAACCGTGATTATCAGGTTCTCCAGCTTGAATATATATTGTTTCATCTTCTACCGGTGGTTCAACTTTTTTTCTTAATGGTTTAGTTTCACCTATTGAAGTAATACGTACCATAGTAGGTACGTTATGACCTAAACCAATATTTTCATTTATTTTAGTATAATTTTCATAAATTAAATTAGAATCTTTATCCATATTAATTATTTATTAAATATTATTATGACATTTGATAATATTGTAAGTAAATTGCTTAATGAATATGGTTCTGTAATATCTTCATCTGAAGATGCTGAATATAGGGGTAGAAAAGTATCTTTAAATAAACCTACTAGAGGTGATGTAAAAAAATTTAAAGTATATGTTAAAGACCCTAAATCTGGTAATGTGAGAAAAGTTAATTTTGGACATGGAGGTACTTCAGCTAAAAGGCGTGGTGAAAAAACAATGAAAATCCGTAAAAGTAACCCTAAAGCCCGTAAATCTTTTAGAGCTCGTCATAATTGTGATAACCCTGGACCTAAAACTAAAGCAAGATATTGGTCATGTCGCAAGTGGTAACATTAAATAATAATATGATAGAATCTTTTAAATTTTTTACCGAATCATCTAATAAGGCTATTGAAGATCTTAAAAAAATGATTCAAAACCCAGATCCAGAAAGAGTTAAAATGTATGGTGGTACTAGCTATGTAGATATGCTTCAACTTAAGTTAAATAGAATGCTTAAAGTTGAAGCATTAAAAGATCATTTAAGAAAATCTAAAATGAGCGGTTATTATAAACATGAGGATGCTGAAGATCGTTGTAAGAGAAAAGCTGATAGCGTATATGGTAAAAAAACTTCAGCATATAAATCCGGTGCAATAGTAAGATGTCGTAAAGGTAAAATCTGGAAGAAAAAATGAATAAATTTGATACAATTTTAGAAGGTCTTTGGGCTAATATTAATAAAAAGAAAAAATCTGGTCGTAAATCTGCTAAAAAAGGTAGTAAAGCATATAAAGCTGCTAAAAAAGCTGGTGATAAGTTACATGCATCTAAAGAAGCAAAAGGAATGTAATGAATTTCAATGAACTATATGAATTTTATGTTAATGAAGCTAGTGATAATCTACATCAATGGTTTAAACGTGGAGGTAAAGATCCTAAAACAGGTAAAAAATTTAGTGGGTGGATAAATTGTAAGACTGGGGGACCTTGCGGTCGTAAAAGTAAAAAATCTGGCGGTAGTTACCCAGCTTGTAGACCAACTAAAGCAGCATGTAAAAAAATAAAAGGTAAAATGTATAAGAAAAAAAGTTCAAAACGCATTAATTGGAAGAAAAATAAAAAATAATTAAATAATCATATGGCAATTACTGATACAACAGCTCCGAAAAATATACCATCTACTGGTGCATTAGGCATTGGTTCTACTGCAGGGGTAGATAGAAGTATAAATCTTGTTAGAAATATAAAACGAACTACTACTGCAACATCAGAAGGAAGTATGGATAGATTAAGAAATTGGTTTAATGATTATGTAGGTACACCAGGAGGTTTTACAGCTCTATCAGGTAGTGAATCAATAGCATTAAGTCAGTGGAGAGGTGCTAGAATAACTGGATTTAGTGTACAAGCACGTAATGAAACATCTAATCCAGGTTATGATAATAATAACGATGGTAGATTAACATGCCAAGGCTTTTTTGATGATAAAACATCTACTAAATTTAAATTAGTAAGAAGCAGTTATAATAGTACCAAAACTGCACAACATGGAAATGCTATAACGTTTACCGGTATCGATGGAGATTCTTCTGGTGAAATGACTTTAACTATTACAAATTCATTAGATAATGAAGCTACTATGTTATTTAAACCGAAAAGAAGCGGTACATCTTATATGAAAAGTACCACTACAGTTGGTAGATTGAGCTCTAGTGATGGTGTTCAACAGTATAATTTTAGCAGTACTGCTGAAGGTGGTTTAAGTAATACTATGTATTTTACTTTTGGTTTACAAGCTATGAGTGCAGATAGAGTTTATGGAGCTGGTTACACATACCCATAAACATAATTTGAATAGATAGGATTCAAACATAAATATATCTATGAGTTACTTCATAGATGAGTTGAAAGACCAGTTAAGTAAATATATAGTTGAGTTAACAATTAACGAACAACGTTATCTTTATACAACTAAAGAAGAATATATAGGCGTTACTTTAACTAAAAATAGTGTATATAACTATTATTCAAAAAAAGTGGAATTATTAAATTATAATGAAGTGTCTTCATGTGGATATAATGGCAATGATGAAACTAATAAAGATTTAGCTTTAAAAAGATTAGAGGAAATAAATGAAGATTTATCAGATTGTAGTTATGAGTTTGAAACTGAAAAAAATATTAAAAAATTTTATTTTAATGAATATGTAGATAGAAAAGAATTTTTATTATGTAAATTTTTTGATTTTAGTATTGATTTGGTAAATTTAGCTGAAGATAAAATACCTAATGATAAGAAAAAATATGTTTTTGATGTTTTTAAAAAACATATTAATGAAAGTATAGACATAGCTTTAGAAGAGCTTAATGAATTTAAAAATGAAGTTGAAGATAATGATATTGAAGATATTGATTCAATAATAGAAATTTTTAATGATACAGCTAAAGAAATAAATTTTGAAGGTATAGAAACTTTTACCGATTTATTTAATTACTGGCCTCCTTTACTTTTACCTGCACCGAATATCATATATGATAATATGTCAAATATTTCAACATTTAAACAATTTGTAGATACAAGTTTATATGAAATGAATCAAAATAATTCTAAAAATAATCCTGGTAAAAATGTTAAAACTATCGATGTTATTAAAAATATAAATGAGAATGATAAATTCCATATTATAGATATGTTAGAAGACTATTCCCTTAAAAATAATAATAAAAATTTTATTTCAATGAATAAAGTAAAAGAATTATTCAACAAAAAATAATCATGGATATAAATTCAGTAAGTTTAGTTAATATTAAGAAAGATTATATAACTAAAAGAAACAATAGAGCTAAATTAGATACAGGATTTCATTGTAACTATAAGTGTGAATTTTGTTATTATATAAATAACTTGCATCTTAAAACATCGTTTGAAGAAGTAAAAAGACGTATAGATAGAATACACGGTTATGGTATAGCTCAGATTGATATGTCAGGTGGTGAAAGTTCTATCCATAAAGATTGGTTTAAAATTTTAGAATACTGTAAAGAAAGATTTGAAAATGTAAGTTGTTTAAGTAACGGTTCAGTTTTTTCTAATGAAAAATTTTTAAAAAAATCAAAAGATCATGGACTAGATGAAATATTATTTAGCTTACATGGATATGATGAAAAAAGTCACGATGAAATTGTAGGTAAAAAAAGAGCTTGGGTTAAAATAAGAAAAGCAATAGATCTTTGCAAAAAGCATGATATAAAAGTAAGAATTAACTGCACAGTTTATCAAAAGAATTATAAAAATTTAGTATCATATGCTAATATTATAAAAGAAATTAAACCTTTTGAAGTAAATTTTTTAACTTTAAATTATTGGGATGATAGTAAACAGTTTGAACCGATTGATGATTATAGAAAATTAACTGACAATATTAAAAAATGTATTGATTTAATAGTTAATGATACAAAATATATAAACGTTAGATATACACCTTATTGTTTTATGGAAGGTTACGAAAAATATGTTTGTAATCAGTTTCAACATATATATGATATATATGATTGGAATAAAGAATTTTACGAACATGCTGGTGTAAACGAAACTATAGATATTTCAAAAAAATATAATCATAATGAAAAAATTGATATGGCTTTTAAAGCAGCTGGTAAGGATAGAATACAGGATTATAAAAAACCTCTTAAGTGTTTTAAATGTAAATTTTTTTATATATGCGATGGTATTGAAAAGCCATTAAACATGGATGTTTACCCAGTAAAGGGTAAGAAAATTACTGAAGTAAATCATTTCAGAAAAGATTTCTATGAAAAATAATATAGTTTTAGATAAATCATTTGATCTTTATCTTACTATGGCTTGGCCTCATGATAATGATCATGGTATATGTGGTCATGTTTTTGAAATTATTGATTACTATCTATTTTTAAGAAATAAGCTTAAAGTAGGTATCTTTATAGGGGAAAATATGGATTGGTCTACATTAGAAAAAGCTATTAGAAAAAAATACGATATAACTAATGAAATTATAAATGAGATTAAAAATAATACTACATTTAAATTAAGACCAAAAATAGTAAAAGGTAAAAATATTTTAATAGTTGACGGAGGTATAAAAGGTTGTTTGTGTTGGGGTGGAGTAAAGTTAATTTTTAAAAATATATTTAATTTTAGATGTGATTATCTTGATACTCATCACGATTTACAATATAAAAATTTAAAAGTATTACAAGATTTGAGAGTTTATGATGATGGAGATAACGATATAGCTATTAACTATATAAAAAAAATTAATTTTAAATATTATAAAAAAATTAAAAAGGTAAAAACTAATACAGCTTTAATTTATGCAACTAAAAATGAAAGGTCTTTAACTAAAGAACAAATAGATGATATAATAAGCAAATACAATTTTAAAAAATATTTAATAATAACTAGCAATCCGGAAGAGTATAAAAATGAATTTAAAGATTATAAAAATTTAATTTTCCCTAAAATGCCAGTTGATAATATTTTTGAAAAATTTGATACATTTATATACACACCTATAGGTAGATGTTTTGATTGTAGTCCTAGATTCATTGTCGAATGTAAACATTATAATAAAGATGTAATTTATGATAATATAGATGATGAATATTTAAATAAAGATACTGGTTTAAAGTATAGAAAATATGATATAGAAAATAATTTATCAAGTCTTTACTTACAGGAAGATGATAATATAATAGATATAATAAATGAAACAATCAATAAAAAGTTTTGAATTATTAGAATCTAATGATGGTACATATCCTAATTTTGATTTAAAAATTATAATAAAACCATGTTTTAGATGTAACCATAATTGTTGGTTTTGTCATGAATATGATAACAAATCTAAAATGTGGTCTAAAGAAGATTGTAATTTATTTTTAGAAAAAATCAAAAAAATACCATCATATTATAAAAAAATCTATTTATATTTTTACGGTGGTGAACCAACAATGAGTCCTGAATGGGAATATTTACATTATGAAATGGTAAAAATATTCAACGATAGAGAATTATTTGTACAAACTCAAACAAATATGAGTGTAAAAACTGATAGGTTAAATACATTTTTAGAAAATATTAATAAAATTAAATCAAATAATCATATAATTGACATATGCTCTTCTTACCATTTAGGTAAACAAAAAGTTGAAAATTTTATTGAAAAAATGAAAGTATGCGATAAACATAACGCATTAGGTTTTTGTTTTTTTAGTACTGAAATGACTAAAGAAGAACAAATGATAGAAGAGTTTTATAAAATTGCAGATGTTTTTCCAGAAAAAATAAAACTAAGATTTACAGAAATCACATTTACTAATGATAAAAAAGCTACTAACTGGTTACATACTGGTAAAAAAATAAGTGGTTACGAAAATTATTTTGATGATGAATATTTAGTAGGAGAAGATCATGCAAATGCTATGGAGTATAGGTATTTTATGAAGAAATATCCTGAATTTAAAAATTTTTTAGAAGATGGATGGAATTTTAAAATTAATGGTAAAACTATAGTAAAATATACCGACGTAAAAAATCAACAAATGAATAAATTTAGATTTTTTAAATGTTCATGCGGTAAAAAACAACTAGTAATAGATCACAATTTAAAGGTAACTCATTGTAATGACGACTTTTATAATAATATAAAAATAAAAGATTTAAAAGATATAGATTTTGAAAGTTATTTAGCTAAAAATGCTATATGCGCTAACGTGAGATGTTCAGATGGATTGGAGTTTAAAAAATGGAAATAGATTATGTTAAAAGAGAAAATTTAAAAATACATCTATCACTAAATAAATTAGGGTTTAAAAATTTTAAATTTATTGATAATTATGGTAACTACCCTTTTAAAAAGGATGATATTCATGAATATAATAAATTTGGGTTTATTCATAATGGTATAACCTATTATTGCCTATCTATTAATTGGTTTAAAGACCAGTTTCATGATAGATTAGAAAATAAAGAAGTATTAGATGTTTTTAAATGTTTTAAAAAATTTAGTGATACTACTACATATTTTGAAGATTCATGTTATGATAATAATTTTTTTATTTTAAAAAAGAATAAAAAATATAAACCATGTAAAATAGAAGAATTAAAAAATAACAATTTTAAACATTTTTTAATTAAATTTTATAAATTTCATAAAAAATATAAACATGATAGTTATATATCAAGAAAAAAATGGGCAGCATTTTATAAATTAATAAAACGTCATCAATATAAAAAAATCGAAATATTGAAATGTTTTAAACATATAGATAAAAAATTTGATCATTTAGGAGAAGATAAATATTATTCGTTTTTATATAGTCCTAATGATTTTTTATATGACGGTGAAAATTATAAAGTAGATCTCTTTTCTACCCATATAACGTATCATGATTATTTTAATTCCAATTGTATTGCTATAATAGATAATACATCTACAGTAAATGATTTATTAGAATTCATAGAAAAGTATAAAGATAAAGTAAATTATTATATTAATAATAAAATAAATAAAAATGAAAAGTATATTTTATATATAGATAAAGAAATTTCCCATGAAACCGTTATTAATGATACATGAATTTAAAGAAGAGTTTTTAGATCTTCCTTTAGAAAAATACATATTAACTTTTGATGACGGGTTATATACTCAATTTAAATTTATTAAAGAATTAAAAAAAATTAATACAGATAAATATTTTTTTATTAGTAGTAATATAGTTTGCCCTGAAAATATACATCAAGATAATTCTTTTATAGAATGTAGCGAAGCTCATAAAAAAGCTTTTAAAGGTAATTATGAAAACTATATGAAATGGTCTCAAATTAAAAAAATTGATAATTTTAAAAAATGTAAAATAGGTTGTCATAGTCATTTTCATCATATAAAAACTGCTAATTGCGTAGAATGTATAATTTTAGATAATAAATTAATGTTAAAAGAATTTAAAGAAAAAATAGGATATGTACCTGAAATATTTTGTTACCCTTACAATCATAAATCACAGTTATATGAGGAAATTTTATTTAAAAAAGGTTTTAATGAATTTTTTGGAGAAAAAAGAATAGATATATACAATATATGAAAATAGATGCAGTTACAGTTTCAATAGATTATAGTGATTATTTAGAAAAAATAATTTCTAATAAAGAATTATTAGATAATTGGTTAATAGTTACTCATAAAGATGATAAAAAAACAATTAAAGTATGTAAAGATAATAAATTAAATTTTATATATAGTGAAAAAATTTATGAAAACGCAATATTTGCAAAAAGTAAAGCTATAAATGAAGGTTTAAATTATTTAAAACCTAATGATTGGATATTACAACTTGATAGTGATGCTAAACTACCATCTAATTTTAGGACTATAATAGATAAAAATGTAAAAGATAAAAGTATAATATACGGTAGTAGGAGATATGATGAGATGGGTAATGACATTGGTATTGTTACAGGAATGCCTTATAAAGGAGCAGTTGGTTTTTTTCAATTATGGCATTCTTCTGAAAAAAACAGATATACTGAAACAGAACATATAAATGCTGAAGGAGATGTTGATCATGATAAATCTTTTAAAAATAGACATATATTACCTTTAAATATTATAGATATACAAGATAAAAGAACTAATAAAAGAGTTAATTGGTATGGTAGAGGTATATTAGGCAAAACAAGACATAAATTTTATCAGTAGATTTTTTAAAATTAGTTTTTAAATAATTGTATGGAAGATAATATTAATTCAATAGAAACACAATTTGAAATTTTTAACGAAAATGTTGCAAAATTTAATGAAAAAAATAATGCTTCAGCTGGTACAAGAGCTAGAAAAGCATTATTAGAAATTACTAAAATTTCTAAAGAACTGAGAAAACAAATTCAAGAGAAGAAGAACAGTTAAACATATAAATAATTAAGTGCAAAGCTTTAAATTATTTTATGAAAAAACATTAGGTTTAATTGAAACAATCGATATTAATGGTATCGGTGAAGTTGAAAGCAAGGTAGATAGCGGTAACGGTGCATATAATGTATTGCATGGTATTAACATACAAGAATTACCAGATGGTAAAATATCATTCGATACTGTAAAGGATAAAAGTATACAATTACCTGTTATTGAATATATTGATATTAATATAGGTTCTGGTAATATCGAAAAACGACCTGTTGTTGAATTTGATATTTTATTTGGTGATAAAAAACTTAATAATGAAAAATTTTCTATTGCTGATAGAACTGAAAATGAATATAAAATATTAATCGGTAAAGAATTTATTGAACGTATGGGAGGTTTAATTGACGTTCGTAAAAAAAATAATTTAGACTAAAAAAGAGCTGATCCCATTTCTGGAACCAGCCCTGCTCGTTTTCTATTTTAATAAGTAGATTATTTCCTACTAGCTTTCCATTTTTTAGCATGGTTTTTAGCCCAAGATTTTTGAGCCTTTTCCATACCAATGTCATGTCCAGCTTTTTCAGATT
>Ga0209535_1000297_pt1 | contig 34427 bp, 25 predicted proteins | sample LinPmetageLP28_FD_184041 | JGI IMG/M metagenome (GOLD analysis project Ga0209535, IMG submission 184041) | Marine viral communities from the Pacific Ocean - LP-28 (SPAdes) (version 2) | ecosystem: Environmental > Aquatic > Marine > Oceanic | place: Pacific Ocean | collected 2009-08-22
AGATAAAGTTGTACCCATATCGGTTAACTACCCGTTCTTTTTTAAACCCATTCAAGATGGTATGGACAGGCCGAAGACTGAATTGGCATATCGTGTTCCAGCATCAAAGCTTACTAGAAGAAAGCTTGAGTCGAATGAACAGCTAAGAGAACTAGACGGACTTGATACAACTATTGACTGGAAAAATACAGGTGATAACTCTTATGATGGGGAAAAGCTAAAAATATTAGCTCATGATGAAAGTGGTAAATGGGAAAGACCTGATAATATATTAAATAACTGGAGAGTTACAAAAACTACATTACGTCTTGGTTCTAAAATTGTAGGTAAATGTATGATGGGCTCGACTTCAAATGCTTTAGATAAGGGTGGAAACAATTTCAAAAAACTATACTACAATTCTGACACTACTAAAAGAAATAGAAACGGACAAACATCTTCTGGACTCTACAGTTTGTTCATACCTATGGAGTGGAACTATGAAGGATTCATCAATACTCATGGACTACCTGTCTTTTTTGGAAGCAAACATAAAGTCAAAGGAATTGATGGTGTTGAAATTACAACAGGAGTTATCGAGCACTGGGAAAATGAAGTTGAAGGATTAAAAAGTGATCAAGACAGTTTAAATGAATATTATAGACAGTTTCCAAGATCAGAAGCTCATGCTTTTAGGGATGAAGCTAAAGATAGTTTGTTTAATCTTGTAAAAATATATGAGCAAATAGATTACAATCAAGAGATGAACTTAAACAAAGTTGTAAGCTGTGGTAACTTTCAATGGATTAATGGAATTAAAGATACTCAAGTTGAGTTTAATCCAAACAGTAAAGGTAGGTTTAATATAACCTGGATACCTAATAAAGATTTACAAAACAATGTTATATTAAGAAATGGAACTAAATACCCTGGTAACGAGCACATTGGAGCTTTTGGCTGTGACTCTTACGACATTAGCGGTACTGTTGATGGTCGCGGCTCTAAAGGAGCACTTCATGGATTAACAAAATTTTCAATGGAAGACTCTCCTCCTAATCATTTCTTTTTAGAATATATATCAAGACCTCAAACAGCTGAAATATTTTTTGAAGATGTTTTAATGGCTTGTATATTTTACGGCATGCCTATACTTGCTGAGAATAACAAACCAAGGTTATTGTATTATTTTAAACGTAGAGGTTATAGAGGTTTTTCAATAAACAGACCAGATAAATTATTTAACAAATTATCTACTACTGAAAAAGAAATAGGTGGAATACCAAACTCAAGTGAAGATATTAAGCAAGCACACGCTGCTGCGATAGAAGCTTATATTGAAGAGAAAGTGGGTAGATTAGAAACAGGATATGGAGATGTTTATTTTCAAAAAACATTAGAAGATTGGGCTATTTTTAACATAAACAATAGAACAAAACATGATGCTTCTATAAGTTCTGGTTTAGCTATAATGGCTTGCAATAAAAATAAGTATAGACCTGTACCATTTAGAAAGAGTAATGATATGAAATTAAATTTTAAAACTTACGATAACTCTGGTACATTATCAAAAATAAATAAATAAATGCAGATTTACACTAATAGTAATAGTACTTTTCCGGATCAAGTAGTTCCAGCTGAAGAAAAAGCTACTCAAGAGTATGGGGAAGCAGTCGGTAGAGCTGTAGAGGGTGAATGGTTTAGAAACTTTAGAGGAACTGGATACAAGTTTCAAACTAACTATACATGGTTTCACACTTTAAAACTTTATGCTAGAGGCGAGCAACCTGTACAAAAATATAAAGATGAATTAGCTATAAATGGCGATTTATCCTATTTAAATTTAGACTGGAAGCCAGTGCCTATAATATCTAAATTTGTAGACATAGTTGTTAACGGTATGTCACAGCGGAGTTATGAAGTAAAAACAATGGCTCAAGATCCTGAGTCTCTCAAGAAAAGAACTCAATACGCACAGAGAATAATACAAGATATTGAACAAAAAGAATATATAGCTGCCGTGCAAGATACGTTTGGAGTTAATATATCTTTAAGTCAAACAGGTGATAACACACCAGAAACATTGGATGAGCTCCCAGCTCACATGCAATTAAATTATAAGCAATCTATAGAAACAGCTCAAGAAGAATTAATAGATTATGTTTTAGACAAAAACAAATATGATTTAGTTAGAAAAAGATTAAACTACGATTTAACAGTGTTAGGTATATCATGTGTTAAAACTTCTTTTAACTTGTCTCAAGGAATAACTGTTGAATATGTTGACCCAGCTTCTATAGTTTATTCTTATACTGATGATCCTAATTTTCAAGATTTGTGGTACGTTGGAGAGGTTAAAAACTTAACAATACCAGAAGTTAAGAAAAAGTTTCCAAACTTAACACAAGAAGATGTTTCTACATTAGAAAAATACCAAGGTAATCAGGAATATCTTAGAGACTGGAACGGAAGGTACGACGATAATACTGTTCAAGTATTATTCTTTGAGTATAAAACTTTTGTTGATCAAGTGTTTAAAATAAAAGAAGGCCCTAACGGTCTTGAAAAAGCTTTAGAAAAAATGGATACTTTTATTGCTCCAGAAGATGCAAAGGGTTTTTCTAAAGTAGCTAGAACAATAGAAGTATTGTTTAGCGGTGCAAAAGTTTTAGGACACCCTATGATGCTTGAGTGGGGACTTTCAGAAAACATGACAAGACCAGAGTCAGACTCTACAAAAGTAAATATGAGTTACAACATAGTTGCTCCTAGAATGTACAAAGGCAGAATTGAATCTCTTGTTTCTCGTATAACAGGTTTTGCAGATATGATACAGGTAACACACTTAAAACTGCAGCAGGTAATGTCTAGAATGGTACCAGATGGTGTTTATTTAGACATGGATGGTTTAGCTGAGGTAGACTTAGGTAATGGAACAAACTATAATCCAGCAGAAGCTTTAAATATGTATTTCCAAACTGGTTCTATTGTAGGTAGATCTATGACTCAGGATGGTGCAGGAAATCCCGGTAAAGTTCCTATTCAGGAATTACAATCTAGTTCAGGTGGTGCTAAAATACAATCACTTATATCTACTTATCAATATTATCTTCAATTAATAAGAGATGTAACAGGTCTTAATGAAGCTAGAGACGGTTCAATGCCTAACTCTGATTCACTAGTTGGTTTGCAGAAGCTAGCAGCTGCTAATTCAAATGTAGCTACAAGGCATATCATGCAAGGTGGTTTGTTTTTAACTCTTAAAACTTGCGAAAATATATCTTTAAGAGTAAATGATGCTTTACAGTTTCCTATAACTAAAATGGCTTTAGAACAAAGTATAAGTACTTACAATGTTGCAACGTTAATGGAAACATCGAATTCTCAATTAAGAGATTTTGGTATATTTATTGAGTTAGAGCCAGACGAAGAAGATAAAGCTCAGTTAGAACAAAATATTCAAGTATCTTTACAGACTCAGTCAATAGACTTAGAGGATGCTATAGATATAAGACAAGTTAGTAATTTAAAACTAGCTAACGAACTACTTAAAAAACGCAGAAAGCAAAAGCAAAAGAAAGATCAACAATTACAACAAGCTAATATTGCTGCTCAAGGACAGGCTCAATCAGAAACCGCAGAAAGAACAGCTATGGCAGAAGTGCAAAAGCAACAAGCTTTAGCAGAAACTTCTATCCAGTTAGAGCAAGGTAAGTCTCAGTTTGAAATACAAAGAATGCAGATGGAAGCTCAAATTAAAAAGCAGTTAATGGCTGAAGAGTTTAATTATAACATGCAGTTAGCTAAAGCTCAGAGTGGTAACAAAGCTGCTAAAGAAAAAGAAATTGAAGATAGAAAAGACAATAGAACTAAGCTTCAAGCAAGTCAACAAAGTGAGATGATCTCACAGAGGAAAAACGATGGCACTCCAATAAACTTTGAATCATCAGGTAACGATAATTTAGGTGGATTTGGATTAGAAGAGTTTGGACCTCAGTAATTTTACATTAACTATTATATTATATTATGTCAAAAGAAAAATCAGAAACAAAGGAGGCTCCTGACGGTACCCTTCAACAAGGTGAATTTAAAATTAAAAGTAAACCTAAAAAATTAACACAAAAGCAAGAAACAGCTAAAGTTGATTTAACAAAAAAAGAAGAAGATGCCAATACAGAGCCAAGCGCAGTGGGTATACCTACAGAAGAACCTGCCGAAAGTATTCAAGAAGTTGAAGTACCCAAACCAGAGGTTCAGCAAACTGAAGAAAAGATCGAAGAAAAAGTAGAAGCTAAAGAAGAAGTAACTGTTATAAATGAAGTAACAGATGAGAAAATTGTTAAAAAAGACAAGGTTGAAGAACCTGCTGAATCAACAATAAAAGTACCCGAAAACATAAAAAAACTTTTAACTTTTATGGAAGATACTGGTGGTACTTTAAACGATTATGTTGATTTAAATAAAGACTACTCTAAGTATGATAATGAAGAAATACTAAGAGAGTACTACAAAAAGACTAAACCTCATTTAGACTCAGAGGAAGTTGGATTTTTAATAGAAGACAACTTTGCTTGGGATGAAGATGAGGAATCAGAGCGAGACATTAGAAAGAAAAAAGTCGCTTTGAAAGACGAGATTGCTGAAGCCTATAATTTTTTGGAAGATTCTAAAAGTAAGTATTACGACGAGATCAAGTTGAGACCGGGCGCTACTAAAGAACAACAAAAAGCAACAGACTTCTTCAATAGATATAACAACGAACAAACAGCACAGAAAGAAAAATACAACAGGTTTACTAATGGTACTGATAATTTTTTCAAAAACGATAACTTTGAAGGTTTTGATTTTAACGTAGGTGAAAAAAAGTTTAAATACAATATTAATAATTCTGAAAGTGTGGCTCAAGATCAAGCTGACCTCGGTAATTTTGTTAAGAAGTTCTTAGATAAAAACGGAGAAATCACTGATTATAAAAAGTATCACAAAGCTCTTTATGCTGCCAACAACACGGATAAACTTGTAAATCACTTTTATGAACAAGGCAAAGCTGACGCGGTTAAAGAAATGTCTGCTAAATCTAAAAATATAACTTTAGACGAAAGACCAACTAATAACGGAAGCGTATTTGTTAATGGCATAAAAGTAAGAGCAATAAGTGGTGTTGACAGTTCTAAGTTAAAAATAAAAACAAAACAAAAATAAAACTTAAAACAAAAAAATCATGGGATTTAAAGATGGTGGGGCTTTCCCCGCGTCGATTACGCCAATGCCTCAAAAGGTTGCGCAACCGACAAATTATATAAACTTCCAAAACGATGCAGAATCAGGTTCGTCTGGTAAAGCTGAATTTACTCAGTGGTTACAACAGTACCTACCTGAATTATACGAATCGGAAGTAGAAAGATACGGAAACAGAACTTTATCTGGTTTCTTGAGAATGGTAGGAGCTGAAATGCCAATGACTTCTGATCAAGTTATTTGGGTTGAGCAAAATAGATTACACATCGCTTATGATGGAGTAACTAGTGACCAAGATGATAAATTAACCCTCGTGACTGGTGAAAACAACGCTGTAAGAGCTAATCAAACTATTGTTGTTTCTGATGGATTTAATACAGTAAAATGTTTAGTTAAGTCTTCGTCTGGTCAAGACATTATTGCTTTACCATATACTGCAAATGATCTATCTGGATTAGGCACTACAGTTAAGTTATTTGTTTATGGTTCTGAATTTGCTAAAGGTACTACCGGAATGGTTGGTTCAATTAGCCCAGTTCCTCAAACTTATAATAATTCACCAATTATCATGAAAGATAAATTTGAAGTATCAGGTTCTGATGCTGCTCAAATTGGTTGGATTGAAATAGCTACTGAAGATGGTTCTAATGGATACTTATGGTATTTAAAAGCTGAGTCTGAAACTAGATTAAGATTTGAAGATTATCTTGAAATGATGTCTGTTGAAGGTGAGCTTGCAAAAACAGGTTCTGCTGCTCTTGATGATATGGGTGCAACTGGAGGTTTTACAACTGCTGTTAAGCCAAAAGGTACTCAAGGTTTATTTGCTGCTATCGAAGATAGAGGTAATGTATGGAACAATTTTGCTGGTGCTGCTGCTCCTGGAGCTGGTGCATTAAGTGATTTTGATGCTATACTTAAGCAATTAGACAAGCAAGGAGCTATTGAAGAGAACATGTTATTCTTAAACAGAGCTACTGCTCTTGATTTTGATGATATGATTGCTGCTCAAGCTGGTGGAGGTTATGCTTCTACTCAAGCTGCTTCTTACGGTTTATTTGATAACGAAGCTGAAATGGCACTTAACTTTGGATTTGCAGGGTTTAGAAGAGGTTCTTATGACTTCTACAAAACTGACTGGAAATACTTAAACGATGCTACTACTAGAGGTTTAACATCTGATATTGATGGTGTTATGGTTCCTGCTGGTACTACTACTGTTTATGATCAAATGTTAGGATCAAACATTAGACGTCCTTTCTTACACGTAAGATATAGAGCGTCTGAAGCTGATGATCGTAGAATGAAGTCTTGGATCACTGGTTCTGTCGGTGGTGCTTTCACTTCTGATCTTGATGCTATGGAAGTACATTTCTTAACTGAAAGATGTTTAGTAACACAAGCTGCTAATAACTTCGTGTTATTTAAGTCAACTATATAATTATTAACATTTTAAAGATAGAAATTATGGCATACGTAAAATTAAATAAAGCATCTGGTGATTTTGATATATTATCATCAGACAACGTAGCAATGGTAAAATTAGTAGATGGATCGGGAGATGCTAAACTTGGAAAACTTGAAGTTACTTACGTTGGAGATGTAGCTAATGAAGTTACTATTATACCAAATGGTTGGGTAGTTGGAACTGTAGCTACTCATTTTGTTCAAGCAGATGTAACAGCTTTAAATAAAGCTATTAGTTTATCTCAAACGCAATTAGAAATGATTGACGCTGATTTAACAAAAACTGTAGGAGAAGTGAGTTATGCTGTTAAATAATAGCATAACAAAACAATAATAAGATCCCGCTTCGGCGGGGTCTTTTTTAATTATTATATTATATTATATTATGGAAACAAAAGAAAAGAAAAAGCCTGTGGCTAAAGCCGAGGTGACTCCAGAAGTAAAAAAAGATACTTGGGAGTATAAAGATAGAAATTATTATTTAACCTTTGATAAGGAACCTTTAACTTATAAATTAGCGTCTAGACACACTTCTAGACATCCGCTAATGTGGTATGATCCAGAAAAAGGTTATAATAGAGAAATTAGATATGCTACTAATCAAAAGTCTATTTTTGTTGATGAACAGAAAGGACCTGTAACTTTAGAGCATATAGTTTTTGAAAACGGCACTTTATCAGTACCTAAAGAAAAGTCACAACTTCAAAAACTGCTTTCATTATATCATCCTAGTAAAAGTAAACATTACAACGAGTTTGATGCTGTTGAAGTAGCTAAAGATGACTTACAAGATTTAGAAAACTCATTAGTTGCTATGAATTTAGCTTATGAAATAGATGTTGATAAAGCTGAAGCTATATTAAGAGTTGAAGAAGGCTCTAGCGTGTCTAAGATGAGTTCTAAAGAACTTAAAAGAGATTTATTATTATTTGCTCAAAACCAACCAGAGTTGTTCTTAGAGCTTGCTAATGATGAAAATGTAGAACTTAGAAACTTTGCTATAAAAGCTGCAGAAGCTGGAATTATTAAACTTTCTCAAGATCAAAGAACTTTTTCTTGGGGATCTAATGATAAAAAGCTTATGAATATTCCTTTTGATGAAAACCCGTATTCAGCTATGGCCGCGTGGTTTAAAACAGATGAAGGTATAGATGTTTATAAATCTATACAGAAAAAATATAAATAACAAGTGATTATAATAAAGGCGGCTATGCGGCCGCCTTTTTTATTTAAATAAATACTAAAAATGGTAGATGTAAATGTAGTATACAGAACTGTCTTATATATATTAAACAAAGAACAAAGAGGTTTTTTAACCCCAGCTGAGTTTAATAAGGTTGCTGAACAGGTTCAACTTGAAATATTTGAACAATATTTTGAAGACTTAAATCAGATGTTGAGAATTCCTCAAACAGACAATGAATATGCTAATCGACAAAAACAGCTTGAACAGAAAATAAGTATTTTTGAAACAAATGGTGATTCAACTTATATAGCTGTACCTGACCCAAATAATCCGCCAACTAATGGTGGAACATACACACTACCCAGTGATTTACACAGATTAGGCACAATATCATATAAAGACAAATCATTGCAAGAAATGCAAAGAAACGAATATCTGTTAGCTTACAAATCACAATTAACTAGACCTACTGAACAGTATCCAGCTTTCTATGCTTATGGTACAAACAGTCCTGATGGAGCTTTTGTTCAATCAGCACCAACTAGAATAAAAGTTTTTCCAAATACAATTACACAAAATTTACCAACTTATTACGTTAGAAAACCTAAGTCTCCAGTTTGGGCATATACTGTAAATGCTACAACTGGTGGTTATGTTTACCAAGGTGCTGCTGATTCAAGCGCTAATCCAACAACAGGATCAGTACAGTTTGAGCTAGATGCGTCAGAACAAGTAAGTGTAATATTAAATATACTAATGTACTCTGGTATAATAATAAGAGATCCTAGTGTTGTACAAGCAGCGTCTGCTCTTTCACAACAAGATGAACAAAACGAAAAATCATAATAAATGGGCTTAATAACTGAAACTAACGCAAAATACTACACAGGTTCTGAATACTATGTTGCATCCGCATCAGGAACTTCTTTTGTTGCTTATAAAGGAGATATAGAACTTCACGATGATGGAGGTGGTAATCCATCGGGTCCACCTAATTATTATGTAGCTGTAAACACATCTGCCGATCCTACTACTTTTGTAAGACTAGACGTTAGCAAATACTCTATAAACAGTAACCCTAACTGGACCGAATTCGACCCAAATGTAGGTAGTCAAAGAATAGATTTTAGCCCTAGTATTGATGGTGCAGTAAACCCTAGAATAAAAGTACAATTAAAAAATCCTAGTATATGGAGTAATTATGGTAGTTATTCTTACATAACTCTAGAAGAGGTAATTACAAATTTCTTAGTTGGATATGTTGGTGCTGGTAAGATAATAGCCAACGTAAGAAGAACTGACGTTATGTTTCATGCTAAAAGAGGATTACAAGAATTTAGTTATGATACTTTAAAATCTGTAAACTCTATAGAATTAGACATAAGCCCTTCTAACACGTCTGTGATACCACAAGACTACGTTAATTATGTAGGCGTATATAGAGTTGATGGTTCAGGTGTTAAACACCCAATACATCCAGCACAAAATTTAACAAGTAACCCATTGGAAGTCCCTGTACAAGATAGTGAAGGATTACCAACACATGGAGAACATGGGCAAATGATACAAGCTGATGAGTCTGAGACTTGGAAAAGATGGCAGGAAGCTAATGATACAAACATTATAGGTTTAAACCCAAATGAAGCAGGCTTCAATAATAATGCTAATATATACCAGCAAGATTGGTGGAATTACTCTTATGGCCAAAGATATGGTTTAAACCCTGTTACAACTCAAGGTAATGGATGGTTTACAATATCTGAAAGAGAAGGCAAATTTATGTTTAGTAGTAATCTTAAAGGTCAAATGATTATACTAGACTACGTTTCTGATGGATTAGCTTATGATGGAACTAGTAGAATTCCAAAAATGATAGAAGAAGCAATGTACATGCATATAGCTTATTCTATATTATCTACAAGATCTAACGTTCCAGAATATCTAGTGCAGCGTTTCAAAAGAGATAGAAGCGCTAAGTTAAGAAATGCTAAAATAAGATTAAGTAATATAAAGCTTGATACTTTCATACAGCAAATGAGAGGTAAATCTAAATGGATTAAACACTAAATTAAATGGCTGAATCAAGAAATACATTTACTGACTCTAGAATGAATCAAGATCTAGATTCTAGATTAGTACAACCCGGAACTTATAGAACCGCAACTAACATAGGTATAAGTAGATCAGAAGGAGATGGTGTTGGATCATTAGAAAATGTTCTTGGTAATTTTAAAATATCAGATTTTGGAGTTTCTGAAAACAACTTAACAATAATAGGTTGTATTTCAGATGTGTTAACTAATAATATAGTTGTATTTTTAACAAATTATACTGATAATTCTGTAGACAATTTATCAAACTTTGCTAACACAGAATCAAAGCATTATATAGCCTTATACAATACTAACACTTTACAATCTAACATATTAGTAAGTGGAAATTGGTTAAATTTTTCTACTACACATATTATAACTGGTGTTAACATAGTAGAAGGTTTGTTATTTTGGACTGATAATAGAAATCAACCTAGAAAAATAAACGTTAATAAAGCGCAAGATAACTCTAGTTATTATTATAATGAAGATCATATTTCTGTTGCTAAATATTATCCTTTTGAACCAATATCTTTAATACACTCTCCAATAACAAATTACAGCATAAATTCTTATATTGATGGCCCTAGTGGTCAAAGAGCAGATTATGTAAATAGACCTAACAACTGGGCTGCTGTTGGCGTAAATGGAGCTGCTACTAGTGGTGAAGGTTTGTCATTTAATGTTGTAGCAACAGATGTATACGATAACCCTTCCTCTTTGACTATAAACAACCCAGGCGATGGTTATACCAACGGAGAAATAGTATGGCTAGAAGGTTCTATAGCTTCTAATCCAGTAGCAATAACTTTGACTATTCAAAACATTGCAGGTATGCAAGATGTTTTTAACGAAAAACTTCCTGATGCTACTAGTTATAACCCATTTTATGACTCAACGTATGATGGCGACCCTGAGTTTATGAAAGATAAATTTATTAGATTTGCTTACAGATTTAAATTTGATGATAATGAATATTCTTTAATATCTCCTTTTACTCAAGAGTGTTTTGTTCCTATGCAAGATGGTTATTTTAAAGGAGAGGATGAAATTAAAACTTACCAAAGTAGTGAAAACTACATTATGGAAAATAAAATAAATAACGTAAGAATATCCATACCCTCACCTATAGATTTTGTTAATCAACAGAATATATTATTTAAAGATATAAATGACAAGTTTAAAGTAAAAGAAATAGATATAATATACAAACAATCAAACGAAAACGTATTAAGAGTTGCTTATACTATACAAAACTCTGAATGGGTAGATAATAATCAATTATTTTTCTTATACAATTATAGAGGCTCAAAACCATTTAAAACACTACAAGAGTCTGAACTTTTAAGAGTTTATGATCAAGTACCTGTAAGAGCTTTATCTCAAGAAATATGCGCAAATAGAGTTGTGTATGGTAATTTTATAGATAAACCAACACCACCAACTGATTTAAATTATACTGTTGGCTCTGACTTTAAAGGTGGCGCAGGTGGCGCTATAGATAGTCCTTTAAGAATAGAATATCAAAATCACACTTTAAAACAAAATAGAACATATCAAGCTGGCGTCGTGCTGTCAGATAGATATGGTAGACAATCTACTACAGTTCTTTCGTCTCAAGACAGCGTAGTTACACCTACTGGCTCCACAACTCAAGGTTCCACCTACTATCATCCTTATAAAACAGGAACAAATATTAAAAGTTCTTCAAGTGATTTTTCTTACTATAGTTCAACAATGAGCAATTTACCTGAACGACTTTTTACAACTAATGCTTCTCAAGGTCCTGACACTTGGCCAGGCGATGCTTTAGAAATGACATTTAATACGGTAATAGCATCTACAAAAAGCTCAACCACTGGAGAGCCAGGTTTATTCTCAAGCATAAACCCATTAGGTTGGAATAACTGGAAAGTTGTTGTAAAACAGCAAGAGCAAGATTATTACAATGTTTATTTTCCAGGTCTATTAAATGGATATATAGATGGAGAGTCTAAAGATCCGTTAAGCGCTAGTAGCACTGAACCTATAGGTCACTTTGCTTTATTGGGTGATAATATAAATAAAATACCTAGAGACTTGTCATTATTAGGTCCTAATCAAAACATATTTAGATCAGGTAGACCAACATTCAACGAAGATCCAGATTATTATACATCTACAAATGCTGATGATGAGAAATTTACATTAGATCCATATGACCCTGAAGATGAAGCTATATTAAAAACTAGAGATAGAAAAAGAGATCTAGATAGTGGTAGTCAAGTAGACAATGCTAGTATAAAGGTATACCCAAGAGTATTAAACTATTGGAAAACAGGCCAATCAGCTTCTACAGATCCTAAATTTATATCTCAATATTACAATGCTCAATGGTATCCAGGTAGCGAGTATGATACAATAGTAACAATAGGAACAGGAACTGAGCTAGGTTTATGGTCACCCGCAGCGCCATCTCCTTTTGATATTGCACCTGTTTTTTATTCATATCAAAACAATCCATTAATAGCTAAAATAGAATTAACCGATACTAGTGCTGGTGTCACAGGTCCAAGTCCTAAAGCTGGAAGATTAAATTACGAGGTTGAAGACATAAGAACTAGAGGTAATTTCTACGTAACTGGAAGCGAAAACTTACAGAGTAAGCCTCATACCAGTACCAATCCTCAACAAGGTTTACTTTTTAACATAACAACTGTTCTAGATGTTAACAACGCGAGACAAAGTGAAGAAGGTAAAGAAGGAAAAATAGCTGATGATGGAATTGAAATATCTAATTTAGATGACAAAAGAATAAGAGGTTTTAATCACATTACTAGTTACGACAGTAGAGGCGCTGGAAAAGTTGACATAGACATTATTGGTGGCGACAACACTGGGAAAGTAACTATACTAACAACAAAATCAGAATATCCAGGTAAAATGGTTCCTCAACTTTCTGTTTATGAAGTAAAACCCTTAACATCTAAACTAGATATATACTGGGAGACTTCAACTAGTGGTTTAATATCTGAGCTTAATTCAAATATTGTAAATAATAACTTATATTTACCAACTGAAATTAGATCTGGAGATGTTAGTTATTACCAATCTGAATCAATGTCTCAAGGTTCCACGGTTACTGCTTTATTTAAAGCTAGAAATTATAGAGGTGATTTGATAGATATTGTTGAAGCTTCTATAGTTAGGGTTGATAAAATAAATGCTAACGGCAATAGGTCAGATGTTACTAGCAAGTTTGCTTTACAAGCTCCAGTGGCTGGACAATTAAGAATAAAGACAGATGCTGTTTTTAACTATGAAACAGTTGGTGAAGACTATGTGTTTACTTTAAACTTAGGTACTGAAAACGATCCTGCTTCTGCAGCTGGAGGTTTACTATATACAGAATTAACGGTAAATGGAACTTTAAGCAACATATCTCCTAGTGCTCCTTCTATAGCTACGCCTCAAACTATTGTTTGGGATTTATCTAATAGTGCTTCTGGAGGAACATCACTAGCTAGTATACTAGGTTTAAATGGAGGGCTTTTAACTCCAAACATAATACAGAGTTGGAAAATATATAATGTACAGCCATATAACGATATTGACTCTACAACACTACCTGTAAAAGATAGATTTATAATATACAGAAACACTTCTGTAAACCCTGAAGTTGGTACTATAATATTAGACCCTACATTAGTAACAACTGGCCCTCCAGGTGCTAGTTTTATAGATACACCAGTTTACTATTATCCAGATCCAAATGTTCCAAGTAATAAAACCTTATGGAGGTATCCTATAAGAGTTCAATTATTTGATGAAGCAGGTAGAATTGGTCCTAATGGTTCTCCATATACAATAACCGTAGTGTTTGGTACTTAACGAGTAAACATGCAAAAAAACAAGTAATTATATTATTATGGGTTATAAAGTTCAAGTAAAATATTTTAACTCTTTTTGGAATAAGAAGATAATGGAAAAGCAAGTAAGTTTACCAAACTCACCTGGCCAGCCAAAATGGCCTGGGTTACCTTGGAATCCTAGCTTTACACCATCTAACGGTAGCTCTGTTATAACTTATCCTACTTTTCCTGCTAACTATCAAGGTGGACAATCTGAAGCAGGTTGGTTAAACTACTATGTGGAAGAATCTAGATATAAGGGAGGTTTTAATAACCAAGGTGTTACTCTAGGCGTTAGAGCTTACGCTATAAACGATAGTAGAGAAAAACAAGACAGATCTAGTAGTTTAATATACTCAGGTGTTTTAAACACAAGAACAGATTACAATAACACTAATGTGTTCTCTATAGCAGATGCTATAACAAAAGATTTAAATCCTCAAAATGGCTCTATACAAAAGCTTTACTCTGAGAACACTAACTTAATGGTTTTTCAACAGAACAAAACCGGTTATATTCTTGTTAATAAAAATGCAATATACTCTGGTAGTCAAGGTTCTGCCGAGGGTGGAGGTATAACTTTTTTAGGTCAATTAGTTCCATTTGCTGGTGAATATGGTATAAGTTCAAATCCTGAAAGTTTTGCCTTTTACGGATATAGAAAGTATTTTGCTGACAAGTATAGAGGTATTATTTGTAGAGTTTCTGGAGATGGTATAACTGAAATATCAGGATACGGAATGAGTGATTTTTTTAGAGACAAACTATCTAGTATAAAAGATGGTTTTCAAACGTTTACAATATCTCCTACATCTAGTGCTATATCAATACCCTCTGGCTCAACGGAGTTGTTAGCCGTTACTATAATAAATACCAACATATCACAAGTTGACATAGGGTCTATAATTGATATAGAATTAACAAATAAAGACTCTGGAAATATAGATGTTAATTATACAGGTAATGTATCTAACACATCTACTAGTGGGAATGATTTAATAGTTCATTTATCTCCTAAAATAACAGGTTTAACTCAATCAACTAACTACTCTGCTAAAGTAGATATATCTAGCGTTTATAGAGATAAAGTTTTAGCCGCTTGGGATACTCATAATAAATTTTACACAACATCTATTCAAACACTTCCTAGACGTTTTTCAACTTCTACCGATACTTTTTCTACTTTAAGTTATGAAGAAAGAGTTCCTCAAGGTGGAGCTTGGACAACTTTTTACACTTACAAGCCTACAATGATGGTTAGTTTAAAAGACTCGTTTTATAGTGTAATTGATAAATCTTTATATAAGCATTACTACCAAGATAAAACTGGTCTAGACGAAGACAGAGGTAGTTTTTATGGTGTTAAAGAACCTTCTAGTATAACTTTTATATTTAACAATAATCCTACAATAGTTAAAAACTTTAATACATTATCGTATGAAGGAAGTAATGGCTGGGAAGTAGAGTCTATGGTTTCTGATTATGAAGGTTTTGAAGCTAATGGACCATTTCCTTCTGCTACGCCTTTAAGCTTCTCTCAAGACACTCAATATAGAGATATAGCTAGACCAATAATGAGTTACATAGAAGGAGTTTATCAAGACGGTGGCATAACTTTTAGATCAGGTTTTGATAGAAAAGAAAATAAATACGTTGCTAACATAGTAAACAACAGTACTCAAAGACCTAATGAAATAATATATGGTAGTGATGTTAGTGGTATAAAAGGTTATTTTACAACTATTAAAATGAAAACAGACGCTACGACACAGCCAGGTGGTGAAAAAGAATTATTTTCAGTTGCGGCAAATTTTGTAATATCATCAAATTAAATGGAATTAACTAAAAAATTAAATAAATCTTCAGAAAAAAAACTAATTGAAATAGCTCAACAATCATCTTTAATGGATAAAAAAACATTTAGAGAAAGAGTTACTGATTTTTCAAAAGCTTTTGAAACTAACGAAGATGCCTACGGTTTTGGAACTGTAGTAGACGATAACAATCCATTAGAGCATTTTTTTGGTGATGGTACTTATATTAGAAAAATAACAATGCCTGCTAATCAATTAATTGTAACTAAAATACATAAAATAAAACACCCTTATTTTATATTAACAGGATCAATTACAGTAATAACTGAAGATGGAGTACATAAGTTATCTGCTCCACATTTTGGTATAACCATGCCAGGAACTCAAAGAATTATATACGTTCATGAAGAATGTGTTTTTATAACCGTACATCCAACTGACAAAGAAGATGTTGAAGAAATAGTGAAAGATGTTACGGCAGAAGATTTTAATGACCCAATAATAAAAATAAATTAATATGCTTTTAACAATAGGACTAACAGGAATAGCCTTAACAATAGCTACTGTAGGCGCTGCTACAGCAGCTGCTGGAGCTATAGGATCAGGTGTTGTTGCAACTAATAATGCTGTGAAAAATAAAAGATCAGCACTACTAGAAGGAGCTAAAGCCAGAAGATTAGAAAAACAACTTGAAGCTTTAGAGCAGAGTAGACAACCAGTAATAGATCAATCGCAAAAAATAAGAAATCTTAAAAATGAAGTTAGTAATCCTTACGCTAATTTAGGCGTTGCCATGCAAAGCGCTAATCTACAAATGGAGCAAACTGATCAAGCTTTAGCAAATACTTTAGAAACTATAAACGCTACAGGCATGGGAGCAGGTGGAGCATCTGCATTAGCCAAAGCCGCTGCGCAAAGTAAAGCAGGCATTTCAGCAAGTATTGAAACTCAAGAAGCTAATAATCAAAAACTAAGAATAGAAGGTGAACAAAAAGCTCAAGATACAAAAATAAACATTGAAAAACTTGCACTAGCAGAAGAAGTAGCAGCGTTTGATAGACAAGACGAAAGAGATGTTTCAAAAATGAATAGGTTAGCAGGCTTAGAAGACAGAGCTAATCAAAATCAAATGATGTATCAGCAAGCTGCTCAAGAACAGTCAATGCAAGCCATGGGAGCTGTTACAGATTTAGGTACTTCTATGATGAGCATGGCATCCGGAATGCCAGGTGGTGGCGGTGGAAGTGTTCCAGGAGTAGCCCCTCCAACTGCTCCATCTGATAGAAGATTAAAGAAAAATATTAAATACATTGGTAATTCAGATTCAGGACTAAAAATATATACGTTTGAATATATTGATAAAAAAGGAGTTTATAAAGGAGTTATGTCAGATGAAGTACCTAGCAATGCCATTACAAAAGATGTCAATGGATATGATTTAGTAGACTACTCTAAAATTGATGTTGAATTTGAAAAAGTTAAATAATGGGAGCATACGATAATCCACAACAATTACTAACAGCTAATATGTTAAGGCAAGAAAGTGCTAAAAAATATACTGGGCAGTTGGCTAAAACATTTGAATCTTTTGTAAAAGAAAGAAAATTACAAGCTAATGCTGCTGAAAAAGCTATTAGAACAAACCAAACAGCTGCACAATCAGCTTATGATAAAGAGTATTTAGAAATAACTGGAATGGCTAATAAGCTAGGAATTAGTGATGAAGCAGAATCTTCATCTATGAACGCTAGAATAAAAGAGCAGTTAGTTATTATAGGTACAGAAATGAACAATGCTATAAGGCAAGCTGGGCCTGACGCTAGTGCAATGCAAGTAAGTCAAATAAGGTTAGCAGCAATGGATAAAATGCAAGGTTTAAAAGGTTTTGTTGATAATATTCAAGCTGGGTATAAAGAATATTTGGCTGCAAAAAAACTACCTCCTGGAGCAGAAGGAAATATAGATTCTACTTATAATTCAAATTTATACAATTTATATGAGTCTTGGGGTGATGATAAGGCTGGATCAGTAGATTTTGTTTTCGATGCTAATGGATGGAATTTATCAAGTTTTGGCGAAAATAATGAAGTTAATCCTAATGTTGGTATTGTTAATTCTACTGCGATGATTAATAAAGCTTCAACGGATTATTCAGAGGGTAAAACAGGTAAAACAGTTTACTTTAGATCAAGTGTAGATCCAACTTCTGAAATAGAAGGATTATTAACAGATGAGTTTATAGCTAAACTTCCTGATGAATTTATGATAACAGATGAAGTGTCTAAACCAGGTAAAGAAGAGGAAAAGACTAAGTTCGTAAGCGGAAGACCAGCTGGAACTACTAAAGTTAGAACAGAACAAAAATCACAAAACGTATCAGGTTTTGATACAGATGCATTAACAACATGGTTTACTACAGGTAATAGAACTACTGCTGAAGGCAACGAAGTATTTGATGCAAATGGTAAAGCTATAATGGACCCTTTTTTAAGAGATCCAGATTTAAAATCTAAAATGATTTGGATGTATCAAAATGGTAAAATGACTATGGACCCTACTTTTACGCCTGAAGGTAAAGAGGATGCGGATTTTCACACAGAAAAACTAAACGAAGATTACTTACAAGCTGTTAGTGATGAAATGGCTACTTTATTAGTTAAAAAAGGATTTAGTAACTCAAAAACTAAAGAGGCATTTGGTGATGACACGCAGGCTAATGCAGAACAATCAACTATAGCACCTAAATAAATATAATATATATGGACGATTACTTAGATTTAGTATTCAAAGATGCTCAAGGTGTTTTTGGTAATGATTTTTGGAACATAGACGAATTTAAAAATACTATGTTATCAAGTAATGATTATGTAAAACACGTGTTTGAAGAATTAAATGGTAAGACTGAAAATGTAAACGAAAAAGACGTTGATGCTTTTTATGCTAAAGTACAAAATACTAAATTAAAAGCTTTAGCTCCTAACTACTCTAGTAAAATAGAAAAGCAAGATCAAGCTCAAAAGCAGCAGCAAAAAGATATAGAAGAAGGTAAACAACTTGTTGAAGAACAAAAGTTAAAGCCTATGGACAGGAAGATAGATGAGTCAGACTTTATGCTTAATTCAGAAAGTACTCAAGTTAATATCAACTTACCTTTTATATACACCCCTGAAGCAGAAGAAAGAAAAGATAAACTAGTAATAGAAAATAAAAACCAAGAAGATCAAAATAAAATAAATACATATTTTAAATCTATTGAAAAGAAAGAGAAAAAGAAAGAAGACCCTAGAAAAGAAAAAGTTGAAAGTATTGCTAAAGGTGAAATAACTTACAAAACCTCAGATCCTAATCTTATAGTTCCTGAGTACAAGGATAATGTTTTAAATTTAGTACCAGGTGACAAAAACAAGAACGAAGCGCTTATAACCACTTTAAATGATTTAGGATTAGATATAAATACTGATTTTAATTTTTATAAATCAAAATCCGCTCCTACTGATAGGGATGGAAATGAAATGTTAAAAGTTGGTGGGGCTAGATATAAATCTTATAACCAAGTTTTAACTGAAACAATAACAGAAGCTTTAAATACTGAAGAAGGTAAAGAAATATTATCTATATATAATGCCGTACAGTCTAAAAGTATTGAAGCAAACATAGTTAATGAGACAGAAAAATGGGTAAAAGAAAATAATCCTAAAGATTCTGAAGCTCAAGTAGCAGATAAAGTTAATTTATCTATAACTAAAAATATGGCTTTGTCAGCCGACAACTTAACTAGCTCTTATATGGAAGAGCAGTATAATAACATAAGACCTGTACTTGATGAGTTGAAAATACAAAGAACTAAAAGAACTTCTTCAGTTAAAACAAGAGCTGAAGAAATTTTTAAAGGAAAAGATTGGCCTAAAACAAACGAAGGTTGGCAAGCTGCATTAATGGAAGCTAATGAGCAAATACCATTATCAGAAAAAGAAAAAGCTTTATTTGCTGAACATTCTAAAAACTTAAACAAATTTATGGCTGAAGGAGTAGTTCCTTTAGTAGATGCTAATGGTGGGTGGATTAGTGAAGCTAGAACTGATAAAGACTTTTTAGAAAAACAACAAATACAAAAACAACAAATTATAGAGTTGGGAATGTTATCTCTTGATGCTAAAACCGATATGTTATTTAATTATGAAACAGAAATGTTAGCATTAATAAATAATATTAAGCAGTATGGTATTGAAAATGTCGTAAGTGACGCTAGTATAGCTCAAAGAATAGCTAGTTTCTATGATTCAATGACTGAAGGCGATGGATCGCTTAATACTATTGAAGGTAAAATCAATATGATAACTTCTGGAGATAAAAATAAAACAATGGGTTTATTACCTCCATTACCAAGCGGAAGTCCTTTTACTGATCAGTATAATGAATTATTACAGAAGTATGTCACAATGTCTGCTGCTGTAACATTAAATTATGATCCTTTATCTATGCCTAAAAGCTCTTTTGGAGATGGAGAAGGTTTCTTTGATGAACTAGCTCAAGGATTTGTAGATATGGCTCCAGAAACTTTTGATATTTTTGACGTAGACGCTAATGAAGCTGCTAATATATTTGCTCAAGAATTACAAAGTCAAGGATACACATTAGATGCTAAAGAGCAAGAAAGAATAGATCAAGGTGTTGGTGAAATGATAGGTAATAGCTTACCTGCTCTTATAAAAATGGGTGTTGAAATATATGCTACATCTGTAATGTTAGGTCCTGTTGGCGGTGTTGAAGCATTAAGTGCTGGCATGGGTAGGTTAGCGACTAGAGGTGTATTGAAAGCTACTGGTTCAAGAGGCATGGCTAGAAGTGTAGGTACATTTATGAATATGTATGCTCATGAATCTATTGGACTTATAGGTTCTAATTATATAGGTGCTAATATGACCCACAGTGAAGGTATGCCTGTATATACTTTTGCATTAGGATCTACTTTAGGCCGTATGGGCTTAACTAAATTAATTTCTACAAAAGGAGCTGGAATTGACAAATGGTGGAATACTGTTAGTAATTCAAAAACATATGCTGGTGGAGTTGCTAGAACTTTAAATCATTTGAATACAGTTGTACCTATGGGTGGTGTAAGTGTTACAGCTAAAAGATTTGGCGAGGCTGGTATTGGTACATTATCAATAAAAGGTGGTGAAGGAGTAAGTGGCGGTATTGATGTTTTAAAAGGAGATATAACATTTGATGAGTTCTGGCATCATACTACTGACGCTAAGAGCTTTGTTTCTCTGTTTGGTGGTTTAGTTACTATGGGCATGTTTGGAAAGCCTGGAATGAAAGAAATGTACAAAGCAGTTAAGCTTGACATAAATACTATGCAAGGTGGTAAACGATGGGCAGAGTGGAATAGAAATGCTGAATTTCTAGGATTAAACAAAATAAATAAAATGCCTAAAAACGCTCAACCAGGTCAATATGGTGAAGGTATTACGTCTTGGTCTAAAGGTGAAATAACAAGCGCTAAAGATGCTAAGATAAAAGAAATTAATGAAAACAAAAATCTTGATGCTAAACAAAAAGTAGAAGCTATAGAATTAATAGAGAAAACAGCTAAAGGTCTAGAGATTAAAAGTGAGTTAGATAACATATATGCTAACGAAGGTATTTATGATAGTTTCTTTTCAAGCAAAGATAATTTAAGAACACAATTTGAAAGAGTAACAGATAGGTTTAGACAGGGTAAAATTAGTGAGGTAGATCAAGATGTTATAGCTAATTTTGCTCATGACTTTGGTAGAGATTATGTTTCACTAAGAATACAAGAAGCTAGCGGCATGGGCAAAGTTGACGCTGACAATTTTGTAAATGCTTCTATACATGCTTCAAGAGCTACAACTGATAGAGGCTTTGGTATGAACTCACCATATAGAGCCAAGTATGTAGAAACAGAAATGGTTGATAGACAGATAACTCAAAAGCGTAAAGCTATTAAAGAGTTTGATCAAATGAATGATGGTGAAAAGGCTAGAGAGTTTGAAAAGTTAGATAAGTTAGCTGAGCAAAACAAGTTAAGACAAGAAGAGCTGGCAAATAAACAAAGAGAATTTAATAAAGAAAAAGCTGAAGCTGATAAGAAGAAGTTTGATAAGGAAACTATAATAGAAGTTAAAGAGGATCAAACAGTAGATGATGTATTAAAAGAGTTGAATCCAGGGCAAGAAGTTAGTGAAACTAACGCTTTAGATTTTGGAGCACAAACAGTTGATAATAGACCTAACTCTAAAACAAAAGGTAAATCTATAATGATAGTTGATCCTAAGCTTGTAGATAGAGTGTTTACTGGATCACTTGAAAAATTGTATGAAAATAAAGGTGCTGTAGGTACTCTTATACATGAAGCTATACATCCTTTAACTAGTAGATATACGGATGTAAATATACTAGCTTCACAGTTAAAAGAAAATAATCCTAAATTAACAGATACCGAAGCTAGAAAATTAGCTAAAGAAAAGAAAGATAGTTTTGTTACAGACTTTATAGAAGTGTTAAAAAGCTCTGGCGAGTATGAAGCAGTGCTTCTTAAAGTAAAAGAAAATGCTGGTTATAAAAATGATAAATTAACAGATGAATGGTTTAGTGTTTATGGTGAGATGGTTAATAGAGGTGAGCTTGACTTCTCTAAATCAAAAAGAAATAAGTTTAAAAACTTCGGTAAAAAAGCTGCAGAATTTTTAAATACATCTAAACCAGGATTAAAAGCTAATTGGGAATCAGGTAAAGATGTTTACGACTGGATAACAGCATTCGCAAGTGGTAAAGGTAGAGAGGCAAATGAAGTCTATAAAAAAGGTGTAAAAGAATACGAAGACTTAGTTAAAAACTACGATCTATCTAAACCTCTTAGAAACAGTGTAGATAGAGATGCTAAAGGAGTTATGGCCAAACTGTATAACGATGTAACTGATTACAGATCTAAGATAGATGCTAAAGGATCTGATCCAGTTAAAGCCGCTGCCGAAGCAAACAAAGCTTGGAAAGAAGGTGGAGCAAATAAATTTATAGATAAAATATATAGAGATGGAACTTTAGATCGTTTAATAATGAGTAAAATACCATCTATAAAGCCTCCAGGTTGGTTAAAAGAGTTTGTTATAGACCCAATGACAGGTAGAGAAGTAAACCAAGGAGATTTAGAATTTAAACAAAGTGTTTTTGTTGAATTAATAAATCATATAAAAAGCTTTAAAGTAGACAAACAAACTACAAGTGCTGAAGACGGTTTATTTGCTTGGATAAACTCTCAATTAAGTAATAAAATAGGAGAAGTTTATAAAAAAGGAAATGTAGGTACTAAAGAAGCTTATGATATGACCTATGAACAAGCTACAGAAGCTGGTCAACAAATAGCTGGTGAAATGGAAGCTGTTGTTAGAGAGGTAGAATCTAAAAAACCTAGTCAACTTTACAAAGAACTAAATATAGATAAAAATGTTTCATCAAAACTAGAGCGTGATGTTATAGACATGGACTATAAAAGCATGGCTGACATAAGTAAAAAAGGAGGTAAAAATCAAAGAATATCACCTTTTATGCGAGACTTTAAAAAACAAGCTGGAGATAAACTAGGTAAAACTATATACGAAGAAGTATTTAACAAAGGTAAAAATTTAGACTATATAAAGAACAACTATGTAGAGATAGTTAAGAACCTTAATGAAGGTTATTTATCTAAAAATTTTCCAGAAATTGTAGAAAAAAGAGTTAACGGTGAATATACTAGCGATTGGCAAGGTAAGAAAATTGATGTAATAGGTGCTGAAAAAGGATTTACATCAGGCCCTGAGTATATGAGATTAAGACCTGATTTTGAAAGCGAATTAAATAAAGATTATTTTGTTAGCAAATTTAATTCTGAAGCTTTTTCAAATGCTAGTAATCCTTCTAGTGCAAGAGCCGCTAAGTACAAGGGTCTAGCTTACCAAATGGGAGATAAAATAGCTATAACTAAATTCAAACAAGAAGTAGATGCTGGTGTAAAAATAAAAGACAATATATTTAAACTACAAGAAAGTCTTATTAACTTAGATGCTAATTTACAAAAGTATGAGCTTTTAAAAGCAGAACACCCAGAATGGACAGCTAACAGGTTGATGAGAGAAACTGATAATGTTACTAGTGGAAACTACTTTGACAAAAAAGTTCAATTAAGAGAAGATTTATTAGAAAACAAAATAGAACTTGGTGATTATGAAATATTTGAAGGCTTTACTAATGGTATAAAAACAGAAAACACCTCACCTGAGCTTTCTCAGCAGTTAAACAATAGCATAGAAAACGCTATGTTTAGAAGGAATAGTGTTATACGTAGAGATTTTCCAGTAGAAGCACAGTTGGAATCTTTCGTTAAGCTAGAGCAAGTTAAAGATATATTAAACAAGCAAGAAATAGCTGATGTTAAAAACCCAAACATGCTATTTAAAAGAGCATTAATGGAATCTTTTGGTTGGGATGGCAAAGAATCAGTTAGACAATTAACAGAAGATTTTACACCTACTGGAGATCAAATGATGAAAATGCTAAAAAACTTAAACGATGGTGCTAAAACATTTAAAAAGATTAAAGCTCAAGGTGATAAAAACAAGAAAGCTTCTATTAGATTTGATAATGAATCTTTAGTTGAATCTATTAAGATAGCTAAACAAGCTGAAGCTGAGAAAATATTGCTAAGAGAATTAGGATTACCTGAAAATATAAGTTTACTAGAAGTTGCAAGAGGAGAAGGAACACGAGCGGAAATGCAAAATGTAGATTTTAAAGAAATAAAAAGTGCTATACTTAATGCTAAAGATCCAATAGCTAAAATAAATAATATAATATTAAATAGAGCACAGTATACCGGTGGTCAAAAAGGTAAGTCAGTTGAAAGATTGAAATGGTATGATACTACCTCTGAGTTTATAGATAAAGCTTTTAAACCAGCTTTAGAAGCTGCAGGTTATGAAGTAGAATATTCTGGTGGTAAAATGAATACTATGGTAATTAAAAAAGCCGGTAAAGAAATTAACATAGACTACAGAAATATAAGCGCACAAAAACCTAGAACATTTTTAACAAATAAAAAAGTTTTGAGTGAAGATGGATCTTTAAACATAAAAGGTGATAAGTTTAAGGAAAAACTAGACTTACAAGAAAAAGATGCTGAATCAGCTCAAGAAAGAGTTATAGATCAAATGAGTTTTCTAGCCAATGAGTTTCATCAAGGTGGAGTTACTCCTCTTGAAGTAGCGCTAGCTGTTAAAAACCTACAAGGAGACATGCAAGGAGCTTTAAGAGCTTCTGCTAAGTTAACTGAAATTTGGCAACCAGTAGAAGGTGAAAGTTATATAACTGGCAAAGACATACAGTCTGATAACACAAGATGGGAGCATAAAAAACCTGCTGAGTTTATGGTTAATGAGTTGTCTAGAATATTTTTAGGTAATAAATTTATAGAAGAAGTTAGTACAGGAGAAAATACTACTAAATTTGAACTAAATGAAGCTGGTAAAAAAGAATTAAAAGAATTGTTTGATGATTACACGGTAGCTATAATACCTGTTTCTATGGATAACATATTTGAAGAAATAGGTTTTAAATCATCAGATCCAAAAGAAATTGATAGATATTACAATGAAAGAAGCAAAACAGATTCTAGACTTAGACAATTAAGAAACTTAAGAACTGGAGAAATTAGAGGATCTGAATTTATGTCTAAAGAAAATAGACAAAAATTATTACAAGAAGATCATTCTGTGCTGACTAATTCTGGTTTATTTAATAGATCATCTGTAAATAAAAAAAGTGTCTCAGATGTTATTAAAATAACAGAGAGCATGGATAAGTCTTTAGACAAAGCTAGATCTGTTAACACGCCAGTTAAAAAAATTAGAATATTTGACTTTGACGATACTTTAGCTACTAGTAAAAGTTCAGTTTTTTACAACAAGCCTAATCCATCTGGGAAGCCGTCACCTAAGCGTAAGGCCATATTTATGATTGGTGGACCAGGTTCTGGTAAATCAAACATTGGAAAAGGTTTAGAACTTGGTAGAGAAGGTTGGAAAGTTGTTAATCAAGATATATTTATAGAAGCTGAAAAATCTAAACAAGGATTACCTGAAGTAGAAAAAGACTATAACAAAGATCAAAGAAGTTCTAGAGCTAAGATAGGTGCTGCTGGCAAGAAAGCTGCAGATGCTAAAATGGAAAAGTACAGACAAGCTGGTGATGGAATGGTTATTGATGGCACAGGTGCTAGCTATAATGCTACTATGAAAAAAGTTAATAAACTTAAAGAGCAAGGTTATGAAGTGTTTATGGTTCACGCTAAGACCTCTAATGAAGTTGCTCTTGAAAGAAATAGAGCTAGAAAAGAAAGATCATTAAAAGATTTTATTGTAGAAAAAACACAAAACTCAGTAAATGAAAACATACCTAAATATATGAAAGATCTAGGTGAAAATTTCATGGAGATAGACACTGAAACTATAGAGTATGGAAAACCTTTACCAAAAGATTTTGTTAAAAAGGTAAAACAAAATGTTTATAAAACTGAAAGAGGCATTTTAAATGCTGAAGAGTTTGCTAAAGACGGTAAAAGATTAATTGACGAAGGAGCAGCTATGGACTTTTCAGATTTTAATATAGTAAGAGAAGGTGAACGTGGTCCATTGTTTAAAATAGCTGAAAAAATTAGAGATGCTAGAGGTACAGAAGACGTGTTTGTTTTAACAGCAAGAGCTCCTGAGTCTCAACAAGCAATACATGAGTTTTTAAAATCTGAAGGTTTAGACATACCAATAAAAAACATAACAGGTTTAGGTAAATCAACAGGTGAAGCTAAAGCAGAGTGGGTGTTAAATAAAACATCTGAAGGTTATAATGACTTTTATTTTGCAGACGATGCTATGGCTAATGTTGAAGCTGTTAAGAAAGTTTTAGATCCTATAGATGTAAAGTCAAAAGTTCAACAAGCTAGAGTAAATAGAAACTCTATAGATTTAGATAAAACTTTTAATGATATTATAGAGGGAAAAACAGGTATAGAATCTTTTAAAGAGTTTTCAGGAGCCAAAGCAGAAGTAAGAGGTAAAGGTAAAGGTAGAGGTAAGTTTATCACTCCTCCATCTGCTCAAGATTTTTCTGGTTTAATGGATTATACTTTAGGCAAGGGAAGTGTAGGAGAAGCACAGAGAGAATGGTATAATGAAACCTTATATAAGCCTTATAATAGAGCTCAAAGAGCTGTAGCTACTGATAGAATAAACTTAATGGATGATTTTAAAGCTATTAAAAAAGAGTTAGATATACCTAAAGATTTAAGAGAAACAACACCAAGTGGTTATACTAAAGAGCAAGCTGTTAGAGTTCACTTGTGGGATAGACTTGGTGAAAAAGTTCCTAAGTTAACAAAGTCGGATTTAAAAGAAATAAATGAAATAGTAACATCTGACCCAAAGCTAAGTGCTTTTGCAGATCAAATACTTCAGATAACTAAAGGTGATGGTTATTCAAAGCCTAAAGAACATTGGCTGTCAGGTACTATAACAACTGATTTTATGGATCTTCTTAATACTACTAAACGTAGTAAGTATTTAGAAGAGTGGCAACAGAATGCAGATATAATATTTTCAGATAAAAACTTAAATAAATTAGAAGCAGGTTTTGGTAAGAAATATAGAGAAGCTTTAGAAAACTCTTTAGCTAGAATGAAAGCTGGTAAAAATAGAATACAAGAAGGTAATAGACTAAGCGATAAAGTTTTAGATTATATAAACAACGCACAGGGAACTATAATGTTCTTAAATATGAGGTCTGCACTTCTTCAAACAATATCATCAGCAAACTTTGCTAACCTAACATTTAATAACCCACTAAGAATGGGTCAAGCTTTTGCTAACCAACCTCGTTATTGGAAAGACTTTATGAAAATTATGAATTCAGACTATTTAAGAGATAGACGTAATGGTTTGAAAATAAATATATCAGAGTCTGAAATAGCTGACGCAGCTTCTAGTAGTAGTAACAAAGCTAAAGCAGCTATTAACTATATACTAGAAAAAGGATACGCTCCTACTAAGTTTGCTGATAGTTTTGCTATTGCTTCTGGTGGTGCAACATGGTATAGAAACAAGATAAGAAGCTTAATTAAAGAAGGTAAAAGCGAGAAAGAAGCTGAAAAAGAAGCTTACGAAGAATTTATTGAAATTTCTGAAAAATCACAACAGTCTTCTGATCCTAGTAAAATATCACAACAACAGTCTAGTGATATGGGTAGATTGTTATTACAGTTTGTTAATACACCAATGCAGTATAATAGACTTCAAATATCAGATGCTAAAGACTTAATAAACGGTAGAGGTAACCCGTTAGAGAAGGTTAGCAGAATACTTTATTATGGATTTGCACAAAATATGTTTTTTAATTTAATGCAGCAAGGTATGTTTGCTTTAGGGTTTGGAGATGATTTTGGTGATGCTGAAGTTGAAAATAAGTTTTTAGATACAGCAAATGGAATGTCTGATAGTATTTTAAGAGGTACAGGTTTAGTAGGTATGACAGCTTCTGTTATTAAAAACTTAGCGCTAGACGTTTATAAAAGAAGCAAAAGAGACAGACCTGAATACATCGATGCAACTCAAAAGCTTTTAGATTTTTCTCCAGCTATAAAAAATAAGTTTTCTAAATTTAAGAATGCTGCTTATCAATTTGATGATCCACTTAAAAGAAGTCAAATGGATGATGGTTTTAGTTTGGAAAACCCTGCATTTAAAGCCGCAACTAAAGTTGTTTCTGGAGTTACAAATGTTCCATTAGATAGAGGCTTACAAAAAATAGAAAATATAAAGTATGCAATGAGTGATGACTCTGAAGACTGGCAGAAAGTAGCTTCAATACTAGGTTGGCCACAATGGCAGTTAGAAGGTAAAGAAACTAAAGATGCTAGAAGAGATGATCAGAAACAAAAGCTAAGACAAGAGCAAGCTATAGAAGATCCATCTAAATATTCAAAAGCTCAACAAGTTGATATACTTAAAAAACATGGATATTCCGAAGAAGAAATAAAGAATCTTAAAAAAGAAGATCAAAGAGTTGAAGCTATATTAAAATCTCAAAAAGAAAACAATAAAATACACACTTCAAATATAAAAACTAAAAAACAAACACTGAAAGAAGTTTTAAAACAAAAACCTAACTTAAGTGAAGCTGATAAAAAAACCAACGATAATGTGGCTAAGTATTATAAAATGGGTAAAAACGAGCAAGTTGAATTACTTAATAAATACTGGGCCAAAAAAGATATTAGAACTAAATTTAATACAGAACAAAAAAGAGTTGATCAGCTTTTAAGGTTGATTGAAAATGATAGCATACCTGATAGATTAAAAAGAAAAGAAAACATACCAGCAAGTCAAAGAACAGAACAACAACGTAGAATATATAGTCTAAATAAAAAAGATCAAATAGATACTTTAAAATCTCTTGGTTTAAATGATAGCGTTATAAAAACACTAAGATTAGAAGCTGATAGAGTTAGTAGAATAGAGGAACTATACAAAAACAAAAAATGAAAATTTCAGAAAACACAGAGTTTAAAATAGATTTAAAAACAGTAATAGGTATAATAATGTTAACTACTACTTTAGTTGGTATGTATTATACTTTGCAAGAAGACATAAGGTTAGCCAAAACACTACCTCCTGTAGAGGTTACTCGTTTAGAATATGAGTTAAAAGAAGAGTGGAACGAAAAAATGATTATGCAATTGAAAGACCAAGTTGAAATGCTTGAGCAAACTCAAGACATATTAAAAGAAGAAATTAGTATAACTGCTAGTATGATTAAAGATGGTACAGAAGCTGATGGTAAATTAGAAGAGCTTAATAGACAGTTAGAAGAGTTGCAAAACAAGAAACCTAATACTAGAATTATAGTAAAAGAGGTTAAAGTAGACAAAAAAGGAAGGAAATTATAAAAAATAGTAATTATGGCTAAGAAAAAAACCAAAAGAGGAAGTACTTGCTGGAAAGGTTACGTTGCTAAAGGCAAGAAAAAATCACCAAGTGGTAAAAAAGATAAAAACGGTAAACCTAAAATGGTTAACAACTGTGTAAAGATTAAAAAACGAAAAAAGAAATAATGGAAAAGAAATTTAAACCTCACCCAATGTATAAAGACTGTAAAGTTAAAATGGCTTTTAAAAAAGAAGACCATGATAAGTTAAAGGCAAAGGGGTATAATCATAAAAAAGATCCGTCTTGTAAAAAGAAAAAATAATGGCTATAAGAAAAACTACAAAAGGAAAAGGTCGTAACTTTAGAAGTACAGATGAAGGCGCGGGTATGACTGCTAAAGGTGTTAAAGCTTATAGAAAGAAAAACCCTGGTAGTAAACTTAAAACAGCCGTAACAAAATGTGATGTAAAAGTAGGTACTAAAGCTTATAAAAGACAAAAAGCGTTTTGTAGTAGATCAAAAAGCTGGAATGGAGAAAGAGGCAGAGCAGCTAGAAAGCGCTGGTGCTGTAGTAGATTTAGTTAGGAACAATAAAAAACTGGGCACCATACCCAAAGTTCCTGTAACCAAAAAAGGGGAAGTCGTAATGACCTCCCCTTTTTATATTTAGCACCATGGGCAAAATCCGCCCGGACATCCATCACACATAATTCATATTTTAATAGTTATACCTATTGACACTATAAAAGCGCCGCTTGCTATTGCAAGTGTGTTTGAATTAAAATCTAGCTTTTGCTTATGCCAGATCATGTTGGTACCAGCAAATGTCATCATGCCGATACCACCTATTACAGCTAGTCGTTTCATTTTATTTCACAATTATCACCTGCACAAGCTAATTCTCCTGCAAGATCCGTTTCATCTTCTGTCTCTACAATCCTACTAAGATCAACATCTTTAAGATGAGTCATAGCCATGTCATAGTGTACTTTACTTATGTCTTCAAAAGGTGCTTGAGTATATGTACCTCCATCATAAGGTAGCACAGACAAACCGTTGTAATGATCTCTATTTTCCCACATCCATCTACCAGCGGCATCCCACTCTTCTTTTTTCAAGCTAACAGTAGCTGAAACATTATGAGTGTTAGATCCTTTTCTATGACCAGGTTTAACCCATTCAGTAGCTACCTTTTTTATTCTTTCAAGTAAATCAAATGGTGATTCATCTCTTAATATAGAACCTTTAGGTGCTTTTTGTGGTATGCTAATCACCGCGGTATCATGAGGTCTGAAAAATTCATCTTCAATTAACTCAGGATGATTTTTAGATAAGTACTTATACATGGATTCATTTTTACCAACTCTGATTCTACGCGTATAATAATCTGCATGCCAAGCATGAATACCAGACGAAGTTCCTAATGCCAGAGATGTCGTCCCAGCAGGCTTCACAGTTGTACATCTTGCAGCTGGATTAATACCAATTGCTTTAGCTGTCTTTGTATTCTCTCTTTTTACTATACTTGCAGCGGCCTTCATATCCAACGGCAGCACAGCGGCACTCGCGATCCCTGTCATTGATACACCTATAAGCGCGTCCTTCTCTGTCGTATCTTTCCATATGTCTCTTAAATAATGAAAGTCAGTATAACCTGCTTGTAGTGTACCTATAAAGCTAGCGTATTTAACTCTCTCGTTTAAATCATCTTGTGATTCAATATCACTAGCATTTACCTCACATAAGTTGCAAAACTGAAAAGGTCTTAATGCTATTTCACAACAAGGGTTTGTACCCCAGTCTTTATCGTTGTTAAGATATATACCAGGCTCACCTGATCCTGATAACTCTACACGTTTCCAAAGATCCATAAAAAACTCTTGAGTAACTTTATGTCTCATAAGAACAGCTGAGTTGTTAGCTCTACCTCTTTGTGGGTTAGTTTCCCACCAAGTTCCTGATTTACAACTTATCATCTCGCTATCTTCAGCAGAAAACAAACTAATTAAAGCAGCTCTACGTATACCGCCTGCTAAAACTGAATCAGCTATATGACAAACTATATCGTGAGCCTCAACAGTAGTTAATGGTACACCGTCGTCTTTAGAATCGAATATACCTTTAATCTTTAGTATACACTCTTTTAGTGGCTGAGGTCCTGGTGCTTTACCACCTGATGTAACTAACTGTGCACCTTTAGCTCTAATATCTGAGTAATCAAACTCTACAGTAGAACTTCTTTTATCACCCATATAAGATTTCATAAGAACTTTAATTGCGTCAGCCCAACCTTCAATACTATCGCCAATTAAAAACCTTCTAGTTCTTTTAGTGTAAGGTTGATTAACTGGCGGCATTTGCTTTACATGGTGGTTTTGTACTGAGTATCCAACTCCTGTACCTCCAAGCAAGAGGAACATTGTCTCGTGGAAACTATCAATGTGATCAATTGGTAAATAAGCGCAATTATACACACGATTAGGGCTAATCTCAATCGGTTTACCTCCGAATTGTAAAGAGCGCATGCTCGGTAGAATCTTCTTTTCATATACTAGTTTGTAAGCTTCGTTAATTTTATCAGCAAGATTAGGGTATTTTTTAATATGCATAGCTTTATTTCTATCTACTAACTCTATCCATGTTTCTCTACGATTTAACTCAGGTACAAATTTAGCATATTTCATGTAAACTGTTATATCACTTAGTATCTTGTTGCTCAACTCCATCTTCTGCTTTTTTATTTGTTTTAACTTGTTTTTCTAAAAACTCAATTGCACGATCATAATCAGGCATGCATTTGATTGTTTCAAGAGTTCCTATACCAAGGTCTCTTAAATTGTTTATTTCATTTACTAAATACTGAACAACATTTGTTAATGATTCAATTTTATTTTTCATTTCTAATAACTTGCTTTCTTTCATCTTCCTTGTCCTTTGTATTTTTTCTTATATAATTTACTTCCTATTGAATTAGAAGTTTTACATTTACTATGTACACCTTTTCTTTTAACTGTTGTAGTCTTTTGATACGGTAATAATGTCAACTTTGCCATATTTTTCGCTATATTTAATTAAGTCTTTGTATTTTAAATATCCTTTAACTTCAATACTCCAGTCAATAAACTTTTGTAATTGACGCTCAGCATATTTCCTTCTTGCTAAGTCTTTCTGCTCGAAAGAATTAAGTTCACGGTTTCTTCGCATTCCTTTTGATTTTGAGGTTTGTATAACGTAATGTTCGGCAAGTGTTTATGTACATAAGCTTTAAATAGTTTCCAGCGTATGGGAAAAGATTCATTAGCACGTCCTTTACATTCAATAATAAAATTATCTCCCACAAAATCCGGAGTATACTTGATATTAAGTATTTTTTTATTACCTCGATTACGGAACTCTCCTTTGCCATTTCCTTGTCTTTCATAAGCTTCTTGTTCAAAGTTAAAAGAAGGGACAAGCTCGTAAGTTTGTCCCTCGTAATGTGCCTTGATTTTAGCCTTTTTTAAGGCTATATACATGTGTTTTTCTAAGCCAGATGCAAATTGTATTCCATCATGCTTAACTTTTTTAGATCTTACCGGACCTTTCTTACGGCTAAACCGGCGCGACATGATCGTCCCAGTCTAGTTGTGCTGATGAAGCGTGCGAAGGATGTGGTGGTCTAAAACTAGCTTTGTTAACTTCAGCTATAGCTTCTTTAGCTATTGAGTTGTCGTTTAACTCTTCTTTAGCTGCTTGAATATATAGAATAGCATCCATTAGTTCTTCTTGCACGTCATTAAGATAACCAGCTAGATCTTTATGTCCACCAGTTCTTTCATCGTGTAATGTTCTACCATACTTAGCATAGCCAACATCTGATCTTGTAACGAACTTATCGCAGACTCTTTCTACAACAGGATCTCTGAATAATATAGTTTTACTTTTCATCTTTAACAAATGTTCCGTTAACCATTTTACCAGTACGTTTAGATATTACCTTGTATGCTGAATCAATACATTTTTCAATAGTTGTACCGCCAAGATGAGCCATATTAGTTAATACAACAACCATATCTCCAATAGCATCTTCAAATTCAAGTTGATCATCTTTTAATACAGCTCTACCAAGTTCACCAGCTTCTTCCATAAGCTTACAGAACTGAGTTTTCTTATCACCTTTAGTGTATAAACCTCTTTCACCAGCCCAGTCTCTTATTAGCTGAAACCTGTTATCTGTTTTCATATAATCTAAAGTACCGTTAGATCTAGTTGTAAGACCATCTAGGTAGACTTGATATGCGTCTTTACCAAATGGAAACTTTAAACTTCCTTGATCAACGTGATCTTTAACTTGAAAGTACTTAGCAAATGCTTTATTATATATATAACATCTCTCCATTGTGTACTGAGATGTTGTTACGTTATCCATTATCCATTCAATGGTTTGCATATTGATTTCAAATGTACCGTGTGTTGTTTCCCACGTTTTACTCATGTTATCCATTAACCTACCTTTTAGCTTGGTAATTGGTACAGGAAACGTAGAAGTCTGCTCTGTCGCGTTTATGTGCATTGTATTAGATTTTATTTTATTAATATATAGATCTTTATATTTCTGTCTATCAACTCGGTAGCCGTAAGACTGTTGAAGTTCTAACTCGCGGTCAGATATATAATCAATATCTGTACTTTGTTCTAGAACTTCTACTTCGTCTAAGCTGTAGCCTTGTTGGTCTACGACTCTAGATATAAGATCACGTGTAACACCTATTTTTTTACCCGGTATATGGTATAAATAATAATTA
>Ga0209535_1000298_pt1 | contig 34419 bp, 52 predicted proteins | sample LinPmetageLP28_FD_184041 | JGI IMG/M metagenome (GOLD analysis project Ga0209535, IMG submission 184041) | Marine viral communities from the Pacific Ocean - LP-28 (SPAdes) (version 2) | ecosystem: Environmental > Aquatic > Marine > Oceanic | place: Pacific Ocean | collected 2009-08-22
AAGCAACGAGCACAGTCTGTGTGTTCACAAAGAATGTACCACTTCTGCTAAGGAACGATACTGCCATAGGCAGAACAATTGTCATTAGCATGAGGTTCAGGATTGGCTCTGTAAACAGAGTTGTCATTGCTGGGACGGACATAAGGAGACCCCACTGAATTGCTGCTGGAAATGGAGACTGCTTAGACATTTAAGATATGTTTATATTTTTTTTAAAGATCCTGAATGTATTTACCACAGAATATTTCTTTTTGTGGAATTGTCTGATAAAGACCAATCCGTGTGCAAATTGTTTTGAGGTCATTAAAGTTTTTCCAAAAGTTTGAGTTGTGTTCGTAATCATCCACTGTGCAATGTGCAAGCTCGTGCAACAGGACGTGGAATATCTGATTGGGTTCGCCATCAATACACAGGCCAATCTCATACCCCTTGTTGGTGTTGTAACCAATCTCGTGACTTCGTCCCTTGTATGCAACTAGAACGGTCTCACTCTTGAGTCTCTCAAATCTTGGATCATCATTGTGTTCCCTCATATGATCCAAGAATGTTCTGTACATCTCTTTGACCTTTCTAAAATTTTCAGGTTCCTTTTTGGAACACACAATCCAAATGACTAAAATATATAATATTACAAATAGCACCACCATCCTTACTATTGTTTAACAAAAATAAAACTACTATAGAATTTTTGAATTTCGTGATCAACTGGAAACCTTTCCCACATCTTGAGGATGATGCCTTTCTTCTCAAGATGAGTGATTAGCATATCCTTGTAACAGATTGGTTCTGATCGCATACCATCGTTATAGAATGGTGTGTCTGCTAAATGAACAAAAAGTTTTTCACCAAATTCACCGTAGCCCCCCTTTCTCAAAAACTTGTTGCCAAGTTCATCGCCAAATGGGGTATATTCAAGAATTGATTCTGAATCTGGTATGCAACCCACCAACCGTCCACCAATTTTGAGTCTCTTGTGAATCCCGCTGATACTCCTAAAGAATGTGTCAGAAGATTCATAAATATAATGAAGTGAAAAGTTGAAACAAATTACATCATACTTTTTGTGGGGGCAAGAATTGATATCACCCAAAAAGAATTTGGGTTTCATACCAATTGATAGAGCCCTGGATTCAGCCTCTCTCAGAGAACCTGGGTCTGGATCAAACATATCCAGACACCTAACCCCCGCGTGTTGCCACTTCTTGAGGTCACCTCCACACCCACACCCTGCATCAAGAACCTGTCTGGATGAAGGGGCTGCCGAAACAGCCTCGTGGATGACATGACGTTTTATCAGGTTATTTGAAGTCCGTACATCATCCATATCTAAATATATAGGGTTTGAAATCTTTAGGTCCACATGTCACTTCGGATACATTTACTTAAAGAATTTTTGCTTTAGTTGTCTAGTAATGGCGTCTCTAGAGCAGGATTACACAACTGTGCCCGGGCAGCTTTTTGCGTGTCTTTCTGTAGTTGGACCTGATTGTCCACAGAAAACAGACAAGTTTGGTATCAAGATTCGTGGGTGTTTTGCAACCCGTGATGAGGCTGCCAATCACGCAAAGCGTCTGCAGAAGGATGATTCAACCTTTGATATCTACGTGGTCGATATGTACAAGTGGCTACTGATCCCACCCGACCCGACCAAGATTGATGACGTACACTACACCAATGATAAGCTTGAGGAGATTATGGTTGGATACAAGGAGAATCAGGCTCAGGCTGCAAAGATGTTCGAGGAGCGTAAGCGTGATATGATGGCTGTCAAGTCTGGTGATGAGATGCCATTCATCAAGCCTGGTGACGAGAACTCTAAGTACTACACCAAGCCGGACGAGGCACCACTTAGCCATCCAGCAGAGGTTCTCGAGAGTCTCAAGAAGGAGAAGCCCGACACACCAATCGAGGAGCTTGTCAAGGAGGCTGATGAGATTGTGAAGGCTGAGATTGAGGAGCGTCGCAAGCAGCGTGAGGCAGAGGCCTAGTCTGATTTGCAATCGACCCAAATCTAAGAATAAAAATCATATTTAATAATAAATGAATGAACTTCCGATATTATTAAATATAATAACAATTGCATTGGTTGCGTTTCTATTTTATGCGGCATTTAGGGTGTACAATAACAGACCCGACAAGACTATGACCGCATCAGACGTATTTAACAACACCCTCAAGGACCCAGGTTTTGTTACTCACGCGTATTTCCAAGAGGCCAAGTCTGGACCAGTTGGGGATTTCGAGGGTCATACAGACCTTGTGGATAACTTCTAAACATTGCGAAGTATCACGGGCTGCATAGTCTTACCCATAAAGAATCCTAGAATGAACACAACAAACGCGACAATATACGTAGTTTTATCAATTTCAGAAAATATATCCTTTTTCGGAGGGACGGGTTGTGGCATAAACATCATTGGGGGTTGTGGAGGAGGCCAATTACCCTGTGGTGGTCCCCATTGCTGTGTATTTTCACGCTCAAGTGAAGGAATCTCATCTTCATAATAACCCTGTGGTGCTGGAGGTGCACGCGGGTCCTCTTTATCTCCGAGATCAGTCTCCATTTTCTAATATAATCAACAAAAACTTTAAGCGTCATCTTCCTCATCCGAGTCGGACACAACAAACCCCTTTAGGTTCCCATTATCATCTGCATCTTCCTCATCAGACTCTGATTCAGATTCATCTGATGAGAAAATGTTCTCTCCATCCTCCTCTTCCTCTTCCTCTTCCTCGTAGTCATCCTCACAGATTTCCTTTGGCTCATAGAGTTTTGGTTTCTTTACCTGCCTACCCGAGCGTGTGGTATAACTCATTCTGTATAGAAATCATCCATATTGTTTAAGTAGGTTGGTCTGAATGTTAAACCTTTATCCATAGCACTTTCTAAAATCATAAGTTCAGCTTCCATACCAATCTCCTTAACAATCTCGTGAACTGTTGAAACAGCGTCGACGGAACTTGAAGTTGTATAGAGTGCCATACGCTCAAGTGCATCAATAGCTTGATAAAGATACTTTGATGAAAGATCTGGAAATTCTAAAGATTCTTCAAACATTGTCATATTGTTTATGAACTCTTTGAAAAGTTCTGGATTTAGTCCTGAATATTCTTGAGCTTCAATTTTCAATTCATGAAGTCGTTCATTCTGTTTAGAAACTTTTGGTGTAAATAGCAAGAGTGTTAGAAAGATTACGAATATTAGGATTAACAACAGCATTTGGCAGGATTGCCTTCTTAATACTCGCCGATACTTTATTTTTCTTTGGAAACATCAATGATAACAACTTTGAAGTGAGTTTGTGTTTCTGACCTTCGAAGTCTCGACAGTATCCCTTCTTGCGTTCTTCGACTGTATCGCATCTGCAAAAGCATTTTTGACTGATAACACCATCCTTGACATTGAACCAAACGTGGTTGGATCCGTGTTCCCTCCCGAGATTCTCACAGTATTTTGAATATGTTGAAATGTAATATTCGGTATCACTCTTTTTATAAACTTTTGTGATCCGAGCATCCCTTTGACCGTCAAGATTTTGTCGAATAAATGTTTCCAAAACGGCGGTCAATTCATTGTTGTTAACCTCCTTGTTCATAACAGCCTTGGCAAATGGTGCTTTTCCAGGGAGTGGTTTGACACTGTAGTTGGTCTCTTTCACATCACTCCTGACTGTGACCATATTCAACAATTCAAGTGATATTGAACCATCAAGTTTCTCAATTTTGGCGGGGAGTTTGAGGGGTCCTATACCTTCTTGTCTCTTGTACAACAAAACTGGTAGGTACATCCCTTCTGTAATCTTACCAGTATGATCACAACCACTACAACCCTTGCCATTGCAAGCCTCGTGCTTACTTTTTTTGTGAGACCAAGGTAAACGAAATCCACTACCCTTTGACTTTGAGTTTAGGTCACCGTATACCGAGTTATCTATAATTTTTGACCAAGATTTACTCCCATAAACTTTTGACAAAATATCAACAACGTGATCTCTCAGATTGATGGCACTTTCTTGATTGACAACAAAACCTGGCCAGTTCATATGAACACCAGACTTGTATTGACCATCACGCAATCTAGGTTTTTGAACAGACACCACACAAGTTGAACCACCAAATGTTGAAACTTTGTCACAAATTACTTTTGAAATAACTTGAACCTGATCAAGATCTAATTCATCATCATCTTTGTAATCAATGTCAATGAAAAAGTTGTACGTCTCGGTTTTCTGTTCAACAACAAAAACCGGTTCACCCTGTCGAACTGAATCTATATAGGTTTCATAAAAATCATCCAATCTATCAAACGGGACGGATAGGACACCCCCATCCATAAGCACGTGTGATAGATTGCGTTTGTTGAAAAATCCATTTGTTTGGCACCACTCTCTAAACATCTTCTTGACCATTAAGCGAACTAAAACTATAAGCCCCTATTCCCATAAAATCGGGTTTCTGCGGCTTTGCCTTTAGCTCCTTCTTCATCTTGACAAGTTCAGTGAACACAATCTTTTTGAGTTCCTCTTGAGTCTTTGACCTGTCAAGCTTGCATATCTCCCTAATAACGTGACTCTTACCCTTCTCGATCGCCTCGCCTACTATATCTTCCTCCGTCATCTAAAATCACCTGAGATTAAATCCCCTTCTATTTAACGAGTTTAGTGCGTGATAAAACTCGTTATTCTGTATAACATTCTTCACTATGTTGTCCCACTTACTTGGTCTCGCCCTATACTCATCAAGTGTATCGAAACTCATAAGGTCATTCTCATCATATGTTTTACGAATTGGCAATTTGGCTTCCTTCCTGGCATCAGTTTTAGCCTTTGCTTCATAAAACTTTCTCATAAGTCTGTTCTGTTCTTGTTGGTTATACTTTACGAAAAATATAAATACATGATACACAGATAGGATTTCAATTCCATCTGCAGCACTCCTTTGGCGGTTTGTAAAAGAAAATGTGGTATATTCACCGCTCCTAATATTGATAACACCCCGTGTTTCTTCTTCAAGTTCACGAAGTGCACATCTAAGAGGGTTCAAAATCTCATTCTTTCTACATCCACCAGTCACAAAAATCCATTCTTTGAATCTAGTGTCTCGAACGGTTAAAAACCTTGGCTTGCCATCGGCGAATGATACTGGTATAGCTATTGCCTTATATCTCGTTTCTTTTTTCATCGGGCATTCACCCTTCTACAATTATCAGAGACATTAATCCTCATTTTCCTCCTCGGAAGGGGGAAGACGAGTCTTGGACACAGACACAGTGCCAGAAGCACTGGAACCTTCACCACTCACTTCACGGGCAGGCGCCTGAACGGACGCTAGTCTATGTGCAAGTCCAACAGAAGCAGTCTTGCATTCAGAGATGTCCTTCTTCATCTTCTGAGATTCCTGATACATATAAAAAATCAAAGCAAGTGCAACAACAATTGCCGCCACAGTCATAGTCTCGCGGTTAAAAGAAAACATCCTTTATATAAAGTGTCATCAAACTTTTAAGTGCCTATTATCGCACCCATTGCATGGCGAGGGTGTCTGGTTGGGCAACCGTAGTTCTCATTGCCAAACTGTACCCCCTGGTAGTGAACACTCTCGCACTGGGTCTGATTATTTGCCATATAGTTATTTCTCTCACAACAGGGCTTGGAGTCAACGCTATTGGCGTTGGAACCCTCAATCACATTCTCAAGTGTCCTGGACTTTGGATCGTATGTGAGAACAAAAAGCACTACCAATATGACCAAAGGCGTTATAAACATTTACTATAAACCTACAAATTTAGTTGGCGTACATAAGACCACCCATGCCATTCTGGATTCTGAGGACATTGTAGTTCACGCCGTAGATATCATCCGTGATGTTATCAGTCTGGGAAAGGAGACGAGCCGAGTCCAGGCGACTGAAGTTGAGTGTACCAGTTGGCTGAAGCTTAGCAGTATCCAGGCAAAATGGGTAAATAAACAGACCTGTACCATTCGCACTTGTGTTTGGAGTATGGTAATAAGATACAACATCTGTAAAGTTTGGCACTGCGAACTTGTAGTCTGCAATGTCTGTACCATTAATCTGTAGCTTGATTTTATTTGTTGTAGAAAACAGTCCACCACTCACAACATTTGCACTCGCCAGGTACTTGACTGGGTGGTTAAAGTTCAGCTCCTGGACCTTGGAACCGGAAGCGAGTGCCCTCTGCACCTGATGGATGAGCATATTCATTGGCTTGTTGGCCATATCGGAACGCTCAGCTGTATCCAGGTAGATGAAGTTGGCATAGCAATCCCAGGTGTAGCTGGCTGCCGAGGCACCCCATGTGATGCGAAGCTCAACATCGTGGTACTGGAGAGCCACCAGTGGCAGTGCCGACTGATAGTTCTCACAGAAGAAGAAGCGAAGTGGGTAGAAATAGTTAGTAGTGGAACCACCGGTATACAGAGACCCGTTCACACTCTTTGACATATTCTGTGCGAGTGTGTCGATTGCCACATTTGCGGTGAACTCGTTAGTCTGCTCATCAATCACCTGACCACCAATAAGCAGCTCAACCTTGTCAATTACAGTACCAAAGTCAATCTTCTGCGACTCGGTGCCATTGTTTACCCCAAAATACACATAACCAAGCATATCACCCTTACGCTCAAAGCGGACGGTTGACATGCCGTTGTTTGAAACATTACCCTGGATCACCTGACGCTCTGTGGTCTGGGAAAAGTTTGTGTGACGCTTGTAAGTTGAACGGAAGAAAGAAACCTCAGGGCTACCAACGAGGTGGGCGTCCTGAGCACCGACTGCAACAAGCTGAGCAATACCACCAGACATTTATAATCTATCTAGATTTTTTATATGCAAAGATTTTGACGAAGTGTGTGGAATCTCAAAATGAATGAATTATCATCAAGACCATTGAAATTCAACAGCTGACCATTCTTATCAACCCACTGCACAGTCAGCCTATCAAGTTTCTTGATAACATTGGGATAATCAATGCTCAGGTCGTAATCAGTCTCCTTCTTGAAGCGTTTGACAGTACCACCAGTAACATCCATTGGTATCAGACCAAAACTTCTAGACATATTCTGACCACTATAGGTATTACCAGTTATTGCCCTGGCATCCTCATTAAAAATTGACCTGAGTTCATCAATATCCAAAAAGACACCCTCATTTGCATTGAGGTTGATAACCTTTGATGACTTTATAAACTCTTTTCCCCTGTAAAGAAGGTTGTCAGAATAGAGTGGGAGATTGAGACCAGTCTCTACTGCCACATTTGTTGAAGTCAACAGAGAAGTGTCATCAAAACCAAGTAGTTTGACCATCTCGTCAGTCCCTGGCTGCATCTGGAATGGGCCGTCTGGGGCTGTATCTCTTGTGAATAAAAACTTTCCTTCAGCCTCCAAGTAATCCACAACAATATTTGAAGTGTTGCTAATAGCATTCTGAATATGTTCAGAAAGAACGGTTGCACCGTAAAAGCCGACTGGCAAAGAGAAATACGTCAAGGGGTCACTGATTGATGAGGTGGCGTTACTGAATGCCACCACATTCGAACCAACTGTGATGTTATGCATAGTGTTTGGAACACTCGCGTGGAGCAGTTCAACCCTTGATATATCCTTTATAGGAGTCGTAAGATGAAGTGTGTATAAGTTGCCGTTGGGGTAGATAACAGTGTCTCTATTTTCAGAAGATACAAACACGTTCCTAGTTTCACCAACCATTATTAATTACTATTGTTTTTTTTTAAACAAGTTCGCCGCCGATGCCACCAACGATGTGGTAGTCGGAAGTATCAGCCACACGACGCTGGATACCACAGGCACCGCCTGGTGTCAGGTCACGGGTATAGGCACTGCCCTTGGGGGCACCTGGCACACACTCAAGAGCGTACTCACCCTTGAAAACATCCTCGATGCTACCCTTCTCCTCAATCTCCACTGAGGTTGGGGACAGGACGTAGCCGACACGGACACTCACCAACATGAGGACGGCGATAAGTAGGGCGATCCAGTTACCAATGTTCTTCATTTACTACCTGTTGATATTTTTTTCCTGTGCGTTAAAGGTTTCACAATAGTTTATATTAAAGATATTAGAATGGAGGATACCGTTGTGATAGAGCGTGAGGGTCAGCACAATGTTATGAAGCTTGATGCAGATGAGGAAGCTATGCTCAATGAGATTTCAATCTCCAATGATAAACCTGTTAGGAAGGCTGTCTATAAGCCAAAACCAAAGCGTGTTAGCCAGCAGCCGCAGCAGTACCAGGAACCTGAGATGGATGCTTTTATGAATCCAACAAAGTCGGTTGAGTCTCAGCCCAGACCCCAAGCCCCTCCTGAGGAATACGGTGATGAGGAGGAACCTATGATGTTTGGTGATGATGATGAGGGTGAATATGAAGGTGGAGGCTATGAAGGTGAACAGCCATCTCCTGGGTTTAACTCAATTGATGATGAGAAGGCTGATCTCCTGAATAAGCTTACTCGCCTTGAGAAGAAGGGGTTCTCCGTGAATAAGCGTCTCAATGCATATTCAAGCATCCAGGAACTTAGAACCGAATTCAAGCGAATCACATACAGTATCGAAGTTGACCAATCTATTAGGTTTTCAAGAAGAATGCTTGTAGCCTGTGTGACTGGTCTAGAGTTTCTCAACAAACGCTATAATCCTTTTGAGATTGCTCTAGAAGGCTGGTCTGAGAGTGTTATGGAGAATATGGATGATTATGATGGAGTGTTCGAGGAGCTGTATAACAAGTACAAGACCAAGATGCACGTGGCACCAGAGGTCAAGCTGATTATGATGCTTGGTGGGTCTGCTATGATGTTCCACCTTACAAACAGTATGTTCAAGGCGGCTATACCAAATATGAATGATGTTGTCAAGCAGAACCCGGACCTCGTCAAGAGTATGATGAACGCTGTTCAGAATACAGCAAGGCAGCCATCCGGGCCACCTCCTGAGCCAGTTGTGAACCCAGAAACCGGTCGTCGTGAGATGAATGGTCCAGGGTTTGATATCTCTAGCTTGATGGGTGGTATCACAATGCCACCCCCACCACCAATGAACACAACGCCGTTGCAGCCGGTTCAGGAACTGGATCAGGATGACGACCTTTCTGATATTGTTTCAGTTTCAGGAGAATCAACTGGTGGTGAGGTCAAGGAGGTCAATCTGAAGGGTGGAAAGGGGAAGGGTCGTGGTCGCAAGAAGAAGAATGAGGTTACAATTTAATCTGAGTAGATTATAAATGATTGGATTTGCTCCTTTAGATGACGAGCCCCGTATTCAGAGGAGGGAAAAGGTCCTGAGGCGGGATGACAGCCGCCCCGCGACTGGACTTGGACGCCCTCTGAGTAACGAAGATACAGAATGCAATTATCTCGTTATGTTTTTCATTTTAGGTGTTTTTGTTTTGGCAGCTACTGACTCAGTTGGTGGTAAATAGATATGGACCATCACCACTCACATTCGTTTCAGCCTTTAATGGCTCTACATTTACATCACAACGCTTGGCTGTGAGGGTCCAATAGAATGGACCCTCAGTGCCAAATACCTCAAAGGAGTTCGTCTTGATATCATATTCAGAACAGTTCAGGGCCCTGACAGAACCATTGTAAATTGGGGTCACCTGTATGGTTGGCTCACCCTTTATCAGATTGGCGACATACTTTGGCAACACCACAGGTGTTCCAACCTCGCCACGACCACGGTAGTACACACCACCCTCCGGACCCTCAAGGCAGCCGTGGACCAGGTGCTTCCTGTTGGGATCCAGGGGGTGATCGATCACGAAGGTCTTTGCGGCGTTGGTGTTGCGGAAGATCTCACCTGTGGTGGGCTCATATCCCAGAGACTGACCCCCACTGGAGTCAACGTCACGGATCGGTCTCACGTAGAACCTACCACTAGCAGCAGTGTTTAGAGCAGCATCTGATGTATTAAGTACAATTGTATTTGAATGCTGACTAGTTTTACCAGCCTGATAACCAATTGCTACAGCATAAGAACCTTGAGCAATACTACCAGCCTGATTGCCAATTGCTACTGAGTTTAAACCTTGTGAATTATTCGCGGCATTGTGACCTATTGCAATACACTCTCTTCCTTGGGTATCGAAACCAGCCCTGTATCCTAATCCAATAGAATTCTGGCCTTGCGAATTATATGCAGCCTCGTGGCCAATCGCGATGCTGTTGCTTTCTCCTTGTGCCTGACTGACACGCCCAGCAAGCCAACCTATTGCAACACATCTTGTTCCTTGGTTAGACTCACCTGCATAACTACCGACGGATACCGATGAACAGAATTGTCCAAGTCTACCAGCGTTAGTACCAATTGCAACAGAATAAGCATTCTGACTACTCTCACCAGCCTCCAAACCTATGGCAATACCATAGGTACCCTGACTACTCAAACCAGCCTGATTGCCAACTGCTACTGCATATGATTCCTGACTACTCAAACCAGCCTGATTGCCAATTGCAACAGAATAAACATTCTGATAACTCAAACCAGCCTGATTGCCAATTGCAACAGAATAAGCATTCTGACTACTCTCACCAGCCTGATTGCCAATTGCAACAGCATAATCACCTTGGCTACTAGAGCCAGCCGATGCTCCAAAAGCGGTGCCAACCACACCCTGAACGTAGTACCCAGCAAAATTACCAACCGCTACCGCTCGAGACTTTTGATTAGTGTACCCAGCCTTGTACCCAATCGCAACTGAATTCGCGTATTGTCCCTGGAACCCAGCCTCCAAACCTATAGAGATCGATGCGGTGTTCTGTTTGTTGTACCCAGATCTGTAACCTATGGCAATCGCATTTGCCTGCTGGGTGCTGTAGCCAGCATCGGCACCCACGGCAACAGTGGAAATACCCTGTGTGCTAAACCCAGCGTTATGACCTATGGCAGTTGCTCGTACCTGCTGTGTTTGGGTACCAGCTTTGAAGCCTACAGCTACGCTTTCCGAACCCTGTTGACATCTTCCAGCTTCGTTACCAATAGCAACTGAACGCACTCCCTGATTACTATTTCCAGTACGGTAACCAATGGCGACAGCACCTTCACCTATGCTTGGATTGTCTCTCGCCTGGTCAATATGTCCAGCTTCACCACCAATAGCAATACAACCCTTTCCCTGTCTAAAAGCACCGGTATCAATACCAAACGATACCGAAAATGCATTGCAGTGAGAATTACTGCCAATGGCTACACCATTCTCACCAGCGACTGCACGGTTGCCAATGGATATTGAACCATCTTTTGTCGCTGTTGAATAACTACCAATTTTTACAACGTTTGCTTCCAATGTTCCAGTGTGACCAAAGCCGATTGAAACCACATTTGCCGCAGGGGGCACGCCCCCGGAGGAGGGAGCTGTACCGATAACTACTGACTTCTCACCAGCTTGAGTAGACGAACCAATGGTCACTCGGTCACCACTCGTGCCCTGAAACCACACATTTGACGCTGTGAGTATCTTTGACCCATTACCAAGCATAAGTGTATTACTCGTCTTGTCAAGTGACAAATGCTCTTTACCATCTTGTCCAATCTGAAAAGTGCTTGAAAATGTATACCCAGCCATAATACCAACCTTAGCATCAAAGTCTGGTGCCAGTATAATTGTATTAGCAGTTGGGTTTGTGTTCATATGAATCATAGTGAGCTGGTCATCTGCCTCAAGCAGACCATTCTTTGGGTTTCTCGCGGTCAATGTCATTGAACCACCACCCTGTGAGCTGTTGAATGGGGTTGTCTGTGTAACCTTGATGGAGGCCAACGTGTGATTGTTGCTTGCCGTACCAGAATCACCTTTGTTCTTGAACTTGAGGTTAACAACATCGGTTCCAAATTCATTTGCTGTATTGCTGCTCACAAAATTCACATTGCAATCAGAACCGGTGCCATTTTTAGCACCCAAGAATTGAACGTTAGTTCCAACATTCTCCGGCTGAATATCAAAACTTGAAGAATTAAAAGTAATCTTTGGTGCTGTATTGGCAAAATGTAAAGTGTCTGGAAAGAATGTTATAGTGTTTGCAAGTGCATTCATAACATTTAGAACCTGGAGGTTTGACCTTACAACAAACCTTGAATCACCCAAAGGGGTTATAGAATTTGAAGTCAATGGGTTAGAATCCTGATATATATTTGAAAAGGCACTAATCTGGACACCATTATAGTACAAAAAATCACCATCAGACTGGAAACCCTGCCCAGCCGAAGCAGTTGGGCTTATAGTACCAGCGTATGGCAAAACAACCAGATTTGATTCCCAACTTATATTTGCACCCGATAATCTAGTCACTTTATTTGCTGTAAAAATATCAAATTGATTGCCAGTATTAGATGAAAGCTGCTTGCCATTAAAGTAAAGTATACCATTCTGACAAACCAAAGTGTTAGATTCACCAGAGTTATAGTCAGAACTTTCTTCAAACACCAAAGCTTTGGCGTAACGATGGTTCCCAGCAGATGCCATCTATTACTTTAGTTCCCGAATAAAATTCCACCTAAACCGCGCTCAATCCTTAGGATGTTGTAATTTACTGCGTATACATTGAGTTCGGCGGCACTCCTATCAGTACCCTTCTCAACACCACGGAGTGTCAGCTTGCCGTTCTCGATCCTGCTGAAATTGCAAGTTCCCGTTGGGCGGTACTCATTTGCATTCATACAGAAATTATAGGTATAGTACCTGGTATACACCGGACACTTGAATACCGAGTCATAGTTGATGACACCATTTGGGCACCTGTAGTATCCCTGGACCGTGTGGAAATAGTCTGGTGTCATATCCTCCAACACATATGTACCATTCAGCTGGAGGTCCCCTGATGTAAATGTGAAACGATCCCTCTGAATAAGGGGAGACTCCGCCTCAAAACCAAAATATAGACTCTTGACTGGATGATTGAGGTAGGATATATCAATATCATTCTTACCTGTTGAAAGGGGGCTATCATGTTTTTGAACCTGTGTCACCATTATATCCATCTTCCTGTTTGCCATAGCCTCTCTCTCAGTTGTATCAAGGTACACATAATTGGCACACGCTCTAACATTTGAAACGGATGAGGAACCCCAATGAATCTTAATCTCAACCTCGTGATACTGAAGTGCAATCAATGGTAAGAATAATCCATTATCACAAAAGAAAAAGTGTAGCGGAAAAAAGTTTCTATTGGACTGAGTAATTGCATTGTTCATCGTCTGTGACTTTGTGGGATTCTCAGCCATATAGACTGGCCAGATATCAGCCAGATAGTCATATGTGTGTGAATCAATCAGCTGACCACCTATAAAGAGTTCGAATGTGGTTCCTGAAAGATATGTTGCTATGTTATCAGCCTCCAACCACATTTCATTGACAAGATCACCAAGTGCTGGAATCTTGACACTTGTTGTGGTACTACCATTTGCGTCAAACACATCAATCTTTTTGGGAGCCATAGCAAAATTTGTATAGCGAGTGTATTTCATCTTGAAAAGTGAAGTTCCGTCGACACTTGTAATGTAGGCATCCTGAACACCCTTCGACACAAGTTCAATCAATGCACCAGACATTTACTATAGTCTAAGAAGAAAGAAACATAGGCTTGTCCCATTTTTCAGGTTCCAGTTGCGAAGCAACTGTCCCTTCAATCTTAAATCCGCCTTCATTGTAGACCTTTAGCCGCTTCACATACATTGCAAATAGTACTGACCATTGGTCACAAATGTCATAGATGTGAGGATTGTTCTTCTTTCCTACAGTCTCTCTCATTATCCTACCAATTGACTGCTTGATATCGGATTTGGGTGTTGCCAATATGATTGTGTCAAGAGTCGGGATGTCCAAGCCCTCGTGAGCCTGGCTGAAGGTTCCAAAGATAATCTTCTTCTGGCTAGACTCCTGAAGGTCAGCCTCCTTCATACCTCCCATATACAATCCTGAAGTGTCTGGAAATTTTGATTGAAGCCGTTGGCAATGAAGCCGGCGATCACTCAGAACAAGTAACTGCCTGGTACCCTTTGAAGCCTTCTTGACCAATTTCAACAACATATTGTTCCTTTGTTCATTCTCAACAAGGTCTGTAATCATCTGAGTCAATGAGAGCTTTCCAATCCTGTTGCAGGGTGGAGCCTCTCTGAATCTTTTACAGTCAAAATTAATCGGGAAAACTTCAACCTGTTGCTGATTCTCCCTCTCAACCTTGAAAAATATTGGACCCATAAACCAAGTCAAGACCTTACTGAGACCATCTTTACGGTCGGGGGTTGCTGACAGACCAAAGGCATGCCTGGGGCACAGCTTGAACATTGACTGTGAAAAGACTGCTGCACAAATATGATGAGCTTCATCAACTATGACGGTTCCAATACTTTCAAATTGTTCAAAGGTGTATTCTTTCATTGATAATGATTGAAGCATAGCGATAACAAAATCGTGTTCAATATCAATCTTGTCCCGCTGAACAATCCCAATGGTTGCTCCCGGACAGAACTGCTGGATCCTTTCCCGCCACTGATTGGCCAAGAATTCCTTGTGAACAATAATCATTGTGCGGTACCCTAAACGACTCGCGATGGCAAGGGAGACTGTCGTCTTCCCGTAACCACAAGGGAGGGAGAGAACGCCATGACCTGATCTGATTGCAGCAGAAAAGGCTTCATTTTGCGAGGTTTTGTCTCTGAGTTTCCCGACAAAACGGACTTCCCTTCCGAACGAAGCTGGTGCGGGTCTCTTATCTTCTGCGGCTGGCCCAAACTTTTCTTCTGCGTAGAATCTTGGTACGCAGATTGACTTCTTGGTCGGCCGAAACACTTTAAAAGGCGGTGGAGGAAACCCAAACTCATTATTTACTATAGCACGGACAGTTAGTTCTTTCTTGGCTTCAGTCGCTTCGGAACTGGGTATAATGTACCCACTCCTCGTTAGAGTCCCCATACAATATTAAAGGTTTATAACTTTATGTCAATATAATGTCGTCTCTAAATATCGATGAGAACATTAAGATTATCGGTGAGACTATGGCCCGCTTGAAGGACCAGTCAACCAACATGGAGCGTGAATTTTACCGCCACGAGGGTATGATGATGGTGTTTGATAACCTCAAGAAACTTGGAGTTGACAATATTGACATCCCAGTTAAAGTCAACAACCAACAAGAAGTTATAGACCATGTCCCTGTTTCAAATGGTGGACAGGAACCAGAGGCTCCTTAAAGAATTTATGGAAAGGTGTGACAACAATATAGTTTTATCAAATTGTTATAAGAACAAACTTGAATTGGGTTGTACTTATAACAAATCGATTGAAGAAAAGATTTCAAATATTTTAAAGGACATTGAGGAATATCCTTGGTGGGTTGACCTCTTGGATTGACTCCGAAGGAGTCAGACACAGACGGTGGAACCTTTCACTCAATAGTCACCAACTTCCAAGAGAGACCGCAATAATCACCAACTCCCCACACCCCACAAAACTCTATATAGACATTCACATTGTCACCCTTCTGCATCTCTTGTATGGTTTTTATACCCCCAACTTTACAAGTGACGCGATTGTATCTATAGGGAACCTTCACCTTGAGAACATTTCCCTGCAGAGGATTTATAAACCTGTTGTGAATGTAATCACCTGTCTGTTCGTGGATACCTCTGACGCGTTTCACACTTGGTTCCATCAATTCGAATTCGAGGTACTTCTTCTGATTCTTCTCATACATTGGTGTGAATATCCTACATTTGAATGTCACATCAACAGGCACCCTTGGCATAACAAGGCTACCTCGTTTTTTGAACTCCATATATAATTAGTAACATTAAAACTATAAGTAATGTTAGTGTTATTGGTTTGGAAGGTGGAACTCCACAAAAGTCCCTCCCAACCTCGATCGCCGCCTCAATACTTGCATATGGCGTCGACCTATTAGACATCATACCACAGATGGATGTGTTCTGGTACTCACTCTCATATGACATTCCAGGGTTGGAATAGATTCCAGAACTTTGGTGACCAACCCATTTGATTCCATCCCATTCTGAACCCCAACAAAATTTGTAATATTTTGGAAAAGGTAAACCAAGTTGATTTAGGATCCCATCCAACAATTCTTCGGGTGGAACATTTGGAGGTTCAACCAAGACACAAGACAATATATTGCTATCATTATACAACCAAGTTGGTAAGATGTTCCACTTGGTGTCGGCAACCTCTTCATAAGAATTTATATTTTTTGGTCTTTCGTCATAATGAAGCAAAACATTTACACAACCATATTCAATCTTTTCCAAAAATTTATTTTTTTCGGGATAAAGTTTTTTCAAATTTTTTGGATCCAAACAAAGTATCATCAAATTTTTTTCATTTAAAATTTTTCCAGATTCGAAAATTCTTTTTTCAATGTCAACAAGTTTTTCATTGAAATGAAATTTTACTCCAACTTTTTTTAAAACTTTTTCAAAATCTTGACCCATAATTCTTCCAGATTTTTTTTGAGTTTGACTTGATGAAAGTGCAACAATATTGAAACTTTGAATAAATTCCCAAGCAGTCATCCTTGACCAGTCAACACCATCCATCACAATTGGTAAGGTTGCGATCAACCTCTCAGCACTCGGTGTCAACTTTCCTTCAAGATGATCCTTAATTGTTCGACCATCATCTCGAAATCCTAAAATTAAAAATTTTGCAAACTCAAAATAATCCTTTGTAGAAAATCTTTTTAAAAATATTTCAATACTCTCAGAAACTGCTGCGCCAGGTTTGAAATACTTGTCCCAGTCAAGACCCATCTGGTCAAACAACCATCTCGTGTTGACAAAGGCATCCTTAAAGACCACTCTAGGTGCGTGGAGATCCGGCGTTGGAGCTGGGGGTTCCCACCAACTCCCACCACACGTGTCGTGAAGGTCCCACACGTGAACCTCGTGCGTCCGACTCATCAACCAGGCTATTGTCACCCCTGTGGGTCCGGCACCAATGATGTCAACCCTCATTATTATCCTGCTAATATAATAATTAGCTCTATCCAAGTCTTCAACAAGTCTCATTTGGAAACGTCAGACCCAAACGGTCCAACTTTGCAATAAACTCTCGATTCTCCCCAGGACTCTTGAGAAAGTTCTTATTCTTGATAGCCTCAATCTCAGGACCTGTCAGCTGAACCGCGTTGACACGGAAATCCATAAATGCCTCCATAGTGATTGGTACCAATGGCCTGACCAGGTCATAGATTGCGTTAGCATAGTCGCGGATCTCCTTCTGAGCCCCAGCCTCCATACGGAGTTGCAAGTAGTGCATCAGGTTGTGAAGGTTAATCTTCCAATAGAACTCTGTATAGGTAGACTGAGGCAGATGGCATCGAGCAAGCTCACGAGAACAGCCAGCCTCCAAAGCCCTGTTGTAAATCTCAAAAGCTTGCTCCTTATTGGCAACCAGTTGGTCCTTGAGGTCCTGGTCAAGCACGAGGTCGCCCTCAGAACTCTGCTTGTTCACTTGAGATTGCTGGCGGTAAACATCAGGTTCGAAGAACTGGTCTGGGACGATTGAGTACCTGGCGGACATTTCGTTGACGCTGGCAGTTCGGTGACGGAGGTGCTGCCTGGCCACAAAGATTGGCATTTTGATGTGAAACTTGAATTCAACCATCTCAAATGGCGTCGTATGCCAGTGACGCAGCAGATATCGGATGAGACCGCGGTCATTTCTTGTCGACTTTGTACCATCTGCATATGATACCCGTGCAGCCTGAACAATGGAAGAATCAGCATCGCTGTGGGGCATGTGATCGACCAACCGCACGAACCCATGGTCAAGAACCATTTATACACTAATACCCCCTCGCCTTTAATGCCATAGCCAGATAGTATACGAGTAAAAATACAAACAGACCCTTGACAAGTCCAACAAGTATCTTTTGGAACTCAAATTCAAATGTTCTGCCAAAAACCTCGATGGTCTGCTTCTTGTCACTAGTATTGATGAGACCGTTGATGAATGGGTCAATGAAACCCTTTGAGAGTTCATCAATAAAGTTGCTGACTGCAATAGAAATCAACAAAGCAATCAATGTGCTATCGATATCCTTCTTTCTGAAAAACCAATCCACAAAGTTCTTCATCCCTGTATACTGCTGAGAAAATCCTCATAGTCCCTGTAGTACCGCTTCAGGTCTTTCATAAACCTCTTATCCTTCTCAAGTTCCTGCCGAGTCTTATTTTTGTGGAACCAGACCAGATTTGGTTTGGAATATTTGGTATTCTTCTGATTCTCATTTGGTTTGCGTCCAACAATCTTTTTAGTTTCCTTTGAAACAGTGCCTTTGGCACTGGAACTAGACGCCCTATTAAAACTCAAAGCCTGCATAACAGTGTCCGCAAGGTCATCCTTCTTCTTGGACTTTTTAAAAGTTTCAAGCCAATGGCGGTTACCCTCGGGACCGTTCTCGAGAAACTCTTTGCACCTGTCAATAGAAGTCTGCTTTCGCTTTCTGTACTGTGCCTTGCCAGCTCCAACCACATCTGGAATCTTATGACGGGCGTCATAAATGATGGTCTCTTTATCAGGAATCTTAATCACGAAATAAGCCTGCAGGAAATGCTCAACCATCTTCATCTTCTTGTTGCGATCGGGTTGCTTCTCAATGAGAACGACGTCAGCGTCAAGGACCCAGGGTCGGTCATCGAGGTGCTTACGCATACAGGGATACAGGCCATCTGAACTCTCTGGGGGGACACCCGAAACATCCCAATGTTGCACAATCTTTTGATCATCAATGAGGCACATTGCTAGATTTCTTATACCTACATCAATACTTAGAATCATTTAAAGACTCAAGTACTTGTTTCTTTAATAACAATGTGGTGTTGGTGGTGTTGTCATCCCTTTAATACAGAACCATTGAGATTTCCCCACAAATATGACGACCGCACAGGCAAGTTCTGTACATCAGGCAACTTTTGTTCGTGGAGCTGTATGAAGGCGTACAATATGGAGAGACCCAACAACGGTAAGACGGCTATGAATATTATGATGATGCGAAGAAAGTTGTATAACAGTTTCGGGAATATTCACACAGCCCCAGGTCGTTTCAGGCTTCAGGTGTTTGGTGGCCCTATGACAATTGAGGAATTCAGAGCGAACCAGACGGTTGACACGGGAGCAATAACACCAATAAAAGAGGAACCCTACAGGTCTATGGTAATCAAAATGAATACAGATTCAGAGGAAAAGATGGCACAGATTACACACTCGACTGGCAAGAATGAACCATTGAAGCTCAAGAGAGCAAAGCCACTCAAGAGGGATGTCAACAATTTGGAGATGACTTTGGGAATTACTCGTAAAAAAACCTAAGTAATTATTAGATGATACTGGTTGTATTCTTGTTTGTGATTATATTGCTATTATTAGTCTATCTATATAGAAAACGCCAACAGGGCCAGGAAGAAGAAGATATAATATTTTTAACACAAAAAACAGCTGAACTCGAAAAACAGCGTGAAGAACAGGATAAAAACACTGAAAAAGCTGCAGAAGATGTTGGACTTGACAAAGATGATATTATAGAAGCAAGCCGACTTGAGTGTGGGTTTGGATTAGATGCATCGGGTGGTTGTTCAGGTGATATGGTTTTAGATGAAGCTGGTAAATGCTGTACATTAAAAGAGGGTTCAACGCCAACTAAAGCCGAAATAGCTCTAAAAATGTCTTTACAAATTGTTCAAGATATTATAATTGGCGAGGTTGTAGAGCAACTTTTATTGGTTATTGGTCCAAGGGTTGTACAGGCGTTAGGACAAGGTATTGCAAAAAGGGCGGTTGGGACGGCTGTTGGAAAACTTGCTGGCAAGATGGCTCTAAATGCTGGAAAGTTTGCCAAATTTGCGGCGGGTGGTCCATTTACAGCAGCGTCTGTTGCATTTGAGATAGGTAGTGCACTCTTAGACTTATTTGACCCAGCTGGATATAGTTTATTTATACCAAATAGTCAGACTGAAAAAGTAAGAAATCAACTTGAAACTAAATTCCAAACGAGTGTCCCAAGAAATCAATGGCCATACATATTCCCAATAAGTCTTGTTTTCCCAGATGAATTTAAACTTGCTATAGGTGAATTAACAATGGACTTTGTGGAAGATGCAATTACTACTGTTGCAAATAAGGAACCAGAGTTATTTGGTGAATATTTTGTTAGTATACTTACCGGTGAAACATTCACAAGAGAAGAAGAATTTAACAAAATGATTGAAGATGAAGTATCAGAATCTATCAATAAGAATCCAAAACAAAGAGATGAAAAAATTTACGACAAATTGATAGAAACTGTGAAGCCCACATATCGAGGATGGATCAGAAAATACACGTTTCTAAGCAATAAAGACAGAATAGCAGTGTCTTTATCAAGAACTGGTGTTGAACAATGGAATAAGTATAATGAATTAAAATGGAGGAGATGGGATTCTAATAAAGAAAATTCACCCCCATTATTTGCTGTATACAAAAACACGTATAGGTCTGTAAACAGAGGTAATCCAGGAGACGCGAGCAACCCAAATATGATTGAAAGAAATATACAGGAAAAGGTTGCACTTGCGTATCCTTATTATCCATTGATAGCCTTGTGTGAGGATACAAAGAGAGGGAATGTCGGTAAAGTTGAAAAGGGTTCTGTAAATCCTTATAGCTACGGCGTAAGATTTAATCCCGATACTGGAACATGTAGATTTACACCAGCATATTGCAGAAGATTTCAATTAGAATATAATGGTTCTGGAAACACGGGTTGTGGTTATTATGATGGACAGGAATTTGCCGAACTTATATTTGGTACAACAGTTACAAGAGGGGTTATGGAAGCGGCTACACAGACGAAAGAATTTTTTGAAGATTTATTCTAGGTATATAGTAAATATGGTGGGTAAATACGGAGGAGCTCTTTCGAGCCTACCATCAGTTAGTAAATACGCTACCGATATTAGTGCCGCCGCCGCAGTACGTACTGGTAAAACATTTGATGCAAAACAAATCAGCCAAGGTATTGGTTCATTGGATGATGAAATTCTAATTGATATATTTAAAAACCTCAAACCTGACACGGTGACGGACATTTTGAACGAACTCCCAGATTACTTGAGAAAGAGCATGGTGGCGGATTTGAAGGCTGCCGGAATTCCTGCAGATTTGTCAAGGCAACTTGATGCCTTAGATGACATCGCAAAAACAGGAGACGAACTTGCTGATATGACTTACCTGGCTAATCCTACCACAAAGCTCACAGGAAATGATGTAACAAAGGTCAATAATTATTTTTCGGGATTGTCTGAAACTGCTCTAGATATAGAAGCGGATAGACTTGTGAATAGCTGGAGTACTACTGGTAGAACGGCTTTTGACAAATTACCAGTTAGATCAAAAGAAACACTTTTAAAGAATAGCCAATCACTCAGATACCAGGCTAAAAGATCGTCAGATATTGCTGACTACTTAAAAGGTGCTTGTAAGTCGGCTCCGGTTTTTTGTGATGTAGGAAAGGGACTAGGAGGACTCGGTGCTGCGGTTGGTGTTGGTTTTGCACTCGAAGCAGTTTATGATAAGGTTATGCGTGAACTTGATAACGACGATGATATCGCAGCTTGTATAGCAACCTGTTACCCAAATGATTGGTATGATTCTGAAGCTTCTGGTGTTGGAGACAAAGATTACAAGGACCTTGACTTTAAGACTATAGAGGGACTAAAGGAATCAACCGGGAATGACGACATTACCCAAGACAATACCCCATTGTGTACTGCAAGTATGACTGGTGAAAGTTGTGCTACAATGTGCAATGAAAGGTGTGAGGATCTCAATAAAACATTCCTCCAAAAAGTGGCCGGTGCAGTTGGTGGACTTGCAAGAGATGTCGTTGACGAAAGTTCTGACGTCGCTGGCACGGGTCTCAAGGGCTTCCTCGACGGATTTTTCGGTGAAGGTATGGGCATACCATCAGCAATTGGTATTGTCATTTTTATAATCATACTCATGGTTCTAGTTACTACGATGTAAACCCCATCTTCCTACGCTGCTTATTAGTTGGGAGGGACTTGGGCATCTCATCTTGGTTACTATGCAGCCACTTTTCACCTGTATAAGCAACCCATTGAATTCTGTACTTTTCTACAGCCTTTCTACACATCACACACGGCATCGAGGCACCCATGACACCATCCCTCCTGGGACGCCATATGATGAGATCCCCGTGCTTGCGGTGTAGCCAAGTTGGGAATTTATTGAGGGGGACACCCTCTTTCGTGCTAATACGAAGGTAACGCTTGATCAGCTTTCTTTCAGAACAGCAGATGCAATCATTCAAGGTTACATCTGCTGACCTGGCCTTTTAACAGGTCTTCACGTTTGTTCGATTTGCACATATAGGTCCAGACAACCGGGTACGACGGTCGCGGTAGGGAATCCATTTTTATAATTTATGTTGACAAATTTTTAAGACAGTTTGGACACGGAGAATCAAGTCGCGTGCGACTTGGGGCCAACACCATCGCACATTTTTCACATTCCAACTTTCCAGGTTCCACAACAGGATCCCCAAACGGATTCCTGATGATACCAAGATCACATTGCTTTACCACTGTTGGAAGCATTGTTATACGCATTTAGGGAGGCAATTCTTTACACGAGTGTACTCATAGATATTATCAATCAAATCTGGCACCATCTGCTTGAGGATAAGCTCTATAGGAACGTCCTCTCCTGGGATTATATCCTCAATAAGCTTGTTTACCATCCTGATGATAAGCCCCTTCTTCTCAAGCTCCGAGAGCTTCTTGCACTTGTCAACAGCCCCCATCACCTTCATCAATAAAAGGGACATACTACCAGCATTCAACTCGCGGTACTTGAAAAGTTCCTTAATCTGAGCAATCTCATTTTCGAACTTTTTGCCGAGGGGCTTCTGGGTCAACACCTCCGGCTGTTGGGTCAACACCTCCGGTGTTGGAACTTCTGGACTCAGGACCTCCGGCTGTTGGGTCAACACCTCCGGCTGTTGGGTCAACACCTCCGGTGTTGGAACTTCTGCCTCCATTTACTTGTATACTGATATTCTTTTTGATTCTATCCTGAAGCACCTCTATGGTTGCCAATGTTGCCGCATCGGTCCCATATGTAACCGCTAGGCTGCTTAAGCCAACTATAGACTCATTTAGGGCATCTCTGAGGTCCTGCTCACTGCAAACCTTGCACAAATCTAGAGCATTGTTCACAACATTCTTTATATAACTCAATGTTGTGAATCTATTGTCTCCGTGAATCCACCTTTTTAAAGAACTTGTAACTCCTGAGGACTTGGGTTCAATGTGGATGAGCCCGTCACGAACACAAACCTTCTGACCCTCTTTTATCCTTCCTATTATCTTGAGTGATGTCAACACCTGGTCGATGAACTGATAACTCATTATATTAGAATCTCATTTTTCCTAGACGCCATCCAACACGCCCAGCCCTTGTATAGCTCGTATTGTTAAGTACTAAATTGCTTGTGTCCGAACCATCAAAAATACATTGACCACCAATGTTTGTATAACCAACCTCACACCTGATTGGTACACACTTTCCAGATGAATCATATTGATAAATCATACCATATACATCCCCTCTACACGATCCTGACCTAGGAACTTCTGTCGGAGTCTCAGACGGAGTCTCATCTGAAGAAGCCTTCACTGGAGTACCAGACAGAAGAAACCACACTATAAAAGCAGTTGCTATAAGAAACACGCTCACTGACAACATAATAAGACGAGTTCTCTTATCCATTATAATATTTGGATAAAATAATGGAGAGTCTCGGGTTCGTAGCAACTTGTATAAACATTTTAAGAACCTGTCCCGAGTTGTATCACACGTACACAAACAATAAAGACCTATCAAAGTACTCAATAAGTTACATACTGCTTGGAATCATTACAAGTCTAATGTGGCTCGTCTACAGCACCCACAAAGGGGATCGCAATATGTTCTATCTATTACCGCTGCTACTTGGATTAACCCTAGAATCTATGATTTTATTCAAGCTCTTACAAAGTCCCGAACCTTCTGAATCATCCGCTCCAGGTGTTCTGGATTGGTCTCAAACTCTTCTGACACGTCCAACACCAACACAGGAACAGTCGCATCGCGACTGGACTCTGGGCATAACCACTTGTCGTGACGGTGATGAAGCTTTCTGAGATATTCCAGGCTGATATTGGATTCACCAGACCTGTTTCGCTTGGTTATCCGTTCATGACTCTTTTCAGGGTCTGTTCGGAGATAAATGAACCCCTTTGGCTTGAAACCGATATGCTTCACAACAAAATCAAACCATTCGGTGTAGTCATTCGATTCAATCTCATTGATATTCCCATCCTCCTTGCACACCTCAGCAAACACCATACGGTCGGTATAGATTGAACGCTCAACAATCACATTATCAGCATCTATGTCGGTGATATTCTTGACCCTCGACCTAAATGCAATTGATTGGAAAAGATAAGCGTTCCTCTTGGGATCCTCATAAAACTCCTCCAGGATGTTCTTGCCACTACTGGCATTCTTCATCTTTGACCATTCGTCAACTGGCTCTTGGACAACCTTGAATTCAGTGGAAAGCTTCTTCAAGAATGTCGACTTACCTGAGCCGATATTTCCTTCGACAAAATACATCTTACTATTTAATGCGTTATTTTTTTATGTGAATAGATACCCTGGTTCCTCGGTGGCTGTACAGGCACAGATTGCTCCTGGAATTTGTAAGTCTGGTGTACCATTAAATAATGTATTACGCCAGTCATCGAGTTCTACCTGAGTCAATTTTGGGAAATCATCTCCACAAGCTTGTTTATGAGTTGAACATCTGTACATAAGTCTGGCTTCTTCTAATGCATTGACTCCTGTAGGATCATAAGCATTCTTTCTGTGACCACCACGACTCCCAGCATCATCTATACCCTTAAAAAACCACGTAATATAGGCTTTTGCAGTGTTCTCATCCCAAAGTTTCTCATTCCATGCCATGTCATTAATAGAATGATTGAAAAATCTTGCTGATGGCTGCGTTGATGATACAACCGAACCCTTCCAGTTTGATGGAAGAAAGCTGCGGAAGGGCTTGTTAGACTTCTTAGACGTTCCTATGTTTTTACACATTGCACCACAGGAACGATCATACTGCAACTCATCCTTTGGCAATTCAACATACCCAGGCTGTCCTAAAAGTTCGTTAGAAAAAGCAGCAGCACCTGGACTATCCTTCCACTTACTCGATATACTGGTTGCCTCTTCAACACATTTACCATTATATGGAACATATCCACTCAGACATTCATACGCCCCACATACACCTGGTGCAATTATACCAGATTTGTCTGCATATATATCAGTCGAGCTGCAATAGCCGTCAGGATTTGACAACTGACCAATACATACTTTTGGTTTCAAATCTTTTGTATTGCTATCTTTGTTAGTCATTGGATAATACTGAAGCTGACACATACTGACTTGCCACTTATCTCCAATCTTTGCATACTGAAGGGCATTTTTGACATTGTTTTCATCGGTATGATTTTCCCACAGATCCGTACTCTCAGGTCCATTCGTAACATCATCCAGTTTTGCGTCAATAGTCTCAGAAGCTGCTGGTGGCAAAGTATCTGTGTCAACAGTCTCAGAAGCTGCTGGTGGCAAAGTATCTGTGTCAATAGTCTCACAAGCATTGTTTGAGCTATTTGGTTCGTAGCCTGATACACACGTCTTTACTAGTACACACTTCTTATCCTCGTCGAGCTGATACGTTGATGCATTTGAAATATAAACAGTGTTTGATGTGCAGTCGTCGAACTCCTTTGAGAAGAGCCCCCAGAACTTGGGCTTGGACATAAAACCTAATACAACCACGACAATCAATATGAGCACAAAGGCTCCTCCTGCTATTACCGCCGGTTTCACCATTATTTATAATATGTGTACAAAAAAAAAATGTATAAAATGTTCCTGAGTATATAATAGTAGGGTTTGGAGCCAAGAAAATGGTTCCTCTCCGTCCTGTTGCTCAGAAGCGTGTGCGTTATGCCTCATCGAACACGTCTTTCATCCCCCCCGATTCAAGACTTGGGCAGATTCTCAAGCCAAGAGAATTCAACACCAACAAACACCAGCTTTCCAATATCATATCCAATACCTACGAAGCTGATCTTCGAAGGGCGGATATGTTGCTTGGATTGGACCCTCTTTTCACAGAAAATACCCTCAAAAACATAGAGGTTATTCCTTACGTGGAGATTCCTAAAGAGAAAAGGGTTCGGTCTGAAGAATTAACTAAAGTTGTCTCGAGGTTCAAGATTAAAAAGGGGTATATTGAAGTCAATATCACTTGCCCTATTGAGAATCTCTACACCAATTATTATTCAAAGGGTGTCAAGCCGCCTCTTAAGGAGAGGATTTTGGCATATGAAAAGATTGGCTACACCAATCAGCAACTTGCCAAGATTATCAAGAATGAAGATGATTGGAAGAAGAATTCTGCTGAAAATGACAAATTCATCGAAACTATTTTTGGTGTCGCGAACAAGAAAAAGACAGTCACAGTTCCCAAGAAAAAGACGCTCTTGCAGATGATTGGTTACAAGAAGCCAAAGTACGCAACAAATGATGACTTTAACGAGGAGGGTGAGATGTGAGAATTGTTTTTTAAAAACCTAATTTACAAAAAAGTCTGTTTGATATGGTCCCAGGTCCTGAGTTCCAGTTGCTATGCAACTGACCATGGCTTTCATTGCTCTTGACACCGAGACTACCGGCATCCCCACCTCCCGTGCCAAGCCAACTACCAAGAACCTCCATCACTATGACTCTTGCCGTATGGTTTCCATAGCAATTGTTGAGTACAATTGCTACGGGAAGGAGGTTGACAGTTGGCACAAAATCATCTATCCCGATAACTTCAAAGTGGACGCAACACACATTCACGGGATCACCCAGGAGCAGGCAGAAAAGGAAGGCACGCACTTCCTTGATGTCTACTATATGCTGGTTGGTCTACTGTATATGTGCCCTGACGTTGTCGGACATAACCTCCAGTTTGACCTCAATGTTATCCGGGCTGAGATGTTCCGCCGGGGTTTGGATGACGGGATTATGGACTCCATAAACCCCAACTGCACCCTCAAGCTCTACCGCCAGATTTTCCTAAAGCCAATCAAGTTGGAGGCACTTTACAGGGGCCTATTTGGCAAGGAACTTGATGGTGCCCATGACGCTCTCAATGATGCTCGGGCTGCTGGAGAGGTCTTTACTCTCCTGAAGAATGATCCACGAGTCTACAAGCCTATCACCCCCAAGCGGGTCGTTATCAAGGCGAGTGAGGTTGCAGCCTGTATGGGGAACAACAACTACCGCAAGCCTGCTGAGGTGATTGATGACCTCTGGAAGAAGGTTTCTCCTGATACTTTCAAGGGTCAGACCCGAGATGATGCCAACCTGGAAGCCCTGGCAAAGTCTGATGAGGCACAGGCTACTTTGAAGGCTGCTTTGGAGGAAACTCCGGAGTCATCTGATGAGGTTCAGACTATCCTCAAGAGGGTTCAGGATTTGGTTGCCAATGATGGCAAGTTGTCCACTCAGCAAAAGTCCCAGGTCAATGACCATATGCGGAAGATGATCTATACTACACACGGTATAAACTCGGAGGACAAGACTGCAGACCTTGACGAGGCTGAGCTTATGACTGATGACACCTTCTACAAGTGGACCATTGCGGTCATAGAAGGCACTCAGTACCAGGTTGTTGGACGCATCGACCGCTATCAGAAGAAGGAGGATGGGACCAAGGTTCTGGTTGAGATTAAGAACAGGACCAAGGCTCTATTCAACAAGGTTCGGGACTATGAGTTTGTTCAGGTTCAGACCTATCTCCATATGATGAACCTTCAAGATGCTCGTCTGATTGAGCAGTTCAACAACGAGCGGAAGTCTTATGATATTGCCCGCGACCAGGAGTACTGGAACTCTGAAGTTGTTCCCAAGATGGAAAACTTTTGCAAGACCTTCCACCATTTGCTAGGCCAGGCTTAGAATGTAGACGCACTTTGATTGAATTTTAAGAATACTTGCTGGCTCATAAAACCCATGGGAGGGTGTCATCTCGTTCACAGATACATATGTGGTCAGCATTTTGGTTTTGACCTCTGACCGTTTCACACTTTATTTCTGTATCCATAGTTTTATAATCATCCCCATTTGTCACACCAACACATTTGGCACCCTTCCACTCGGGTGGTACGGCTTCTGGACCCGGCCAAGGTCCGCCTTGATAACCAGCACAAAAATTATCACAACTGACCGTTCCATTATTACCATCAAATAACATCCTGTTTGGTATACAGTTACCGTTTTCAGTTTTATAAGTCTGACCGACAACATCCTCTATAAATTCTAATCCAACACTGGTTGGTAGAGTGACGTCATCAGCCTCGCACTTTCTGCATACCGTACCTTCCTTGGTGTAACCATCAATACATTCGTCACATGCAGTATTTGCCGAGTTCAATTTGAAATCATTCTCGCAACTGGTTAACTTACAAAGTTTATCCTCATCAAAAGTGTATTTCCCATTTGGAGTTGGGGTTCCTGTTGGAGTACACTCTGTGGCAGCTTTTGAGTACTCACAGGCTGTATTGGAAGTATTAGGTTCCCACTCAGTTTTGCATTTGTTTACAACTGTGCATTCTTCATCTTCATCATAGATATATTCAGCGGCATTCTCATCTTCATCACCTTCCTCTGGTGTGCATTTGGCTCCCTTCCTGGGTAAGAGTCCTGAGAAGGTCCAGTCGGTCATAGCTCCCCACGCAACTATTCCACCCAGTATTACAAAAATTATAATCAATGGTGCCGCCTTGGACATTTACTATCAACAGATATTTTTAGTTGTGCCATTCTTGATGTACTTCTTGTCGATATATCTCATATCTTTTGTAATCTTTTGGCACTCACCCTTCTTGAGGTATCGTCTGTAAATCCTAAGAATATTGAAACGAGCCTTTTTCTTGATGGCGGCGGTTCTCCGAGAACCATAAATCTTTGAGCTTGCCTTGATGCCACTGTTAATGGCTTTGTGACGCTTTTCCTCCGTGTCACCGAGCTTGTATTTCAGAACCTTTTTACCATAATCAATTGGGCGGAGTTTTGGCAACATTTATAATATAAAAATATTTGTTTGAAATGGTGCCAGGTCCCAACGCCACAGAATCAACCACAAGCGGTTGGACTGATGCCCGGACCTATCTCAATCCCAGAGGATTCTCTGCGGTGTGGGTTTGTTCTCAAGTCTGGGGAGCGTTGCAAGTTCAAGCATTCAAATGGGGAGTTCTGTGGTAAGCACGCACCAAAGACAGAGAAGGACTTGGTAATCAAACTGATTGCCAAGAAATTTGATGAGAGTGTCAAGGATGTTGACCTGGAACAGATGTGTGAAACACCCACAAGTCGATCAATTGTTCAGGGATTTTTAGACCAAATTGGATCTTCAAAAACAATTGATCAACTTTTGTAAAACTTTTTAAAAATTTTTTTGATAAAAATATTTGTTTGAAAGTTTCTGAAGTTTCCGAGCAATTCTCGGTGTAAAATGTCTCAGGTTGCCATAGGTGGGTTTAGGGCGGAAAAATTTTTTAGAGAGTGTCCGATAATCCACAGCAAGGTTTCAAAGTTTTTCAAGGGGGTGACAACAGTCATCAAGAAATCCCCTCATGGTCTCAAGCATGATAATATAGTCCACATTGGGGATGTCCAGTTCCCTGTTCAAAATAAAAAATTCAAAAACTTTGGTGGAAGGGGTGACTCGTTTGACAGGCGTCCTATAGCCAGTGCCTTCACACAACCAGATATCCAGTTTCAGCTTGATAAGCTGTGCAATAAGAGAAGTATGAATAAGGAACAAAAGGCGGGCTTTGAGGAACTCCTCAAGGCTAATACTGCTGAAGTAAAGCAGTATCTATCCAGCTGTATTGGTGATTCTCTCTACTGGGTATTTATGCACACAGATGACTGTTCAGAAGTTACACTGTATATTGTTGAGACCTCTCGTCTAAAGGAGTGGATATATCAGAACATTAACATACAGGTCAAGAGAACCTGTGTCCACATCACACCAAATATCTATGTTCAGAGGAAAGGAGGTGGAAAGACTGACCCGCGTCCAGACGATACACAGATCAAGCTCAAAATCACACCTTCTCTGATTGAGATATGTACGCGGTTAGAATAGCATCCAGCACATTCACAACTATACTGTTCCCTAGGTAGAATAGCATCCGGTCCGCGTTTGGTAGCGTGTTGTGTTTATAGTCAATCGAAAATCCAAACATCTGTAGGGTCTCCTTGACACTGAGCCGTCTTACGACCCCATTTATATAGTAGAGTCCGGTTTTAGCCCCAGGTCCCCCCGATGACGCACATACGGTTGCTCCACAACTATCAATGTTATAGACCCTTTCTCCCTGGCGACCACCCTTATTAGTCTCCTTGTTTATTAGTTTAAACTTCATATGCCCAGTACATTCTTCAAGATTGTACTTATCAAGATTGACTTCAGTTGTATCAGAAAAATCTATTATTGATGAAACAGGGACAATCTCATTCTTGATGTTTGGGAAATGAAATGTTATTTTTTTGTCACAAACAAGAAATATCCTTTGTCTCGATTGAGGAGAATTGAAATATCTTGAATCTAAAACTTTGTAGGATACATTGTAGCCACGTTTTTCAATCTCATATATAATAGTATTAAAAGTCTCGCCATCGTGGATGGTTTTGAGATTTTTGACATTTTCCAATATGAGTGTATTTGGTTTTTTCTTGTCAACTATATCCATAATTGCATAGAAAAGATTACCCTTTTCTTTGTCATCAAATCCCTGTTTCTTACCAGCGATACTAAATGGTTGACATGGGAACCCGGCACAGAGACAGTCAAAGTCTGGGAATTCCTTGATGTCCCAAATATTCCCATATGGTTCTATGCCATAGTTCTCCTTGTATATCTTTCTAACCTTCTCATCTATGTCGCAGGCTAATACACATTGATGGTTTCCATCCAACTTGTTAAAAGATGTGTGAAACGCACCAAGGCCGCAGAATAAGTCTACGTACTTCATAGTGTTATATATGTCAAAAATTTTAAGTAAATATGTCCCAAGTGGCAAGTGCAAAGCACTTGGACCAATCCAAATGCTTTCCCTCAGGCACCTTGCACTTGATGCTCACATTAAAACTGGTGTCAAATACAATGGGAATGATGTGGTTATTGAAGATGTCATCTTTGATGTTGAACAGTTGAAGGATAAACTTGAAAAAAAAATTGAAGATCTTCAAGAAGATTTCAAGTTTACACAAGAAGTAAAAAATTCCAAGAATCAAAACTTTTCAAAAAAATTTTGGAAGTTGATTGAAGAAATTTCAACCGAACTTTTTGACGAATTCAGCTATTCTGATGTGGCAACAACTGGTGGGGAGGTTGAATGGAAAGAGTACTTTCACATTGTATATGACACTGTGATACCAGATGAGTCACGATTATATATTCATCAAGTTTGGGAGGCACTTCCCCAACCCCCTAAAAACTTGGATAGGCCTCTTATCAGGAGTATCCAAACCAAGTTTGACCAACTCAAGATTGAAGGTGGAAAGGTTGATACATTAACTGATATTCTCAACTACCAAACAAATCTTGGGAAGGAATTAATTAATTTGAAAAACCAAATTATCGAAAAGAGTAAAACACTTTCATTATATTATCGGATAATCGACTGGTCTATGCACTGATTGCATACATACCTGAGATGACCCCGGTGTGGAACAATGCGTGCCACATTGGCCAATTCTTCCCCGCCTCTGTAGACTTCCACCAACACACCCCAATAAACATCCCTAGTGGAGTATGCTCGGACTTTGCCTGTAGAAAGTGTAAAACAAAGTTAGTCTTGGCCAATGTGAAATCCATAGTTTGCCTAACCCCCTTGACAGGGTTTCTCCAATAGTTCATACTTACCAAACTTGTACACCCATTTACAAGTGCCATAAACCTTTTCCGTTTTCTAAAACATTTTATAGCTGGTAACATAAAGAGACTGCTGGTGATTACCAAAGGTACCACCATCTTACATTAGGTCCTGAAATTGTTCAGTCCTATAAATCTTGGCAGTGTACGCACCCTCGCGATCAGTAACAGATACGCTCTCATTTCCATAGAATTCTGGGCACCCGATATCATCCATACAGTCTCTCCCATTGTGTTCTATTGGCAATGGGAAAATCTGCTCACCTGGTGTGGTGGTGTAATAGAAGAAGCGGTCACGATGGGTTGCACTCTCTTTACCATAGAGGGGTAGGGTCTCAGCCCCGTTTGAGAGGAGACCCATCTGCTGATACTTCTTGGGACGCCACTGCTTGAGGGGTGGCTGACGGAATTCTGGTGGCTCAGTCCGACCTCTTGCGGTTGATTCTGGAGTGTTGGGACTTTCGACCATATAGGGAACTGGTACTTCAATATAAACAGGTTCAACTGGAATTCTCATCAAGATGACAACAGCCAGTATAAGTGGTAAAAATGTTGCAATAAGTGGGACAGCCTTCATTTATAATACTTTAAGAAACAAATTCAACATAAAGTATGCTTTATACTGCCATTGATGTTGGCTATAAAAATTTGGGACTAATCCAGGTTGAAGTTGGTAAAGATACTTTTAGAAGTCATTTTATGAAAAAGATTGATATCAGTAAGATTCATTGTAAAAAAGGTTGTAGAATTCCCCATACAAATGAAGTTGCCGATCTAGTTGCTCACTTTGTTCAGGAATATCAAGATGTTCTTCATAGTGCTGATGTTATATTGATGGAGAGACAACCCCCAGGTGGTCTAACAAATATTGAAGCACTTTTATTTTTTATTTTCAGAGATAAAATTAAATTAATTTCACCAAATTCTGTACATTGCCATTTTGGATTTGGTCATCTTGATTATGAACAGAGGAAGGAGAGGGTGGTCTCAATTGCCTCAAAGCACATCACACTTCCTGAGATTACACGGAAGCACGACATAGCTGATGCGTTCTGTATGATTCTCTACGAGGTTCAAAAGAATCAACTAAAGATTAAACGCGATGAGGAAATAAAAAGATTGCCCTTTGACAACTATCGTTTCAATGCAGACGATATGGTTCGAGAAACATCCAGGTCTCTATAGTGATGAATTTGATTATTACAATTTTTATGGATTGTATTTTAATAGCATATTGGATGTTGCAAGCTTTTTCAAACACATCAAATGTGATCCAGAGACTCGATATGAAGGTTTCCTCTACAAAGGTCTAAACTGTTTGAAGGATGTTTCAACTGATATTATCTATATTAACAAGGGTGGATATCTTCCAGACGAAACATTTTTAGATGACTATATTAAGAGATATGGGAAACCAAAGTCCAGATGAATGGGGTCCTCCTCTATGGAAAGAGATGCACCAGAGGACCATAGACTATCCGCGAAATCCAACTATCCGCGACAAACAGGAGATTTCAGCATATTTTAGAAATATTATTGATAGATTACCCTGTGACAAATGCAAACAACATTATCAGAACCAACTCAACCAAACACCAATACCCGTGAATAACAGGGATGACCTGATCCATTGGCTTATTGACATTCATAATGAGGTGAACAAAATGAATGGCAAGAGGGTGCTTAGCTATAGAGAGGCACGTGCACTCTATGAAAGAAACTACTATTGGCTACTGATAATAATACTTCTTATAATTATACTATATGTCGGTCCCAGCAAAATATTTAAGCGGCCTTTCAGAAAGTGAAAAGAAGCGGCGAATCAAACGCATTCGTGAGGGTATGAAATCCAAGTCTAATGACCCCAGGGCCTACAGACCCTTTCCAACTGATAAAGGTAAGAAGGTTCGTAAATCCAGGTACACCGCGGCATTTGAGAAAAAGTACTCGGAAAAGTTAAAGGGTCTAAAGGGTGATAAGCTCAGGAAGATTGCCAAGGTTACAAAGGTTCCCTATGGTATCCTCAAGAAGGTTTACGACCGCGGTTTGGCTGCTTGGAGGACCGGCCACCGCCCCGGTGCGTCTCAGCAGGCGTGGGGGTGGGCTAGGGTCTACAGTTTTGTTATGAAGGGCAAGACCTACTACACAGCCGACGCGGACCTGGCTTCTAAGCTAGCGTGACCCTAGCACGTTTGTGAATCTATACATAGCGGCTGTTCGGCGGACACCTTTAAACAAGTTTTTGTTATAGCACTTTGAACAGACCCATTGATTATCTAGTTCTATTAGGAGGTAAAACCGAACCCTACAAAGTTTGCAATTT